>LFRM01283508.1_pt1 | contig 11608 bp, 25 predicted proteins | sample 618341 | NCBI WGS metagenome assembly LFRM01 (sample SAMN03654438, study PRJNA283298) | anaerobic digester metagenome | isolation source: pool of bioreactors CSTR01a, CSTR02a, and CSTR03a thermophilic anaerobic... | place: Denmark: Kgs. Lyngby | collected 2014-05-21
TATAATTTAATCAGAGAACAAAAGACAATTGAGGATGCAGCAAACCTTATAATTACCTCTCTCAAAGCAACAAAACATTTTAATTCAGTTAAGAAGGTGCGCCTTCATTCAAGTGGAGATTTCTTTAATGAGAAATATTTTCTTACTTGGGTTGCCGTTGCAAACTTAATGCCTGAATTAACTTTCTATGCTTACACAAAGAGTTTTAGATATTGGGTAAACAATATTAATTCTATACCTGAAAACTTTCATTTAACAGCCTCTACAGGCAGCAAAGATGATGATTTGATTGAGAAATTTAATCTTAAAAATGTTATCATTGTTTATAGTTTGGATGAGGCAATTGAAAAGGGCGTAGAAATTGACCACGACGACAGTCACTGCTACGATAGGAATTGTCAAAAATTTGCTCTATTAATTCATGGAACTCAAAGTGCAGGAAGTCCAGCAATGACAGCAGTTATGAAGCTACGCAAAGAAGGTATAATGGGTTATAATCGAGGCAAAATTGGAGAAGGAAGAATTTTAGCAGAGTAATGATATTGAGGGGGGGGACGTGAAACTCTCCCCTCTTTTTTATTAAATTACTTTATATGATTAGCTAAGTAAAAAATCAAAAACTATGATAAAGGAATTTGAAATAGGTGATAAAGTAACATTAGATAGATACAACCACATTGATGATGTTCAAAAGGTTAAAATTGTTGGATTTGGAGAAATGCCTATAAGTGGAACATTAACATATAAGATGGATGTAAATGGAATTGTTATTGAAAGTACTGGAATTTCTATAGTGGAATCAAAATATTACAATCCCGTAGATGATAAAGATAGGTGTTGTAGATTAAAAGCAACTGCCTTAGAAATTGAAGAATACTGGAATAAAAGACTTAGATAATAAACTCTCCCCTCTTTTTTTGAACTCTCCCTTTATTAAGATGTTAAACAAATAAATTTAATGTTATGAAAAAATATTTTCAGTTTTTGGATGTTGATGGAGATATTGAAGGTTCTGTAATTACAGACAGTCAAGAACAAATAGGTGTTGAAGATGAAATGATTATTCAAAACGAATGGATTGAATATTATAATTCTGAGAATTATGATGGAATTGATGGTTTTGTTGATTTATTAAACGAAAAACTTCCAAAAATTCAGTTTGAAAGATTTTATTTTGATAACGTTTTTAATGCTTAAAACAAATGGAAAAGTACATTATTGTTAATTTAATTGGTGCAGCAAAAGACAAAGTAACTCTTTTTCTGCAAGGCAATGACCACTACAAAATAACCGAAATGGTTAAAGAAGCTGGTTACGGAGATTATAAGATATTGGATGATTGGAAAATTGTTGATGCCAAAGTTATCAACGGAAACCGAAGCCATATCAAATATTGCGTTTCTTATTCTATATCTTTAAATAGTGAAACAACAGAATCTGACTTTAGAAATTTTGAAGACAAGGAAGATGCTTTGAGTTTTTATGAATCTTTACTAACTCTCCCCGAACTTTATACAGCAAATTTTGCCGAGATTATTGAAACAACGGGGTAGAAAACTCTCCCCTCTTTTTTAACAGTTATCCTTTATTAAAGTGTTAAACAAATAAATTAGTGTTATGGAAAGAATGACTAGAGAAGATGTTGAAAATGAAGTTATACATTATCGTGCAGAAATAATACAATCAAACTTTGATGAAGCATTTGATTTGTTGTTAAATGGTCATAAGGGCTATGAAAATTATACGATAAAAGAACTAGAAGAAGAATATTTTAAATTTTATAAAAAACGAGTTTACGTTAGTTATACTGAGTGCATTGCTTTGTTTTTAATTGATAATATACCTGAAAGAAAAAGACGCTTCTTTTCACAAGGAATAATACACAGAGTGTTTGACAGCTATGAGGACTTAAAAAAAGATATTCCATGTATTGTTTATAAAACAGAAGATTTTCTCAAATTATGCAACAACAATAAATTTGATTTTCATAAATATTATGCCGTAACTGTGTATCTAAAAACAGACCCCCCTTTTGATGACAATCTACGTTCCTTAATTGAGTAAATTTAAACAACGGTTATTATTCGCAGTTGTTATGGGGGCAATTAAATGCCCCCCTTTTTTTTTCGCCTTCTTTTTATAATATTTTTTTTAGATTTCTGTTATATCGTAAACCTATATTGAGATTGCTATAGAAAGGCAATGAAGAAACAAATTCCCCTCTTTTTCTGAACTCTCCCTTTATTAAGTTGTTAAACAAAAAAACAAATATTATGGCTGGGCATTTTCCTTTAAGCAAATTTGATGAGCCTGAAATTTTTCAGCTCGTGGAAAGAATTAAGAGCAGGGTTGTTTCTATGGGAAAACTAAGAAATGATTTCTCAATATTTAAAATTTCTATTCCTGGAAAGAAATTTGACTGTATGAAACTTTCAAATGATTATGTTGAAAATCCTGTTTCGGAAATGGCATTTAAAATTGGGAAGTTCTCCCTGAAAAGTATTGATGATGAACATCCTTCTCTTATAAAGAACATCTCCCTAGAATGTCACTTTAAAATTGAAGAATTCGGAATTTCAATTGTAAATATTTTTTGGGTGGCGTGAAAGGAAGTTCCCCTCTTTTTTGAGACTTTTCTTTATTGAGGTGTAAACAATTTAAAAAAAATATATTATGGGACAGTATTATCATCCAGTTTTTTTAGAAGAAGACAAAAAAACAGTAAAAAAGTATTTTCATGCTCACAGGTATGGCGATGGTTTAAAATTAATGGAACATTCTTATATAAAGAATCGTTTTGTTGGTGCAGTAGAAAGTTGTTTGTTAAATAACCCAACTCATGTTGTTTGGGCGGGAGATTACGCAGAAAAGTGTACAGAAATGGATTCAAATGTTTATAACCGCTGTACTGAAGATTTAGAGGTTAATCCAAAAAATATTCCTCAACAAGTTGTAGCAGAAAGATATGTTGTAAATCATACGAAAAAAGAATTTATTGACAAAACCAAAAGAATTGAAGACGTGGATGGTTATCAAATTCACCCCCTACCTTTAATGACTTGTGAGGGTAACGGACAAGGTGGAGGAGATTTTTTTGGAGAAGACCCCAAAGGTTTAGTTGGCTCTTGGACACGAGATTTAATTTCGATTGAGGGGCAGAAACCTGAAGGATTTACAGAGATTATTTTTGATTTGATTGAATAAATAGTGGGAGATGAAAAGTCTCCCTCCTTTTTTAATTATTTTATATAAAAAATTGAATATGAAAAATTGTGGAATTAAAAGAGAAACTGCAAATAAATTATTAGATGAATTAATTGAAAGGGTTCGTCAACAGTTAATAAAAATTTGTACAATCTTATACAAAATCATATAAAATTATATAAAACAAAAAAAATTAAAAATATTTTTATAATTTTTTTGATTTTAAATTTTTTTACATATTTATTATTGAGGGTGAATATTTACCCAAAGAAATTAAACATATGCTAAGAGCAATAAAAATAAGGTTATATCCAAACAAAGCACAAGAGGAATATATTGCAAAACTTCTTGGCAGTTATCGCTTTGTATATAACCAATGTCTTGCTCTTAAAAAGAATAAATATATAGAAGATAAAACCAATCTTGGATTAAAAGAACTTGGTAATTATTTCCATCAAGAACTGACAAAAAATGAAAATTACAGTTGGTTGCAAGAACATAATACAAAAGTTTTAAAACAATCCATAATGAATCTTATGGAAGCATATAAGCGATTTTTTGTTAACGGAAGTGGGTTTCCAAAGTTTAAGTCAAAGCGTGATAATTCACACAGTTGCAGGTTTCCTGCGGAAGCAATTTCAAAAAGAAATGATTATTTATCATATAAATTAACATTAACATCAGATTTAAAAAATATTAAATTTTCTTGTTCACAAGAATATGTAAATTATTTAAGCGAAAACAAAAACAACATCAAATCAGCGACTTTAACAAAAACAAAATCGAACAATTATTTTTTATCCATATTGGTTGACGGAGCTTTAATAAAAGAAATGTCTCAACCAAAAAATGATTTTCTTGGAATCGACCTTGGAATAAAAGATTTTGTTATTACGTCAGAAAGTGAGGTTTTTGAGAACATTAAAATTAAACGAAATAACCAAAAAAAATTAAATAAACTCCACAGAGAATTATCCAGAAAACAAATGTTTGGTACAGGAGAATTTAAATACAGCGAAAAATGGAAAAAAAATGTTGAGATAAAAAAACCATCCAAAAACAGAGAAAAAGCAAAAATAAAATTAGCAAAATTATATGAGAAACTAAACAACCAAAAAGAAAACTATCTACATCACGTTACAAACCAATTAATTAACGAAAACCAAATTATTATAATGGAAAACCTTAACGTGAAAGGAATGATGAAAAACCATTGCCTTGCAAAAAGTATCCAAGAATTAAGTCTTTACAGATTTAAAGAAATGCTTATATATAAAGCTGAATGGTATAATAGAGACATCATAGAAGTGGATAGATTCTTTCCTTCATCTCAATTGTGTTCATGCTGTGGTTATAAAAACACAAATCTTACTCTCAAAGATAGAGAGTGGATTTGCCCAGAATGCGGAATAAAGCACGATAGAGACATAAACGCAGCAACTAATATCCTCAACGAAGGAAAAAAATTATTAAATAATAAAATACCCATCCGTTATGGGAAATCTACGCCTTTGGAGACCAGCGGTTACGCAGTCAGCGAATTAGGAAATCGGAACTTGCATAATTTTGTGTAAGTTTCGTTGAACGGTTAAAACAAACAATGGTTCATTAGATTTAGAAAAGCATCCTCGCTTTATTACAAAAATTTATTTGTTTGGAAGCCTATTAAATTCAAACAAAGATAAAGTAGGAGATATTGATTTGTTTGTTAAAACCGTTACAAAATTTAAAAGCGAAAAAGAAGAACGAATGTTTTTTTTAAAACATCCAAATAATAAGAGTTCTTCTTATTTGAAAAGATTAAGTTTTGCATTAGATAAAACATTAACTTTTATTAGGAGCAAACAACCTGCTTTTTCTTTTAGTGGGGAAATGGATTATGATTTTTTGGTTACAGAAAAACATGTGCCTGTAAAACTAATTTTTGAAGATGATTCTTTCCTGAAATATTAATTCCCCTCTTTTTTTGACCTCTCCCTTTATTAAAGCGTAGAAACAATTTAAAACTTATAAAAGATGAAAACAGTTAGCTTATTATTGAACTTAACTTTTGCAGACAAGATTTACACAGATGAAGATATTGCTGAAATTGCAGCAAAGGTTGCAAATGCAATTGTTTATGAAGCCAATGCAGGTTATGGAATTGCTCCCGAAGATTCAGATACATATCTTACAGAGGTTGAAATTTCTCACAGTGGTATTATTTTAAGAAAAGAAACAATTTAAATTATATTATTATGAAAAAGAAATTTAAAGTGGGAATAAATCGTTACTATTTTGTAACTGATTATATTGAAGTAGAAGCAAATGATGTAAATGAAGCAAAGGAAAAGGCTTTGGAATTATCCGATAACAAAGATTATACAGGCAACCTCAGTTTTGATTATGCAACTTCTGAAGTAATTGAAAACTCGTAAAATAATTTTAAACTTATTGTTATGATAAATACTATAAAAGAAATTCGAGCTGGAATTGAAGGCAAAGGGGGGTTAAAAAACTTCCCCTCATCAATCAGAAAAAACAAAAACTCAGCACGTCCTTCTCGTTTTAATCTCAAAACCGAATTGCAAGAATTAACCAATGAAGAATTAAACGTTGCTTTTTTTCTTGGCCTTATTGGAAACAATAACAGAGAAGGGTCAATTGTATCAAATGCTACATTCTTTCATAAATAAAAACAAAACAAAATGGACAAAATTGCAAATACATTAACTATGATGGGTGTTTCTGGGAAAGATGCATTATTCTTCGAAGACGCCTACAATTGTTTTCCCCTTACAATTAACCCCCCAGTCAAAAAAGCAATGTGTGATACAATGTTAAACACCATAGTAATGGGTAAATCATTTAAACAATGGTTTGAACATTTTATAAAAGAAGGAACAAAAATTGGCGTGGGTCTTGAATATGTTAATAACGCAGGTCTCCCCACAAAAAGACCTTATGTAATGAAAGTTTTTGACTTTGATAGGATGGAAAAACCTACAATAACATTGCTTTTGGAAATGATTTTGCAAGAGTATTATAAAAAAGAAAATGTTTTAGGAACAAAATAACAATACAATCATGGGATACAAATGGAAACCAAATAAGAGCCAAAGAGAAGCATTTAAAGCTCGTATGGCAGACCCCAAAGAAAAAGAGGCATATGAGTTAGCCAAAGAACAAAAGATGGCAAATAAACGCTCTAAAAGCAAATTTGACTATAAAACCGCTGGGGGCTTTTATGTTCCAACAAAAGAACAGTATGATTTTGTTATGCAAAATATGGATTTATTTAAAACAGATGAAGAAATAACTGCAGCAAATATTGTCGTGGGGGGTTTTTCTTGTAATGAAAAAGTTAACCATGATTTTATTCATATAGTTAACGAAAAAAGAAGAACAATTTGCTTAAATTTATAGCCTCTCCCCAAACAAAAATAAAAATTTTCAAAAAAAGTTCTGATTTTTTGCAACCTTTTTGTTGTCTTTGCGTATAAGTAATTGTAGGGTTGAGTTCGCCCGAATTAACGCCTTTGGAGAGTAAGTCATAAGACCCTCGATGAATTAGGAAAAAAATGTAATTATATTGTTTTTAATTAAATTACAGGACTACAAGTAATTGTAACGGTGGCAAAAGATAAGGTTACTTCGAAAATTTATCCAAATTGAATTGATTGAAACCAACACCTTGCTTAACTCTCCCCGTTTTTTTAAAAGACGCTCTTTGGCAAAAATTAAGTTTTTTTAACAGTGGCAACTTAGAAAGTTACTTCGTATTCAGGATACCGTGGTCGGAGGTTCGAGTCCTTCTCCCCCTACAATTTTTTACAGTTATATTGGGGGATAGCTCAGCTGGTTAGAGCACGTAAAAATACTTTCTCTACTTTTCCCTGATAAAAAAATTCCTTTTTAAAAAGAATTTTTTGGAAAAAACTTTTTTTTGACTATTTAAAGATAATATTGCGGGTTGGATTAGTGATTAAATCGCTGCGCTCATAACGCAGAATATCGGGGGTTTGAATCCCTCACCCGCTACGATATGGTTGATAAAACCTCTTATTGAAAAATAACGTAATCAACCGAAAAGAAACCTAAATAGCTTGGTTAGGTTAAAAACTAAGCCTCTCCCCAGAAACCAATCACTGGAGAATAAAGAGTTAAAGATGGCGATGAATGGCTAAAGTTGGAGCCTATTGATTTTAAAACAAATAAAATGAAAAGAAATTTTAACATAGAGGAAAGCGAGGAAGTTCACCAAAAGTGTCCCTGCTAATTCTATGTAAAAAAAGTTTTTAAGGAAGGGATACGAAAGTCTCCCTTCTTTTTTTTGTATATGCTCGGTTCATATAGTGGTTAGTATGAGTGGTTTTCAGCCACTACACATCAGTTCGATTCTGATACCGAGTGCAAACACATATCACCCCATCGTCTAACTGGCTCGGACACCACCCCTTCAAGGTGGAGATGCGGAATCGTCCTCCGCTGGGGTGGCTTTCAAAAAAAAGTTTCAAGACTTTCAAAAATCTTGAAACTTTTTCTTTAATATTCCGTATAAACAATTGATGAATCTTTATAAATATTTTGGGAGGTGGATGAAGTTTCTTTGCCGAGAAATGAATTCCCCCTCTTTTTTATAACATTTTCTTTATTGAATCATGAAAAAAAGAAAAGAATTATCATGTAACATCACATTAACCGAAGATGATTTATCTTTGGTCAATGTAGAACATTATGGTATGACATCCTTTGCAATTGAAAAATTAAATGTAAATAATTTTGATGATGATTTGGCAGCAAATTTAGAATCCTTTTTTATGGATGAAATGCAAATTAATGCTGATTTATTTAATGTCGAATATATGGGATTTTTAACAGGACAAGTAAGAATAGAAACTTCAAAAATAAAATCAATAATTCCGATTATCAACGAATTCTTAAAAACAAATTTTTAAATAATCATTAATTCCCCTCTTTTTTATATCATTTTCTTTATTTAAACGTATAATAAAATAAAAACAATGGAAACAAAAGGAGCTTGTGCCACATTAAACGAACCATATCTTGGTTACTCAAGAATAAGGCTAATCGAAAAGGTTGGTTATAAATGGCTTGTTGAAATCCTGGGTTCAGGAAAAGAGATTGAGGTATATTCGGATGAATTTGTTGTTGATTAAAAAATTGTGTTATGAAAAACTCTGACGTTAAAAAAATAGGAGAACTGAGGGGGCGAAAAAAAGATAAAGCCTATAAAAAACTCTCAAAAAGAAAAGTTAGAAAACATAAAGTCGAAGAAGATTAATTATCAAACTGTAAAACAAAACCTTTAAAATTTGTAAGATGACAGAAAAAATATCAGATATGCCAGAGGAAGATATTCGCAAAATATGCAAAGAAATCATAAAAAGGGTTGATAAAAAAGAAAAATCGAATAATAAAAAGCGTGACAAAATAATAGAAAAAATAATTAAAAAAGGTAGCAAATGAAACAAGTTTGGAAATGTGATTTTTGTTCAGAAACAGGGACAGAATACGAAATAGAAAAACATGAGAAGGAATGTTCCTTCAATCCAGCAAATAAGACTTGTTGGACTTGCCGATTTAGATATGAAGAAGGTGCTCCAATATCAGGATTTTGGAATGAATGTAAACTGGGAAAAAAATGTTATTCTTTTGATGATGAGGAAACTCCTTGCGATTCATGGGAGCAAGAAATTGATGAAGATTAAAAATTCCCTTCTTTTTTTTCACTTTCACTTTATTTGTTTGTCAAACTTAAAAATTTAATGTTATGTCATTACTAAAAATAAAAGAAGGTAAAGAAACCTTAAAAAGAGTTTCTTTAAAAAAGGTTATGTTGGGTTTTGGCCATGATAAGTGCGGAGCATTTGCTGAGTTTTATCTCGATGGCAAAAAAATGGGCGAATTTAATGATGATGGCTATGGGGGCGAAACCGATATTGATTATGTTTCAGATGCTCATAAAACAGTTTTTGAAAAGTTTTTGAAAGATAATAATGTTGCTCAAGCAATGTTTGATAATGGATGGGATTTTATGGGAAGCGTTGATAAAATTGATTTGCGCTGTCAAGCTGAAACTGTAATCAACGATGCAATCAATCTTAAAGAAGAAGAAAAAATGCTTAAAAAAGCAATAAAAGATTGTGAATGTGGAATTATGATTAAAACCGAAGGCGGATATAGCGGAATTCGTTTTAAACTTCCCCTCAAAGCAATTTCATTATACAAGGATGGAGTTAAATTTTTACAAGAGAAATATAACTCTGTTAAAGCAAATCTTAAAGAAGGTGAATATATTATAAATACCAATTTAGAAGAACTTGGGGTTGTACTTTAAATAAAAATTTCCCCCTCTTTTTTTCACGGTTTCTTTATTGTAATATAAATCATAAAAATTCTAAAACAATGGAACAAGAACGCAGAGATTATAAAGCAGAAAGAGAAGAAAAAAGTCGTAATCTTATCAAAGATTTCGAAAGATTGGTAAATGGCAGCGCAGATTCAGAAGCGATGCATGACCAATTTAAGAGAGCACACAGAACATTGCAACAAAGTATGTTCCGTGAGATTTTGGGATTTATATGCATGATTGCAAAAATGGATGACCGTAGAGATATCGACGGAAGAAATGAACAGTCCAAAGAAATTGCCAAAAAACTTCTTGCAGGTTATGCCGAAATTATTGCAAAAGAAGAATTGGAACGTATGAAAATGGCTGGATACAGTTTGGAATTGGCAACAGCAAAAGCCGAAGAATACAGACTTTCAATTGTTGAAAAACCTGAGATATACTTAGGATTAAGATATATTTAAATCTGACGGTATTTCAAAAATAATTATAGTTACAGCGAGTTAAAAATAAAAATTATGATACAGAAAATTTATCAGGTATATGAAAATTTATACACAATAGAAATTCAAGAGATAGAGTGCACAAAAGTAACTGATTCTAACTATTGGACAACCACAGGCTCAAGAAATGCTTTGCAAACAAAATATTATAAAAGCTTTGACGATAAAGAAGCAGCAGTTAAATATTTAAGAACTTTAATTGGAAGAAAATTGTCGAGTGCAAAATATATTTTGGAATATTATGAAAAATTAGAAAGTGATTTTAAAGCAAAATATAAAAGATAAATCTCATGACAAAGAAAAAATCAAGCATAGGAGAGTGCGAAGAATTCATACTTTTTACACTTGGTGGAGTTTCGGCTGGCCTTTTAATAGCTTGGGCAATAATAGAAATTTATGTTTCTGTAATATTATGACAAAAATAGAAGCAATCATAGAAGCAATTGAATTGGACTACATCGAGTGTGTGGAAAGACGAATTGAGGAAAGGAAGAAACTTCTGCCCCTCACGAAGCCAGAACAAATTAAATCGCTAATCTATAATTTGCTCTCTTCCGATAAATGGCGCAAACAAATAAGCTACAGGGATTATTCAGCAATTTTAGATATCTGGTTAGACAGAATTAAAAACAAATAAAACAACTTTTAAAACTCAACGAAAATGGCAAACGACGAAAGATTAAAAAGAGCGGGGGAAATATTCCTAGTCCCCTTTGAACAAATTGTAATTGATGAAAATATAAACAATGGCCGAATCGACCTTGGAAATCTCGAAGAACTGGCAAACAGCATTGAAGAGTCGGGATTAAGAGTTCCCCTCCTGGTGAAAAAAGAACGTGGTCAAGACAAATATGTTTTGATGCAAGGCAAGAGAAGACTTAAAGCAATTGAGATTCTCATTGGCCGTGGTGTGGAATTCGCTGGAATCAAATGTTTCCTAGCTCTCCCCAACTACTCACTGGAAAACAGTTTGTTTGACCAGATTGTAATGAATGACGGAAAACCTTATTCAAACCTCGAACAGGGTCTGGTATTTAATCAGCTCATTGACCGTGGATATTCCTTAACCGACATCGCAAAGAAAATCGGAAAGTCAATTACACATGTTGTTAATTGTTCCGAAATTGCTTCTCTCCCCAAAAAAGTCCAGGATATGGTTGCAAGCGGTTCCGTTTCTGGCCTAACAGCTGTAGAACTTTCAAAAGTGATTTCGAATGAAGATGACCTTGTTTCCAAATTGGAAGACGCTGTTGAATCAGCTCCTGTTACTGCAGATGGAACCAAGAAAAAGGTGACAAAGAAAAATGTAAGCGAAGTTGCAAATCTATCCCCCATGAAAAAACTGGAGGAGGTTAAAAAGCTTATCGGAGAAACCGATGGAGTTAACCTGAAGCTCGCAGAATTCTTTGTTAAGCTTGTATCCCGTCTGAAGGCTGGAGAAAATGTAGATAGTCTTATTGAACTTTTTAAATAATTATTTTAAAGAAGTGGGGGGAAAATGAAACTTCTCCCCACCTTTTTGCGTATAAATTAAAAAGTGATTATATGA
>LFRM01035671.1_pt2 | contig 11605 bp, 13 predicted proteins | sample 618341 | NCBI WGS metagenome assembly LFRM01 (sample SAMN03654438, study PRJNA283298) | anaerobic digester metagenome | isolation source: pool of bioreactors CSTR01a, CSTR02a, and CSTR03a thermophilic anaerobic... | place: Denmark: Kgs. Lyngby | collected 2014-05-21
GCTCTACCTACCGCTTGTCTAATATTTGCAGGCACATAATCTAAGTCAGTAAATATAATTGTAGACGCCACCTGCAAATTTAATCCTTCAGACGCAGCCATGATAGTACAGATCATGACTCTACATTCATCATCTTCTAAAAATGTTTGTTGTGCCTTTGCTCTGCCAGCATCATTGACTGCACCAGTAATTACCACAGGTTTAAAATCTGCCAGCTTTTTTGCAAGAATATTTGCATAATTCTTAAAATTAGTAAATATAATAATTTTTTCAAATGGTGCTATTGCGTCTACTAAATCCATAACTGCTTCTGTTTTACAGCTTTCATCCTTATCACCAATCAAAGCAGGCGAGCAAGCTATTTGCCTTAGCCTAATTGTTTTAGCTAAAGCATTTCTTGCAAACACTACACCGCTTAATTCTTCAGCTTCTGGAGAGTTAACCCATGTCATAAAGGTTTCCTCCATCTGCTTGTATAACTTATGCTGCAACGGTGTTAACTGCAAGTACACAGCTTCTTCCACAGGTTCTGGTAAATCAAGTGAGTCTATGGTTCTGCGTAGCATAATAGGTTCTAGCACCTTAGCTAAACTGTTTGTGTCTTTAATGCCTACAATTTTACTAAAGCTACGCTTACCATATTTTTCTACAACTACATCGCAATAGTCATTAATAAAACGCCAATAACTAGCAAAACCTTTAGGATTAAGTGTATGCAATATGTGCCACAATTCCGCTGGTTGATTGCTTATTGGCGTACCTGTTAAGGCAAACACATATTCGGCTGGCTTAGCCAGCTTTTTTACTGTTTTACTGCGTATAGCTTTGCGGTTTTTTATGGCTGTGGCTTCATCTAAAATAACTACTTTGAATTTTTTAGCAAGCAGTTCGTCTATTCGACGAACAACCGTATCATAATTAGTTACTACAAATTTTGTTTCAGGAATACTTTTACTCCTTGTTGTGTATTCCTGAACACTATGGCTTGTCCAATAAGTTATTTCTCTGCACCACTGCCATAATAACGACTTCTTAGTTATTACCAATACCTGTGGGGCATTAGTTAATGACGCTGCCACAGATGCTTGTGCAGTTTTACCAAAACCTATGTCATCTGCAAGCAATGCACGTTTGGTTTGCAATAAAAAGTCTATACCTGCTTTTTGTGCTTCAGTAAGTTTTTGTAGATTTTCTCCACTAATTACTAACCACCTCCGACTATTGCAGATTATTGTAGACTAGCGTAGATTAAGTGTAACATAAGGAAATGCCCAAGTCAATTTAAATTTTTCACTCTTTGATAATTACGGTAACTGTTCTTCTACCGAAGGATATAGCTTCTTGTTCTGTTGCAAACCACAAATCAATTCTATTGCCTTTNNAGTGCCTGTGGCTGTAGGTGTAGTTAAGCAATATGCTGTCGCTTCCATACGCATTGTGCGTAGTGGTTCGGTTTCAATCACCGTTGTTGGTATTACTTGTTTTACTTGTGGTTTTACCACAGGTTCTTTTGTTAAAAGTGTCGCAGTTAACCATAAACTAATTATTACTAATATAGCCGCAATACATTTCTTTAACACATAACACTCCTTTTATATACTTTTAGTTTTTTGATGTGTGTTTAATGCATTTAACAACACAGCCTTTTTGTATTGTTTTATTAAAGCATCGTACTTTAATCTAGCACTAGTTACTTCAAAAACTGCTACATCTATAAACTCCGGTTCAGCGTTATTGAAGCTTTGCTCTGCTATTTGCAATTCCAATTTAGCATTATTTAATTCCTCCTTTAACTGTTTTATTTTACTCTGCCCATCATATCTCATCATAAAATTCCCTCCTTTAGCAAAACCAGTGGATCACATATGCATTTAATCACCACCTTTTATATAGTTGCTATCATGTTCTTGTTTAACTGATATTTTTATACTGCCACTTGCTTTGCCAAGTAAGACTTCCGTTAGCAAAAGCAAGTCATCACGTGCAATAGTTATATTTACTGCATCAATAACATTAGTATATTGGTTATCCAATCCCAGTAATTGCTTAAGTTTAGCGACTCTGGCATTAAACAAATCTTCTTTAGTAGCAGAAGATGTTACTGTTTCTACCCTGTTTTCTGCTTGTGCAGTAGATGCAGTTTTATTATTTTTATTTTTATAATATCGTTCGTATCGGCGTGCTTTAGCTTGTTGTTCTAAAGGTTCAATGACAGTACCATAAAATTTATCTGCTTCTGCTTCAAGCACATCTGGTGCAATATCTTTCTCATAAAAAACATGGGTACTCTGATACTTGTATGAACCTAAGTGCCGTAATTCATGTACTATACCTAATTCTGCAAACACAGCATCATTCTGATTAAGGTAATAACCTAATTGCCTTTTGTCTGTAATTACTTTTAAACTGTCATATTTACTATTTTTTACTAGTTCTAACATACCATCAGGTGTTTTAAATAAGCACCCATTTTGCATATTTTCCAACACCACTAAAATAACGTCATTACTAATCTGTTTAAAATCAGGTATACTATAATTTTCCATTATTCATCAGCCTCACTTTCGTTATCTTCTATCTCTAGCAGAGTGTAATATTCTTGTATAGCACAGTCCCTGCTATTTTGTGCGTATACTGTAAACACATCCAACAAAGCAGGCAATATTGTACTATATTCAGTAGCTATGGGTTTAACTTTTTCTGCACCTTGTATTGCTTCATCTAAAGCTACGATGCGTTCTTCTTTTTTTAAAATGTCATTTATTGTAATTTTATCCAAGCTACAATACCCTCCTTTTAATTTGCCGTCAAATAGTTTAAATATTGCACAACGTCGTCTTTACTTGGGATTTAATTGGCCCAACAACCTACTGGCGGCAATACTTTTTCTTCAAGAATTACAATCAGTTCTTCAGGGCTACTGTAAGGTTTCTGCCATATCAGTTGCCATTTATTGTAGTTATAGGGTATTTGACATACCCACCCTTTAACTACTGCAGGATCAACTGCAATCGTGTAAGCCCCGTCAACTGGAGAATATCTAGGCTTAACTAATGCACAAGCATAGTCAATACCTATGCGGTGTTGACAGGTACCGTAAACACCAAACTGAAATCCTTTGTCTGCTAAGAAATTTTGAATTTTTTGAGCTATTTCTTTTTTGTCCATTAAATCACCTCCTTTTTAGGGAAGGGGAGGCTTACGCCTCTCCCTCCGTTAATTTTCTAAGGAACATAGCAGCAATCTTGTCATATTCGTCCTGGAGTGTAAATATTTACATCACCCCTCTTTCTTTGAGGGAGACATATCTATCATCGCCAACTATGATATGGTCCAAAATTTCTATTCCCATAATATCACCGGCCTCAACCAACCGTTTAGTTATTTTAATGTCATCTTTGCTGGGTTCTGGATCACCGCTAGGGTGGTTGTGAAAACATATAATAGCTGCTGCATTGTGAAGTACCGCGGGCTTAAATACTTCCCGCGGGTGTATCATAGATTTGTTCAGCGTCCCTCTGCTAACTTCATGCACTGCGACTATTTTGTTTTTAATGTTCAGGACAAGAATCCCAAACACCTCTTGTGCTTCTTCTTGCACATTTGTTATAGTCTTAATTGCGTTGTACGCTTTCTCTGGGCTTGTAGTTTCCCTCGGAAGTTCATACCTCCCCACTTTTTCTTTTACCAGCACTACTCTCTCAAATGACACCTGGATTCTTGACATTTTATCAACTCCCTTGCAAGTTTTGTAAACCACTGGTCAGGGTTCCAACTTGCTTTATAAAGCAAGGCTTAACAAACGGATAATTATGCATAATATATTATTTTCATACCACTTGCCTTTCCTAACAATTACAGTGCTGCATACATACCTACAACCGCTTATTTTGCTTTCTTTTTCTTGTTTGCTTTTTTGTTAATTTCTTCTTCTTCTTCTTCTTGCTGTAGTATATATTGTGCTATGTCATTTTTACCATAATCTACTAAACTTTGTATAACAATTTCTTTTATTAGCGGCTCTAATATATCAAAATTTTCATCAAGCCACTGTTCCCACATGGATACAGTACCTATTTCAGCAGTATAATACACATCTTCAGCATCAAAATATACGGCATAATAATAGTCATAATCTAGCCATGAATCATACCTATCAAAAGTATAGTCATAGTTATTATTACTGTAACTATACTTTCCGCTAGCATTACTGTTATAATATGCACTACCGTACTTATTGTAATTTATATCAATATATCTAACTGTTGCTTCATACTTAAACGACTTATCAGGTACATTGTCTAGCATAGAACATACTCTATCTACCGTATGCTCTAGTTCATTAAGATACAGCAGTTCGCCAGTAGTATGCTGGTTATAGTATCCAATGCTCAAATTTACACCTGCAATTCCCCACTCAGGACATAAAATAGATATGTCGCTAAATACACCTGTAGCAGTTTTAAACCCAAATGTGTTTATATATTTCTCAAATTCTTTATTGCCGCAGGAGTAAAACACGCAATCCTCCGCACCTTTTCTATCCAGTTCTATAATGTACCGGATATTATTCTTTTTTACTATTTTCTTTAACTCATCGGCAGCACTGTACGCACCAGCACCACCACTTTCCTCATAATTCGTAAATAACACATAAGGTCTATACCCTTTTTCTAATATATTTAATATACCTAGCACACCTGCTCTATCATCAGCTCCTAAACCTGTGGGTGACCACAGGACATTATACCGCTGGTCATAAAATATAATACTAGGTTGTTGTTTATGCACTATATCCACATGAGCAACAATCATAACAGGTACAGAACCTTTAGCAAATAAAAACAAGTCATTTTCCTGACGAATTGTTTTATAACCTAGCTTCTTTAATATTTCTTTTAACGAAACCAGCAATTCTTCCGCATCCTGTTTAAATACCCATTCTATATTATCAATGGTATTATACATACTCATTCTCCTTTCTTCACTACACTAAGTTACTCCGCACTAGTGGCTGGTATAGTACAAATAACTCATCATAGCAGTCATCACAGTAATATTCATCATCCACTTCAATAGCATTATCCACAGCTATAACAGCATTGCAATTACTACATTTTGTAAACAATTCGTCATAGCAGTTATCGCAATAACACTCACCGCCTACGTCAAGAGCATCTTCTATACATATAAAATCACCGCAATTACTACATTTTGTAAACAATTCGTCATAGCAGTTATTGCAATAATACTCACCGTCTACGTCAACAGCATCTTCTATACGTATAACACCACTGCAACTACTACAGTCTGTAAACAAGTTGTTATAGCAGTCATCACAGTAGTTACCGTCATTGTCTACTGTCATAGCATCCTCCCACCGTATTGCACAATCACAGTGGTCGCAATACGTATACAGGTCGTTAAAACAATAATCACAATAATATTCAAAGTCATAATCAACGTAATGTGCATCATAACGATCTATTGTTTCGCTACAATAACTACAATAAACAAACCTTTCATCAAAACAGCATACGCAGCAAAGATCTCCATCCGGCGTCCGGTAAACATCATCTTCTGGAATTACGTTGTCGCAATATACGCAAACGTACTGCGAGCAATCCGAACAGTAAAAAGATGATTGTGTTTCATCTTGTCTAAGATAGCTACACTCAAAACAGTATATTCCCCCCGCACCTAAAATGAATTCCAACACATCCGCTGCATCGTGTGCACTTTTTAATACAATAGCAGCACATATAGGATCATCATAAATATATGCTGAATTATATACCCTAATACGATTACTATTTATATTCAGCTTAACCCATGTACTATTCGGGTCAAAACCCGCATGAGTATTCAAAATACCTGCAACCATAGCCCGCACCTGTCTAGCTACAAACAACAGCTGCTTTGGATACTCTTTCATAAACAAAGCAGCGTTCTGATCAAAATTAATGTTTACCCATTGCCGCCAGATTTTCTTGGGCAGCTCTATACCTAAAGGATAATACTCAGTCTTATGCAAATATGCATAAGCCAGTACCGTACTTTCATCAAGCAACATAGCCAACGGTGCTGTACGATATGCACCTTCCAACGCATAGCAGGATCTCCAGCCAGTCGTATGCACAGACGCCATAGCTATATCTAACGGATTAATCGAAAGTACCACTATAGCATCCTGCCTCAAGCTTTCCAGCAATACTGAAAACGCCAGATTAAGTTTGTCTGTATATTCTCTAACTAAATCATTATTGTGATTTTCTATTACCGCTTTAAAATACTTAGACGCCTTAGTTCCTGCAGGAAATTCGATAGTTTTCCCTGTAGACTCAATGTATACAGTGCTAGCCGTTGCCAGCCTATTTGTGCATAATTCTTCCAAGGAAAACTGTATATTCTTGAGAATACTTTTAAAAAGACGTTTAAATCTAAGTTCATGACCAGGTATAATAAAATCAGGAATAGCATTATTTTGATCAATTATTTCTAAACCAAATGCATCTGGTTCAGAACTAATCAATTCAGCTATATTGATTTTACACTCAATCCTACCTTCCTCATCAAAGTAAGGCATTAACCTGGCTTTACGTCTCTCCCATGCTTTTTTGTATTTCTGTACAGCACTTTCGGATACAGTGTATCCAGCGTCTACATACAACTGTTTAAATAAATTCCAATCAAAATTCATTTAAAATTCCTCCTTTTATTTTTTCAAAGCTGTAATTCACAGCCACAATTAAAAGCTGTAATTCACAGCCACAATTACAGCCGCAATTAAAACTAAATTACAGCCATAATTAAAACTGAATTGTAACTGTAACCACAGCTGCGATTAAAACTAAATTACAGCCATAATTAAAACTAAATTACAACCTAAATTACAGCCATAATTACAGCCATAATTACAGCCATAATTACAGCCATAATTACAGCCATAATTAAAACTAAATTACAGCCTAAATTACAGCTACAATTAAAACTGAATTGTAACTGTAACCACAGCCGCAATTAATGCCTAAATAGCTTTAGCTGAATTACAGTCACAATTCAAAATTTAATTTCTATCCTCCCTTCTTTTTAGTTTTATATAATTTCTATCCTCCCTTCTTTTTAGTTTTATATATTTATGCAACAGTATGTGTGTTTATGCTAATGCATATTTATGCATACTGTTGCATAATTATACAATTGATGCATATACAGTATACCAAGGCAACTATGCTGAAAAGCCGCATATATGCCGGCATACTGTATAGACTGGTAAGTGGGCATAGCATGTATGCATAATATATATGCATAGCATGGTATGTATAGCATGCATAGCGTGTATAGCATGTATAGCATGTATAGCATGTATAGCATGGTATGCATGGTATGCATAGTACGTATGCATGGTATGTAATCACATGCAATCACATGCAATCACATGCAATCACATGCAATCACATGCAATCACATGCAATCACATGCAACTAAACAAGAAAAAGACACCAGCTATATCATGCGATATAGCAGGTGTCCAGTCCTGGGAGCTACCATTGAAGCTCCACTTCGCCGGGCCGTGCTTTATATATTCGCCCGGCTTTCGAGACAACCAGGCACTGGCCGTCCTGAATAGCAGCGATAACGCCACCGTTTTTGGTCTGAAGAAGTGAATTTTTGTTTTTTTCTACAAACTTGAGAATTTGTTCGTTTGTATATACTTGATGCCCTATTTTTATCATGTTACACCCCTCCTTTCTGCCGGGATTGAAGGCTCCCGGCTATATATATATACAACACGCACAACACAGGACAAAGCCCGCTTTTAACGGGCTTGTCCAATTTCATCCTCCGGTCTAAATGACCAGAGGACGCCATCCTGGTTTCTGCCGACACGCAGCAAAACCAGTGATTCTTTATGCTCCGTTGGAAATTCCAACAGAGCATCTTCCGGCATCCGCCAATTCAGTTGGGCATATCGGAAGGTGTTCGACTGCCCCTCAGAAATGAACCACTCTCCTACTGCCAGATATTGGCGTAGCAGCAGTGCTAAATCGGCAGCTTGCCGGACAGCCGGATTTAACTGGACCGGCTGTTTGGCCGGGAATGTAAGTTCTGTACCTTCCGGGAATATATGCACCCGGAAGGCTTTGATACGTGTGTGACCGCCACTCTCAATCACGGCGGCAACGTTTTTCACTCGCCAATACCTTCCGCCCCCAGAAGTAAATCCTTCTGAGGACATAGCTTGGTAACACTCGTCAGTAACGGCAACCAAGCCGTTGAATTTAATCTTCTCTCTTTCTTTCAAGTCCCACAAAGAGCCCAAAGAAATGGCTCTTCTCAGCACTAAATCTCCTGTGGCAGTTTGGCTTGCTGCCCAAGCTCCAACTTCACAAAACCGGCTACGGGTATCAATAAGATATAATAAATTCTTACGCATTTTTATTCCTCCTTTACTGAAAAGCCCAGCAACAGACACAAAACGTGTCTGCTGCCAGACTTGCATCCTGTTTGCCTGTGGTTTCCGGCATCCCGCCGGATTTGTTTTTAGAAGTCTGCTTCTGCCCGGACTTCTGCAAGGGCGTAAGCCCTCGCTTTTTTTACTTCTGCCCCGAAAGTGGTATCCTTCGGGGTTTTGTAGATGGTAAAGCTGTGTTCTTTCTCGTATTCTTGCCCACTCCAGTCGTCGAAATAATAATATTCGACGACTATATATTGTAGTTTGTCGGCTACGCCGTACCGGTCAATTGCCTCCAACACAGTTTCACCGTCCCAGTATTGATCCTGGGAATGGGCATAATTGGAGGAAGTATGCCCGTTCTGTTCGACGGCATCGTGCAAAATCGAGCCGTCCTGGAGTACGAAATGGACTTTTTCACTGAGTTCGGTTATCCCCATGCTACCGTCGTGGTAGGAGTATTGGGGGACAACCTTTAACAAGTTTTCATCCGCCCGCTTGATGCGGACGGAATCGGGAATTTCGTCCCCAATAATGTCCTGAAGAAACGGGAATTCCTTCATGTAAGCCTGTAATTTAAATCTATTCATAAAAACCTCCTTTTTCCGGCAGGCACCGCCCGGCAGGTATTTTTTATCCGCCCCTGCCCAAGCCGGAAGGCGGTTATGTTCATAAATTCACAGCCACAATTACAGCCATAATTCAGTTTTAATTATGGCTGTAACCACAGCTACAATTGCAGCTACAATTGCAGCTACATACAGCTACATACAGCTACATACAGCCATATACAGCCACAATTGCAATTGCAATTATAATTATAATTACAATCACAACTACAATCACAACTACAATCACAACTACAATCACAACTATAATCACAACTATAATCACAACTATAATCACAACTACAACTACATACAGCCACAAGTACAATTACAATTACAATTACAATTACAATTACAATTACAATTACAACTACCACTACAACTACAATTGCAATTACAACTACAATTACAAGTACAATTACAAGTACAAGTACAATTATAATTGCAATTACAATTACAATTACAATTACAATTACAATTGCAACCACATATAGCCTCAATTACAACTACAACTACAACTACAATTGCAACTACAACTACAATTACCACCACATATAGCCTCAATTACAACTACAACTACAATTGCAATTACAATTACAATTGCAATTACAGCTAAACAAAAAAGACACCAGCTATATTATGCGATATAGCCTGTCCGGTCCGGTTTAATTATTAATAAAAGACACCAACTATATACAATATAATAGCTGGTGTCTTTTATATATATATATTATATCTATAAGGCAAAGGCCCGCTTTTTAGCGGGCTTGCAATTCGTCAAGGAATTCGGTTAACTTCTTCCGTGCCGCGTCGTCGCCTTCACGCTTAGACAAGTCTATGACTTGACTAAGCTGTCCTTTATACAACATGTTCAGTAGTGGTATTTCCACTTTTTTAGCAAGTTTCGCTACAGCGAAGACTTGCCGGGAAGTGGAGAAATCATAGTATGAGCTTTCCCGCTTCTCTCCACTTTCAGTGTAAAGATCTGCCAGACGGCCGGCAATAATAGCTCTTTTTTCCATGATTGTCCAATATTCAGCATCTAATTCTAGCAATTCCTTCTCCAGCTGTTTAATGTTATCAACAGTCTTTTTGCTTTTTCTCTTAGGCTTAGAAGTTTCAGCTGGAGAATCAGTAGCCTTCTTCAAGCTATCTAATTCAGCTCTAAGACTTTTAAGTTCAGTCAATAACATCTCCATAAATTCACTGTTATCCACAGTTTTCTTAGCCATGCTAATTCCTCCTTTAAGTTTTTAAATTATAACCGAAATATATTCACTTTTTTAGCAGCAAGGTATATTTAGTTATAATACTTCTATCCTCCTTTCCCAAATATTCTACTGTCGTCTAGACTAATCCCGGCCGCTGTGACTACATCATACCACGAAAAGGTGACAGTTGTCAAGTTTGCCGATTTTACGGGATTTCTGATACCCACCAGGGGTATACCTCAATTCTAGAATTGTAGACAATTGACCACCAATTGAAAAAATTTAACTGTCGCAACTGCCTCTGGAAATGAAATCGCCCCACCACCCCACAGGAAAATGGGTGCGGGACTAGGTATACCGCCGATTTGCCATACCTCCTAAAGGTTACATACGCATTCGTGTATATGCCATTTCTGTAAAAAACATACAATTTTGTTCGGTAATAATCGAACGTATTGTTAATTTTTTGTTAATTCTTATGTATATTTATGCATTTCAGTGCATATTTATACATTTCCAGTAAATTTTTACCAGCGTATTGTCAGCATTTTTTGCGTATTGTCAGCAATCTGTAAATTGTCAGACAATTCCCGGAATGCCCATAAATACTGGGCTGAAGGCACTGGAAAATTTTAGGTGTCAGCATTGTCAGCAAGTGTCAGCATGAAATAGAGTCAGTTACTCGTATACCTCTATATACCGATTTATAGGCATTCTCATTAAAAAATACATGAGAATTGACAGCAAAAAGGGAGGGTGTACCCCTTTTTGATTTAAGGGGGGTATAAGGGGTATTTTGCTGACAATTCTTTAATTTTTTGAGAGTAAAATGCCTAAAAATAGGCGTTTGAAGGCATTTTTTAATTGACTCTATTTTATGCTGACAGTTGCTGACAGTGCTGACAGTAAATTTTTACCAGCCCGCAAACGCTTGCCACGCCTTGGATACAGCGATCGACTAAAAATGGGTAACTGACTCTATTTTTTGCTGACAATGCTGACAATAGAGCGTATAAACATGCATACATATACTCTTGACCTGGACATGAATTTGTGCTTAGGGAATTTTAACATAATGATTTACAGTTCTTCCAGATTTATGCAATTATTTTAGTTAAAAAGCTGACTAATGCGTGTCATTAATTGTAGAATTAACGCACACATTAATGCTTGACATTCAACACTGCCATTGCCGCCACTTGTGGAAGTGGCAGCAGCTGTGATTGCAATGGGTTCCCGTCTTGGCAAAAGAGCTTTTGGAGTCCCGTAGGGATAGTTTTCTGGTAAGAAATGTTTGATTAATATAACATTAAAGTTTATAATATATATAT
>LFRM01276063.1_pt1 | contig 11605 bp, 10 predicted proteins | sample 618341 | NCBI WGS metagenome assembly LFRM01 (sample SAMN03654438, study PRJNA283298) | anaerobic digester metagenome | isolation source: pool of bioreactors CSTR01a, CSTR02a, and CSTR03a thermophilic anaerobic... | place: Denmark: Kgs. Lyngby | collected 2014-05-21
ACGTTGTATCGAAAGAAGAGAGTGAGAAAAAATGGCCAGGTGTGGTATATGGTTATGATTTATAGAATCCAGCTATTTATAGATGTGGATAGTGTAATTCTAATCCCTCATTTATAACTAAGATAGTGAATTATATAACAGAAGAGACGCAATTAATTGCGTCTCTTCTGTTATATAAGGGTTCCTAAAATTATAAATCAATATTGTTTCTCAAAGTTGGAAGCTTTGATTACAATTACATCTTGTATTCATAAACACTTTCATTGCCCACGCCATCTGTTGCTACAAATCGGAAACTCTTGATGGGCAGTTCGCCCAATCGCTCGCGATTGAAAGTGTAGGTGTAGATGCTCGATTTGGAATCGTGTTCGAAAAGTACAAACTCACCATCAATAGTTCCACGAAAAGTGCGAATACCACTTTTGTCATCAGTTAATTTGATGCGAATGCGCCCGTTCTGCTTCCACGTTTGTGGGCTCAGCGCTTCTATCTTTGGCGCAATAGAATCCATTGATATAGCATATCTGTCACCCAATTCATTGATGGAGAGTTCTAGCCCACCATTTTTGTAAGACCCGCCCATCCAATTGTCTCTGCTATTTCCTTTGTTTATTTTCACTACACCATATTTATAGCGTTGAGGGAGGGTGTCATTTTTTATTTTCAACCACATCTTGCCATATTTGTGTAAGGGAATGGGGTTGTTGTTCACTTCGTGTATATCTGAATAGTATTTGTTTGAAACATCTATTGTGCTTGTATGCTGAAAGCAGAAATCGTTATAGAGATTGCCTTCGGGGATAGAGAGCATAAAGTCATAATCTACATATCGGTTGTTTCCTTGCCATGCCATCAGGTTTTCACAAATGGGATTGTTACCAATAGTTTGTAATTTACCATCAACGGTGAATGAGAAGGTGGTAATATTGCCATGATGATCTTCCAACTCATACCTCATTGGATATGCTCTCTCTTCGTTGATGTTGATATATCCGTTGTGGTTTCCATTATATATGCGCAACTTGTTGCCTGGTTCTATATACGATTTCATGAAGAATGATTTGTTGTTGCGCCAATCTTCAAAGTCCACAAAGCTATTCATAATGCGGGTCTCCTCAAACAAATATTCGTTGATGGAGCTACTAAATCTCAGAGAATCGTCAACAAACAATCGGATATGTTTTACACCATATATATTGTTTTGACCATTCATTTTATCATATGCTTTCACTCCTACACCTATCTTTCCCCAGGCGGTTATTTTCTTTTGCAATGGCAATGGATTGCCTGCTTTTGATTTGCCAATATTTAATCGGGTAGGCGTGATGCTCCCATTCACAACACCCTGTCCCATGATGGGGTAGAAAGCAATTCCTCGCAAATCGGGACTCTGTGTGTCGCGAATAGTCTGAGCTACATATTGTAATGGATCTAGTGGTCCTTGTGTCTCTCTATCGCGCACCTCAAAGTGCAAATGAGGTCCGCCCGACGAGCCCGTATTGCCGCTCAGCGCTATTTGTTGGCCTTTTACAACAGGTATTTCGTGTGGTTCAAGATTAAGGTTCACTCTATAGCTTTCGTTTTCATATTGTTTGTTTGCAACATACTCGGCAATCTGTTTTGAGAAACTGTTGAGATGACCATATACTGTGGTGTGTCCCTGTTCAGGATGATCTATGTATAGCGCCAACCCATATCCACCTGGCGAAACCGATATGCGAGAGATATAGCCATCGGCCACTGCAAATACGGGTTTGTTCACCACTTGTTGGGTCTTGAAGTCGATGCCCGAGTGGAAATGATTGTTGCGCAATTCACCAAAACCTGCACTTAACGCAGGAGGTATGTTAAGAGGTTCTGCATATTGAGCATAGCCTGATGTATGCACCATGAGTAGGAGTAGTGCTATAAGGGGTAGTGTATATCTGTCAATTTTCATGGTGCGAAGTTAATAAAAAAAATCTATAGACACAATGCTTTACTCCTATGCAGAGTATGGTCCATATTTAGTACTTAATTACTCTGTGAATTGTAAAAAAGAAACGTGCAGAATGCTAAACTATATTAATTAATAAAATAAACATAGTACTTTGCATTGCATAATACCATACATTGTTTATTTTTGTAGTCTAATTAATAATACAGTACGAATGAAAGTCGAAAATATACAAAGTCAAATGCGGAAAGGTGTGCTCGAATATTGCATTCTTTCCATTATAAAAAGTGGTGAAGTATATCCGGGAGACATTATCGAAGAGGTGAAAAATGCAGGTCTTGATCTTTTGGAAGGGACCCTTTATCCTCTTTTGAACAGACTGAAAAATGCCAATATTCTCAGTTATAGATGGGTGGAGAGCACTACGGGACCCCCTCGAAAATACTTTTCGCTTACTGACAAAGGATTGACATTTTATAATCTATTGGAATCTACCTGGAACGATCTTAGTGGTAGTGTAGAGATATTGGTGCATAAAGCCAACGAAGTAGAAAATGAGAATGAAGAAGACATAGCAACTGTTTCATAAATAATAGCAAAACACAAAATGAAAAAAACAATCAACATCAATTTCCAAGGTCAATTGATAACTATTGAGGAGACAGCCTACGATATATTGAATGGATACATTCAAAGCTTGAAAGATTACTTTAGGCAAGAGGCTGAAGGAAATGAAATAGTGAATGACATAGAGAATCGGATTGCTGAGTTGTTTGGCAATAGACTCAAACATGGCATTCCGTGCATTACTGATGACGATGTAACTTCTATAATCGATACTATAGGAAGACCCGAAGAGTTTGATTTGGAGTTTGACGAACGTGAAGAGGAAAAAGAGAATGCTACAATGCCACCGCCGCACACACAAAGTGGACAATCTCAAATGCCTCCTCCCGTAACCGAACAAGAAAAGAAAAGTCTGTTTCGCAAGTCTAACGATAGAATATTGGGTGGTGTGTGTAGTGGGCTTGCTCATTATCTCAAAATAGATCCAGTGTTTGTTCGTTTAGGTTTTGTCTTTTTGTCAAGTTTGTTCTTTTGGGTTTATATTATAATGTGGATTGTTTTACCAACAAAAGAGCTACCAAACAATGTGAGCAAACGCTTATACCGCAACCCTAACGACCGATTTATTGCTGGTGTAAGTGGCGGTATTGCAGCTTATTTCAAAATAGATACTTGGATACCTCGTTTAATTTTCTTGTTGCCTGTCATATTAAATGTGTTCGGAATGGCGCGCATTCCTTTTAATGCTTTCAATCATTTCATCTTCAACTCATCTTTTCCTTTCAATTTATCTTCAAGCGTGAATCTCTCGTTTGTAGCTATCTATATTATTCTTTGGATTATAATGCCAAAGGCTACAACTGTGAAACAAAAATTGGAAATGATGGGAGAAGAGGAGTATCTGAAATCGATACGAGACACGGTGAGTGGCAATGTAGCCCAAGCTAGAAGTAGCAGAAGTGATATGAGTAGCAGTGCAACTGTTATNNCAATACTGAAAAAAGTGGCTCTGATTCACTGTCTACACCTCCGCCGCCTCCAATTTATACAGATGCACCACGCACATCTTATATATCGCCACAACCTGAAAGATCGGGATGTTTAAATCTGCTGATTGGTTTTCTTAAAGTAATGTTCTTCGGCATTGTGGGCATTGTAGCTGCAGGCTTGATGATATCGTTGTTTGGATTGCTATTTGCAGGAGCAAAGTTTGTTCCCCTCCAAACGTTGTTCATCAATCCTGGTTTTGAAAATACATTGCTGTGGTTGTCTATAATATTGACTTTGGCAATACCTTTTGTGAGTGTAGTTGTTTGGATAATTCGCCGACTGATGAAAGCAAAATCAAGACCAGTCATCGGTTACACAGTTGCTGCACTTTGGTTTGTAGGTATTATTGCCGGACTGACATTGGGCTTCCAAATTACACGCAAGTTTAGCACTGAGAGTCTGCAAGAGACTAATATAGTGCTCACTCCACCCACCACTAATAAACTTTATGTTGAGATGGAACGCTATCCGTTAGACTACTTCAGTGTGACACCTGGAACAAGTAGGTTCATTCTCGATTCGCCAGGTATTAATCGAATAATAATAGATAACTTACCCTTTTACAATGTTGAAGAAGACTCTTTGTTGTTCAACAGTATTGAGTTGAGATTGAAAACGAGTAAAGACACTCTGTTTCATGTAAAGACTATCTATGCCGGTTTCGATAGAAACTATAAAGCATCTAAGGCTAACTTGAAAGAGTTTGACTTTAAGCTGCAGCAAAGCGATTCTGTACTATTGATTCCTCAGTTCTTTAAAGTGCCCAAGGAGCAAGGTTTCCGCAATCAATTTGTGGTGGTAGAGATATTTGTACCTAGCGGTTCTAAGCTCGAAGTGAGCGATGAATTAACAGACTATCAACGTGCAATATCTTCACAAGCAATGCGCAGAAAATATGGCAATGATTATGGTTACAGAAATAGCTTGGAGTGGAACTCAAACGAGGAGTATGTACTCGAAGGGGAGAAGCTGACTGAGACAAAGTTTTTGAATGACTCGTTATAGTCTTTGTTTAAAATCAACTGTGGTCACTCTGAGCTTATAGAACTGCCTATTTCTTATGATTTATAACTAATAGTTTACTATTTAATTACTTACTACATTTAACTTTTCATTGTGTTTAAGGCGATTATAACCTGAGGGTCTTAGTCGCCTTTTTCACGTCTTAATCTTTTCTGTAAAAGTTGATTTTTTCTTCATTTGTATATTAGTTTATTCGAAATATTTGTGTAGTTTTACACGTAATATTGCATCTTCTAAAGGAGATGTTTTGTCGTTTAACTAAAACAATAAGATTATGAAAGATTTAGATGATGATTTCGACGAGTTTGTCGATGATGAGGATTTTGATGAAGATGATTTTAATGATGAAGCCTTCGATGACGAAGACTTTGACGATGATGATTTTGATGATGAGGACTATGACGATGATGAAGAAGACTTTGAAGAAAAGTAAAGTTTAAGCGTCATATATTGAGATAGAGGTCCAAATGAAAGTAAAGAAGATTACTGTGAACGTGTAGTTGATCTAAACAACTTAATGTGCGATTAGGAGAAGAGAGACAATTATTTGAAGTTGCATCTTTTTTTTTAGAAGAAGATTACGTTTCAATTATTCACTGAATCATCTTTAACCGTTCAATATGTAACTCTAAATTATTGAAGCGACTATAACCTTCCAAGGTTATGTCGCTTTTTTTAATGTATAAACCTACTTCAAAATAGTGTTTTCGTTTCTAACGAAGTAATTGTTATGAATCTCACATAATCTTAACTGTTGCACAAATGTCAAATTGTAAATAATAGGTAGTTAATATTGTCAATTCAATTATAGATGTGGCATAAAACAGTTGGAAATCAAATCCACGGTAGTAGATGGGACGTTTATGCCATGAAAATTGAATCCACCGCCGTGGAAATGTTTTGAATCGCTAGAATGATGCTTTTTTTGAGCAAATATGGAAAAAAAATGCCGTTTAATAAGAAAAAACCTACTAAGATTGAAAAGTCCATTTATAAAAAGACAATCTTAGATCGAAAATTGTATTATTAAGTCATAAATGGCGCAAATTTGGACAAGAAAACGAAAACAATGTGTTTTCAAACATTTTCCCCATTGTGGATACGATTTTCAACAGTTGGAAATCATTTCCCCCGTCGTGGATGCAATTTTCAAGTTTTGGAAACGCTTTCTACGCCATCAAAGGGTTTGTAAATTTATTATTGCATTTTACCCTTACATGCCACCTTTTGTTTACCTTCAAAAATAAACCAAACATTTATTCCAAAACAATTTGCATTCACGCACGTTTATTAAGTAACACATGGGTCAATATTAAATGCTAATAAAGCTATTGACCTCACAAACATCTTCTATCAAGAGAAGAAACAAACATATTTATTAAATTTAATAATACAATTTATGGCTAAAAATGCAGTTCAAATTACACAAGAATTAGGAAATTACGGAAAAGCTATTGGAGATCACAGCATGGGTGGTGGAATGAAAGCTTTAAAATTGGCTATCGTTGTAGCAGCAGTTGCAGGGGTAGCTATAGGATATGTTATTGGTAGTCAAGCCAAATAATAGATTGTAAAGGCTTCCATCTTTAGACTGTTTTCACATTGTCAATGGTTGATGATACTTTAAAATAAATGCGATTAGAACTTACGGGGTCTAATCGCATTTATTTGTTGTGCGATGTGAGATATAATCAATACAATATTGATTATAATTCCTACATTTGCAAAAACTTATAAGTACCATTATGAAATTGACAGAGTTTCGTGCGTTCTTCAATGTGCGTAGTGAAATGGAAGACTATGACTTCATTCACGAAGAGATTGAAAAAGGAGTAGTTTTTAAAGGGACCAATCTATGGATTTTGATTTTCGCCATAGTGATTGCTTCTATAGGTTTGAATATGAATTCGACCGCCATCATCATCGGGGCCATGCTTATATCGCCACTCATGGGGCCTATAAATGGAATGGGCTACAGTTTGGCAACCTATGATTTCTTTTTGTTTCGAAAGGCCGTAAAGAATTTCAGCTTTGCAGTGGGAGCAAGTTTACTCACATCTACCCTCTATTTTGCGGTAACCCCTGTTGGCACTGCCTCTTCAGAAATATTGGCTCGCACCAGCCCCACTATTTATGATGTGCTTATAGCACTGTTTGGCGGTTTGGCAGGTATCATTGCTATGAGTACAAAACGAAAAGGTAATGTTATTCCTGGTGTTGCCATTGCCACGGCTCTCATGCCTCCCATTTGTACTGCAGGATACGGTTTGGCCACTTTACAGTTCAACTTCTTTTTTGGTGCACTCTATCTTTTCACCATCAATACAGTGTTTATTGGTGTTGCATCGCTTTTTGTGTGTCAGTTTTTGCGTTTCCCCATTCGCACCATTATCGATTCTGATAGAAAGAAAAGAATCAATCAATATATATCTTTAATACTGACTATCACTATTGTACCAAGTGTTTATTTTGGTTATCTACTTGTCCAAAATGAACGCTTTTCTGATCGTGCACAACGTTTTGTAAATGAAATATCGGTTACAGAAGGGACCTATCTTCTTGACAACCGACTCAATGCTACAGCACGTAGCATAGATCTCATTTATTCTGGTTATGGTCTTTCTGAAGAGTCGCGCCGCAATATCAAAACCAAAGCATTGGTACATAGAATTGACACATCGAAAATTGTAATTAATTCGGGTACAAATATGTCTATAGTAGATCAAAGCAAACAGCGATTTGAATCCGAAAAAGACGTTTTGGCAAAACAGCTGAATGCTGTGGAGTTTTTGTTGCAATCAAGCGAGAGAAAAATCGATAGCCTACAACTGCTACCCACCAAAGGTAATATGATAATGAAAGAGATAAAACCATTGTATTCACAGGTGTTGTCTTGTTCATACACTGAATCGTTTATCTACTCCGACTCTACACAATCTGCAAAAGTGCCCATCGTGATTCTGTTTGCCAAGAAGGCATCATTGAAAAAGGATGATAAAGAAAAGATTGAAAATTGGCTGAAGATGAGATTGCAAAACAAGAATGTAAGAACTTTGTTTGAAGAGGAAGAGGATGAGGGGTAAAAGAGAATGTATAGTAAAGCCCAATGTCTTTCTACGTTTAATTCTCTGGATACAATTATTTTTCTGTTAAATACCTTCAGTCTCATTAATATTATATAAAAAGATTGTATCTTGTAATCAGAAGAAAATTAATACGCTCTTATACATGAAAAAAGAAAAATATACTATTGAGTTTGTATTGGGAAATGCATCTCAAAAAAGTCTTTGGCGAATGCTAACAGATCCCACGGCTATGGAAGAATGGTTTGCCGACAAGGTGAAGCTTAATGATGGCAGCTTCTATACCTTTATATGGGATGAAAATATTCATGAAACTGAAATGGTACTAAAAAAGCCTATGGATCAAGTGAGATTTAATTGGCTGGCAGCTGATAGAGCAGATGTTTACTTTGAGTTTAAAATTCACAAATTAGAATTAAGCCGTGTGATTGCGCTAGAGGTTACAGACTTTGCCTTGGCTGAAGAAAAAGAAGACGCCATCTTTTTGTGGGAAAACCAAATAGATCTTTTAAAAAGAAAATTGGGGATATAACATACTAGAAGCCTTGTTTTTCTACTAGCTCAACAAAGAAGTTGTAAAGCTACTTTTTGTTGAGCCTTTTTATTTAACTACTTTAGGTGTTTAAATGGTTTTAGAACAAACGAATTTGTTATCTTTGCACTACTTAATTAATTGAAGTTTGTAAGGTATTGATGAAAAATAAATTCCGATTAAAAAGACTATATAGTTTTATCCTGCAGTCTTTTCTGCCGTTGTTTTTAATGACCTTTGTTATCTGCTTGTTTTTAGTGCTGATGCAGTTTCTTTGGAAGTACATTGAAGACATGGTTGGAAAGGGTTTAGATATTAAGGTATTGGGCGAGATGTTTGTGTATGCTGCGCTTAACCTCATACCTTTGGCTTTGCCCCTTTCTATCTTGCTCGCATCTATTATGGTGTTTGGTAACTTGGGCGAACAGTTTGAGCTATTGGCCATTAAATCCGCCGGTGTTCCCTTGCTTAAAACCATGAAACCCCTCATTATTCTTATTGTATTTATTAGTGTTGGAGCTTTCTTTTTCCAAAACTATGCCATGCCCAAGATACAGGTGAAGTTTTATTCGTTGCTTATATCTATTCGACAGAAATCCCCTGAATTGGACATTCCTGAAGGTGTCTTCTACAAAGGCATTGACAATTACAACATCTTTGTAGAGCGAAAGAACAGAAAGACGGGTATGTTGTATGATGTGATGATCTACGATGTGTCTAAGGGTTTCAATAGCATGGCAGTGATTGTGTGCGACTCTGCATCGATGAAGTTGTCTGAAGACAAACTGTCACTAGCCTTCACCATGTATAAAGGACAACAATTCCAGAATTTTCAGAGCGAAAATATTGGTTCGTCTAACACCTCTAAAGAATTTGTTCCCTATAGTAGAGAAGATTTCAAACGAAAACAAATGTTGATACCTTTTGATGCTAACTTCAATCGAATGGAAGATAGTGCATTGGAAGATAACGCAGGGTCAAGCTATGTTTCAAAAAATTCAGCACAATTGAAGGTGTCTATTGATTCTATGAGTATCAAAATGGATAGTATGAATAGGGTTGACAGGGTACAGATGAAAAAGTATTCTCACCTATCATTTCGCAACTCTTATTCGGACAACATTGACTCTATTGGTCAACTAGCACAAACTGCTGAAATTGCCCCTGTAGATACCATTTTGAGCCATGAGACGTTGGATCAGCAATCTTCAATAATGAGGAATGCCATGACGAAAGTTGAAAATAACAACAATGAGTTTTTGTTTAGGTCAATGACTAAAGTGGCAACGCAAAGAACAATTAATAGACATTGGGTAGAGTGGCATCGAAAGTTCACGCTCTCTTTTGCATGTTTCATTTTCTTCTTTATAGGAGCGCCGCTTGGCTCCATTATCCGAAAAGGAGGTTTGGGAATGCCCATTGTGATGTCGGTTATCCTATTTATTATATATTACATATTAGACAATGTGGGCTACAAGATGACCCGCGATGGAGTATGGATACATTGGGTGGGTATGTGGTTTAGCTCATTTGTATTGTTTCCCTTGGGTATATTTCTTACCTATAAAGCTATGAACGACTCAGTGATACTCAATGCAGACGCATACCTTGGGTTTTTCAAAAAAGTGCTCTTCATACGAGAGAATCGCCATTTCCAAATGAAAGAGGTTATTATTTCTCCACCTGCTTACAATGAAATTTCCAATAAGATTAATAACTTAAACAATGAAATTGATACCTATCTAACTAAATATAGAATGATGGGCTACAAAAGATATTGGTTTGATGAGGGGCAAGACCGCCAATTTGCAGTTGTGAAAGAGCACATAGAAGAAATGCTCAACTCTCTGGCCAACTCCACACACCAAGAGGTGCTAGATAAATCGGAACAATATCCGATATTGATAAACAATCAACGTCCATTTAAAGCTGGTTCTACAGGCGCAAAGTTATTTGCCTACGTTTTTCCTGTTGGTTTGGTCATGCGATTGATATCACTTCCCTTTGAACGAAGACTATATAAAGACTTAGTTAGAGTGAAAGAATTAAATAATGAATTACAATTAATTACAGAAAGATTATAAACACACACACAGTTTGTTTGTGATCTGAAAATATGTTACACTATATTATGCAAAAAATTAAGTTAGATACGATTGAAGAAGCTATAGAAGAAATAAGAAAAGGCAACTTTATTATCGTAGTAGACGATGAGGATCGCGAAAATGAAGGCGATTTTATTATTGCAGCTGAGTGCATTACTCCAGAGAAAATAAATTTCATGGAAACGCATGGTCGTGGTCTTGTATGTGCACCACTTACTATTGAGCGTTGCGAAGAGTTAGATTTGCCAATGATGGTATCTAATAACACATCTGTACATGCAACTCCATTTACAGTTTCAATTGATTTGCTCACACACGGCTGTACAACAGGTATCTCTGCATATGACAGAGCTCAAACTATATTGGCACTTACACGCGAAGAGACAAAACCAGAAGATTTTGGTCGTCCAGGACATATATTCCCGCTGCGTGCAATGACGAGAGGTGTGTTGAGAAGAGCAGGTCACACTGAGGCTAGTATTGACTTTGCACGCCTAGCAGGATTGTATCCAGCAGGAGCTTTGGTGGAAATTAAAAAAGAAGATGGCTCTATGGCTCGCCTTCCCGAATTGATGGAGATGGCAAAAGAGTTTGATCTGAAAATTGTGTCGGTTGCTGATCTTATAAAATACTTATTGCAAAAAGAATCATTGATTGAGCAAGGAGAGAAAGTGAAGTTACCAACAAAATTTGGAGACTTTCATTTGATACCTTTCTTGCAAACCTCCACTGGTCAAGAGCATGTTGCCCTTATCAAAGGCGAATGGGAAGAAGATGAGTCGGTCTTGGTGAGAATGCACTCCTCGTGCTTGACAGGCGATATATTTGCTTCACAACGATGCGAATGTGGTGAGCAATTGCATGAAGCTATGCGCATGATTGAAAAAGAGGGCAAAGGCGTTATCGTATATCTCAATCAGGAAGGTCGTGGCATTGGTTTGATGGCTAAAGTTGCAGCATATAAATTGCAAGAAGAAGGCTACGATACTGTTGATGCCAACCTGCATTTAGGATATAAAGCTGATGAGCGCGACTACGGAGTAGGCGCACAAATATTGAGAAGTTTAGGCGTGTCTAAGATGCGATTGCTTACCAACAATCCTGTCAAACGTATTGGATTGGAATCATACGGATTAGAGGTCACCGAAAACTTACCTCTTGAGGTGACCCCCAATAAGTTCAATGAGTTTTACATGGAAACCAAAAAAACTAAAATGGGTCATGTTCTAAAAAACAAGAAATAGATGGATCTTGTTTCACTGCTAATCGGTTTACTTGTTGGAGGAACCATTGCATGGTTTGTATCCTC
>LFRM01030683.1_pt1 | contig 11604 bp, 7 predicted proteins | sample 618341 | NCBI WGS metagenome assembly LFRM01 (sample SAMN03654438, study PRJNA283298) | anaerobic digester metagenome | isolation source: pool of bioreactors CSTR01a, CSTR02a, and CSTR03a thermophilic anaerobic... | place: Denmark: Kgs. Lyngby | collected 2014-05-21
AGAAATAGAAAGAAAGGAGATGTATGATCTGTGAATCAAGGTTCATTAGTATCATACAAGAATTTCATGGATAAAATTAGCAAGATGTTTAAAGATTTTCAAAAGTTTTTAATCGATATAGGGCAACAAATTATGATTTTAACACTAGTCTTAGGGGTAATTGGTTTTTTTGTTTTTGAGCTAATTTTTAGTGAACCAATCAATTTAAGTAATAGTTTTGTTGTGCTTATAATTTTAGGATTAATTTGGTTGTTTTTAATGACTTTGCCAATAGGCGACAAGGTTAGAATAAACAATGCACCTTTTGATTTGGATAATCAAAAAAAAGGTAGAATCAAATTTTATATAACTTTAATTATGTTTAGTTTAGCGGGATTACTATTTGTAGCTAACATAGCTACATCTAAGTTGTTTTTATCAAAAAAATATGCAAGTTTAATTGGAGACATTGAAGCAGTTGAATTTATTGACATATATAATGATGCAAATATAATTGAATCCTCATATATTGATAAAAACGCGGCATTGATCGCAGCTGAAAAAAAGATTGGAGAATTGGCTGACTTATCATCAATCTATACAGTTGATGTGGACAACTTTTCAAAAATTAAATATAATGGCAAGCTAGTTAGAATTGCTCCATTGAAACATATTAATTATAACTATCGTTTTAGAGAAAATAATAAAGGGATTCCATACTATATAATGGTTGATGTTAGTGATAATAAGACAAGTGCAAAGGCGCAATTAATTAATATTGCTGATCATCCAATTAAATACTCACCTAATGCAATGTTTTTTAAATCATTAGATCGAGTAGCCTTTTTACACAATCCAACTTATACATATGGAAAGCCAACCTTTGAATTAGATGAAGCTGGTGTTCCATACTTTAGTATTCCAGTTTTAGGTCACAAATTTTTAGGTGTTAGTGGCAAGTATTTAAATAAAGTTTTATTAGTTAATGCGCATACAGGAGAAACTAGTGAATATGAAAATAATGAAGTGCCACTTTGGGTAGACCGCATTTATCCAACTGATATAATTTTAAATCAAGCTGCCGATCACTTTAAGCTCAAAAATGGTTTTTGGGCAACTCAAGATTTGCTTTGGTCAAATCGGGTTGGATTAAAAACTATTGATACACAAATTGATGATTATAACTATATCACGATTAATAATGACATCCATATTTTTACAGGAGTAAGACCACTAGGTGGTGAAGGTAGCTCTACTACAAGTATGCTTTATATGAATATAAAAACAGGGAAAGTTAAAGAATTAAATATGGCAGGTGTTAGTTTAAATGCTGCTAGAGTTGCGGCAACTGAAAGTGTAATTGAAAAAGGCTATACACCAACAACACCAAATCTTTTAAGCATTGAAAATCATCCGACCTATGTTATGACTTTAAAAAGTGAGTCAGGAACAAGTTATGGTTTTTCAATGGTTAATTATGAAGATCTAAACTTAAACGCTTTTGGTAATTCTTTATTTGAAGTTAGAAAAAATTATTTAACTGTTATGAGTGGTAATGGTGGCATTTCAAATGATTTAGACTTGCAAGGCGATTATATTATTAGTGACATTAAAATGGTTACAGTAGAAGGTAATAGTCAGTATTATATTAAATTTAAAGATTTAGATAATGTATATATTGCAGATATTACAATAAATAGTTTTCTGCCATTTATGCAAGAAAAAGATAGTGTTGAAGTTGAAAGTCAAGGAAGTACAATTAATTTTATCCAAATAAGCAATCTTGAGTAATTATTAAATAAATCCCACCCAGTTGTGGGGTTTTTAGTGATAAATGCAAATATATAGCAAATATTATCACGATTGTGCAACATTAACTTACTATGATTATACACTGATTTTTTGGTATAATGATTTAAGCAGGGAGTGCGGTATTTTTGATAAACAAACTTAATAAACAACAATTAGAGGCAGTAACTTCTAACAGTAAATATATAAGAATAATAGCTGGGGCAGGTAGTGGTAAGACAAGAGTTTTAACTACTAGAATCGGCTATTTAATTGAGCAGCAAAATGTATATGCTAATAAGATTTTAGCTATCACTTTTACCAATAAAGCTGCCAATGAAATGAAGGAGCGTATTTATGAAGATCTTGGTGATAAGGCGGCCGGGATTTTTGTGTCTACGATTCACTCTTTTTGTGTGCGCGTTTTAAGACAAGATATCGCAGCTTTAAATTATCCCAGAAATTACACAATTGTCGATAGCCAAGATCAAAGAGTTATCATTAGAGAAGCTTATGATGAATTAGACATTGATCGTAAACAGTATTCTTTTGGAATGCTTCTAAATTATATTTCTAACAACAAAACAGCACTAGTTAGCGTTGAGCGGGCTTTGGAGCTAGCTGGAAATAATCCAATTCAAAAAACCAAAGCAAATGTTTATAAGTTTTATCAAGACCGTTTGAGACAACTGTATGCACTAGATTTTGACGATTTGCTAATATTTACTTATCGTTTGTTTAAGGAGTATCCTGAAGTTTTAGCTAAGTGGCAAAGAAAATTTGATTATATTCATGTTGATGAGTTTCAAGATGTTGACAACATTCAATACAATATAGTTAGAGATTTAGTAGGCAAAAATAATAGCCTTTATGTTGTTGGTGATCCAGATCAAACTATATACACTTGGCGTGGAGCTGATGTTGGGATTATAATGAATTTTGAAAAAGATTTTAAAGATGCTAAAACAATAATATTAACGCAAAACTATCGTTCGACGTCACCTATTTTAAAAGGTGCCAACAGTATGATTATTAACAATCAAAACCGGGTTAAAAAAGATTTATTTACAGAGACACAGTCAGATGACTTAATTGTTCATTATAGCGGGGTTGGTCAAGAGTATGAAGCTAATTGGATTGCTAATAAAATTGAAGACTTAGATGCAGAACTCGTTGAGTATAAAGATATCGCAATTTTATATCGTTCAAACTACTTATCAAGAGCTCTGGAAAAAGGGCTTTTAGACTATAAAATACCTTATGTTATTTATGGCGGTACACGATTTTATGACCGTCAAGAAGTTAAAGATGCCCTATCTTATTTAAGAATGATTACAACAAGTGATGACTTGGCTTTTACGCGCGTTATTAATTATCCACGTCGTGGTATTGGCAATAAAAGTTTAGATACTATTCGAAAAATGAGCAAGCAAGAAAATATTAGTATGTACGATGTTGTAAGTAATTTAAATGTTTTAAGTGGTAAAGCCGCAAGTGAGGCTAAAAAGTTTGTCAATTTAATTGAAAAAGTTAAACTAATTGATCGCCGTGATATTGAAAAGATTTTAAATACACTACTCGATGGCAGTGGTTATAATAAAATGTTAGATGACGCTAATGAAACTGATCGCATGGAAAACTTAAAAGAGTTGAGTGGAGACATTAAAACTTACATGGAAACTCACGAAGATGGAACCTTGGAAGAGTACTTGCAAGTCATAAGTCTTTATACTGATCGTCAAGATTATGATAGTGGTAGTTATGTTCAGTTAATGACAATCCATGCAGCTAAAGGTTTAGAGTTTGATTATGTCTTTGTGGCGGGTATGTCTGAGGGAATCTTTCCAAGTCAGCGTACGATGGCTGAAGGTTTAGACGGCTTAGAAGAAGAGCGTCGCTTGGCTTATGTTGCTTACACGCGTGCTAAAAAACAGCTGTATTTAACTGAAAGCGGTGGTTATGACTATGTTTTAAGTAAGACTAGGACACCATCTAGATTTATTTCAGAAATAGATTCAAATTTTATTCGCCACGTTGGAGCATCCTTTGAAAATAAAAGCTCTGAGACTTTTCCAAAACCTAAAAATCCACAAATAAACCGCATTGAACAATTTGATACAAGCGGGATTAAACTTAGTGATGGCCAAAAAATCAATCACTCTAAGTATGGTGATGGAATCGTAATTAGTGTTAATAATGGAATTGCAGAAATTGCCTTTATGCACCCACATGGAATTAAAAAAATAATTGAGGGACACTCATCAATTACGATAAGTGAAAGTCCAGTTAGACATTGAAAGGAGAGCTTATGTCAAAATCAAGACTAGTAGAATTGAGAAAACAATTAGAACATCATGGATATTTATATTATGTTTTAGATAAACCAGAAATCAGTGATTTTGAATATGACCAAATGATGCAAGAGCTGCTTGATTTAGAAGCTAAGTATCCAGAATTATATGATGCAAATTCTCCATCACAAAAAGTTGGAGGCATTATCTTAGAGCAATTTGAAAGAATTGCTCATGAAAATGAAATGTACTCTCTAAACAATGCCTTTAGCTATGAGGATCTTTTAGCCTTTGATAAAAGAATAGCCAAAACTTTAGATAATTATGAATATGATGTAGAATATAAAATTGATGGTTTGGCAATATCACTACTTTATGAAAATGGCGAATTTGTCCAAGCAATAACGCGTGGTGATGGGATTTTTGGAGAAGATGTTTCTAATAATATTAAGACGATTAAATCATTGCCACTCAAAATCGATTATCCTAATAAACTAGAGATTCGTGGCGAAGTGATTATTAATAAAAAAGATTTCATTTTGATTAACAAAGCGCGTAATGCTTTAGGAGAAAGCCTTTTTGTTAATGCAAGAAATGCTGCAGCAGGCTCAGTTAGACAACTTGATTCAAAAGTGGCGGCAAGCCGTAGCTTAGATGGTTTTTTTTATACGATTGTTGATCCAAAAAGCCATGGTTTAAATTCACAAACTGAAGCTTTAACATTTTTAAAAAAACTAGGCTTTAGAGTTGAATCTCATGCTAAACTTTTTGATAAAATTGAAAGTGTTTGGGAATATATTAGCCAACTATCAAATCAGCGTGAGAGTCTTAATTATGATATAGATGGTGCTGTCATTAAGGTAAATAATTTATTGAGCCAAGAAGCTCTTGGTTTTACAACTAAGTTTCCACGTTGGGCCATTGCTTATAAGTTTCCAGCTGAAGAGGTAGTAACTCAAGTTTTAGATATTTTTGTAACCGTTGGTAGGACTGGTAAAATTACACCAAATGCTAAATTGAATCCTGTCTTTATTGATGGTAGTACGGTTGGTTTTGCTCAATTACACAACGAAGATATGATTATAGAGAAAGATATTCGCGTATCTGATTGGGTTGTCGTTCGAAAAGCTGGAGATATTATCCCAGAAGTTGTCAAGGTAGTTTTAGACAAGCGCGATGGCAGTCAAATAAAATACGAGTTTCCAAAAGTTTGTCCTGTTTGTAACCAGGAAATTGTTAGACTACAAAATGAAGCACATCATTTTTGCATTAACGCTGATTGTCCTGCCCGTTTGGTTGAATCTTTGGCACATTTTGCCAGTCGTGATGCAATGGATATTAAAGGTTTGGGTGAAGCAACAATAAATACTTTCCAAAAAGCTAACATAATTAGTGGAATTGAAGATCTTTATCGAATAAAAGATAAAAAAGAAGCAATTCTAAGTTTGGAAGGTTTTAAAGAAAAGTCATTTAATAATTTAATTAGTGCAATTGAAAAATCTAAATCAAATGATTTAGCTAAGTTTATAAATGGATTGGGCATTAGACAAGTTGGAAGTCGTGCCAGTGTTATTTTGAGTGAAAAATATCATAGCATTGATGAAATAAAAAAAGCAAAAGTAGAAGAATTAGAGATGATTGATGACATTGGTAGTATTACTGCCCATTCGATTGTGGATTTTTTTGAAAATGAAAAAAATATTGAGATGATTGAAACCTTAAAAACTTTAGGTTTAAATCCAACAAGTGAAAATAAGATTATAGTAGTAGATAATTACTTTAGTAATAAGACAGTTGTGATTACTGGTAGTTTTGAAAATTATGATAGAAAATCATTAACTAGTAAATTAGAAAGCTTAGGGGCCAAAGTAACTGGTTCTGTAAGTAGCAAAACTGACATTGTTGTTTATGGAGACAAGGCTGGTAGCAAGTATGATAAGGCGCTAGAATTAAATGTTAGTGTAATGGATGAACAAGATTTTAATGAGCGGGTGAGTCAAGCATGAAAAAAATATTAGGTTTATTATTGCTATCTTTAATGTTAACGGGCTGTTTAAATCAAAGTCCAGAAATAACAGAAGAGCCAACAGTTGTCATTAAGGGTGAGCAGGGTAATTATAACCACGTTGTTCCATTTGACAGCAATAGTTTGAGATTTCACCGTCCAGGCTCAAATTATAAAGAAATTGGTCAAGGATTGATTTATTTATCTAAAGAATACTTTCCAGTTTCCACTAATGATTTAAAAGAGGGCAATATTGTTGCTGACTACAATAAGGAGTTTAGACCTTTAATTTTTTTAAGAGAAAGTCAAAATAATCCTGTTGGTTTAAATCCAAGTAAAGAGACAAAAGTAAAAGTAAATGATAAAACAGAGGTAACTGGGCCACGTTTAATATCTGATTTATTTGAAATAAATTTTGTTTCTAATAAAAATGCTGACAAAATGACTGGTGCTGCTTTTGCATTAGTGCTTAATAAAACAATTAGTGGTGATGATTCAAGACAGGTAACTGTAGATGATAAAGTGTTGTATGAATTTGCGACAAAAATTGCAGGGCCAAAATTAGAGTCCTATTTGCGAAAAAAACCTGAATTGTCAGGAGTCCCAATCGTAATAGCGATTTATACAATTGATAATGGCAACCAAAGTATTCCGGGTAATTATATTGCCAAGGCAAAGTTTGTAAATCGCCAAGGTCAATTTGAAAAAGTTAATCATAAGTGGGTTTTATTTCCAACTAACAATGGTCGTAGTGCTGACTTGGTAACTAATGAAAACATTGTAAGTATGAAAAGAAGTTTGACTGGTTTTATTCCAGACGATATTGGAATAATTGCCTATGGTGAATACTACAATGATAAAATGAATCAACTACAAGTTAAAATTAACGTTCAAACAAAAACCTATACAGAAGTTTTAGCACTTAGCCACTATATTGGAGAACTACTCTTAACTTTTGATACAGGATCCAAAGTTGTTGTCGAGATTAAATCGTTAAACGAAACTTTAGCTATTATTAAAAAAGATGTGGGCAAAAGTGGCGTAGAAGTTATAATGTTATAGATGGGAGTTTATTATGAATAGAGATAAAATTGAAAGTTTAGCTAAGTCTTTAATGTTGAAACTTAGTGAGGCGGAAATTGTAGAAGTAGAAAATGATTTTAAAGCGTTTTTAAATCAAATAGAAATGATTAACCAAATTGATACAAGCGAAGTAAAACCTTTAAATTATCCTTTTGAGATTGCTATTGGCGAATTAAGAGAAGATGTAGTCACAGATGTTTTAACTGTAGAACAAGTTTTGAGCAATGCTAAAGATGTTAAAAATAATATGGTTAAAATTCCAAAGGTGGTAATCTAATGAGTAAAGTAGATAATGCAATAAATGAATTAAACAAATTCAAACATTTAAATGCGGTTGTGACATCGACAAATATTAAATTAGAAAATACTGAAGGTTTGCCTTTAAATGATGTAGCGATTGTGATAAAAGATAATATATCAACTTTAGGTGTAAAAACAACAGGCTCAAGTCTTTTTCTTAAAGATTATGTTCCTGTTTTCGATGCAACTGTTGTAGAGAAATTAAAAACAGCAGGGGCCACAATTATTGCCAAAACTTCTTTGGATGAATTAGCAATGGGTGGTTTTGGACTAACAGCAAGTGGTGGAGCAGTTTTAAATCCATTGGATAACAGTAGAGTTGCAGGAGGATCAAGTTCTGGAAGTGCAGCCTTGGTTGGAGCTAAAGTTGTAGAGATGGCAATAGGAACAGACACTGGCGATTCATGTAGAATCCCTGCTTCTTACTGTGGCATTGTTGGATTTAAACCAACATACGGAAAAGTATCAAGATATGGAGTTATACCTTATGCAAATTCATTAGACCATGTAGGAATGTTTTCTAACACTGTAAAAAATTCTGCTATTTTATTAGAGCAATTAGCAGGATATGATCATCGTGATATGACTTCACTTAATTTGCCTGTAGAAAAATATAGCGAATCACTGAATTTAGATTTATCAAACAAAAAAATTGGGGTTATTAGCAATGTTACAAATGCAATATCTTCCCAACAAATAATGGACGCCTTCAATCTTTTAGTTGAAAAATTAAACACTAAGGGGTTAACTAGCTTAAATATTGAGTTTGATCAACCATTATTTAAAAGTCAAAACGCAATGTATAACATTATTTCAAATGCGGAAGCTTCATCAAACCACGCTAATCTAAACGGGCTTGCTTTTGGCAATCGAATTGATGGTGACAACCTTGAAGAAATAATTACAAATTCAAGATCACAAAATTTTGGTTTTCAACTTAAAAAACGTTTTTTACAAGGTGGTTATTGTTTAGATATTAATAATATCGACAAAACTTTTATTCAAGCAAAAAAACTAAGAAGAATGTTAGTAGAAAATATTAATAGTAAATTTAATGAAGCTGACTTTTTTATAGCACCAGCTTCAGCTAGAATCGCTCCAAAGTTAAACGAGACAAATAATTTCGATTTAACATCAGATGAACATTTAATTGCCAACAACTATATGGTTATGGACAACTTTACTGGTAATCCAGGTATTGTTTTACCAATGACAAAAATTGATGGAATGCCAGTTGGTGTATATGTCAGCACTAAAGCAAATAATGAAGCTGAACTTTTGACTTTGGCAAGTATTATTGAAGAAATTGTAGGTGAAATTTAATGAACTATGAAATAGTAATGGGAATTGAAATGCACGTGGAACTAAAAACTAAAACAAAAATGTTTTCGCCGGCTCCAACTACTTATGGCGAAAAACCCAATACAAGTGTTGGATTAGTTGATATGGCTTTTCCTGGTACACTTCCTACTGTTAATAAACAAGGTGTAGTTTTAGCACTAAGAGCTTGTATGGGACTAAATTTACAAATTGATTCACTGTTAACATTTGATCGTAAAAACTATTTTTACTCAGATCTTCCTAAAGGATTCCAAATCACACAACAATTCTTTCCGATTGGAAAAAATGGTAGTGTAACTTTAGATAGTGGCAAAAATATCCGTATCAACAGGTTGCACATTGAAGAGGATACAGCCAAGCAAAGTCATGGTGTTAGTGAAACTTTAATTGACTACAATCGTTCAGGTAATCCTCTTGTTGAAATTGTTAGTGAACCAGATATATCAAGTGCGGTCGAAGCTGTTGAATTCATTGAAAAAGTTAGTGAAACACTAAAGTATTTAGATGTTAGTAATGTAAAAATGGAAGAAGGTTCAATGCGTTGTGACGTAAATATATCACTGCGCCCATTTGGTTATGAACATTTAGGTAACAAAGTTGAAATAAAAAACCTAAATTCTTTAAACAACATATCAAAAGCGATTGAGTACGAGATTGAAAGACAATCCAAACTATTAAATAGTGGGCAAGTTATTTTAGAGGAAACACGTCGATTTGATGAGTCATCCCTGTCAACAGTCTTAATGAGAATCAAAGATGATACAGTTGATTACAAATACTTTGTTGAAGCTAATATCATTCCGATTCAATTAACAAAAGAATTTATCGAATCAGTTAAAGAAAACTTGCCAGAGTTGGCTAGTGCAAGATTTGCTAGATATATAGATATGGGTATGGAAGATTATGATGCTCAAGTAATTATTAATAACAAGGAGTTGTCCGATTTTTTTGATGAAGTTTTAATGAATACAAAGGAAATCAAGATGGCGGCAAACTGGACAATCAGTGAAGTTTTAGCTGTTGTTAATAAACAACAAATTGAAATCACTAATTTAAAGTTGGATCCAAAACAATTAGCAATTATGATTAATGCAATCGTTAATAAAGATATTTCTAGCAAGCAAGCAAAAAAAGTCTTTGAACAAATTATTTTAGGTAAAGAAACTAAACGAGTAATCTCAGATTTAGGTTTAGAAGTAATCTCTGATGAGAAAAGAATTTTAGTCTTTATTGATGAAGCAATTAAAAACAATCCACAGTCAGTTGAAGATTTCAAAGCTGGCCGTGATCGTGCTTTAGGATTTTTAATGGGACAAGTCATGAAGGCAAGTGGTGGTAAGGTGGATCCACAGCTTACTAATAAACTAATCAAACAACAATTGGAAAGTATGCTATAATTTATTCGATCATGTAACAAGCAATTCGGAGGTAATTATGAAAACAAAGAAACAAGGTATTAAAAGATTTTTAGAATCAAAAACAACCACAATGGTAGTGTTAGTCTTGCTGTTAACGCCATTTTTAGTATTTGGTTATATTATATATCGTGATAGTTCTCAAACAGGTCAGCCAGTTGTTGGTAGTCGTTATGACAATCAATTAGATCCAGCTATTAGCAAAGACCAATTAAAAGAAATAGAAGATAAGATTTCTGATGTAGCTATTATTAGTAAAAAAGTAGTTTTAAAGTCATCAACTTTAAGAGTTTATTTAGAAGTAGATGAAAGCACAAGCAAAAAAGCAATCGAAGAGTTAGGCAACACAACATATTCTGCTATTGTTGAAATATTGCCAATTGAGACATACTTTACTTTAACAGGCAATAAAAAAATGTATGACTTAGAAGTTCATGTCTATAATAATGCACAGGATAGAGACTCAGACGAATTTATATATTTTGAAATCATTAAAGCATCAAGCATTGAAGAGCACAGATCGGAATTTGTATCTGATGTTAGAGATCCAGAATACCGTGAAGAAGTATTAGAGAATCTAGCTGCTAAAGAAGCAGAAGCTGCCGCTGAGGCAGGTGGAGAAAATGAAGATGACAAAGGTGGAGAATAAACAAAAACCACCTTTTTTTAAAGGTGAAGAGATAAAAAATGTAGAAGCACTTGATATATCCAATATGGGCTTTGGTGTTTGTAAGCCAAAGAACTTCACGGTTTTTGTAAAAGGCTTAATAAGTAATGAAGTGGCTGATATAAAAATAGAAAGTGTTTCAAAAAATTTTGCGATTGCAAAAGTATTAAGCATCCATAAAAAATCAGATGATAGAGTTTTACCACCTTGCAAATACCATGAACTGTGTAATGGTTGTAAGTATCAACATATGACTTATAAAAAACAAGTTGATGTAAAAGAGCAACAACTTAGAGATGTTTTTGGATATGATATAAAAGTTAGTGGATCAAAAAAGCAATTTAATTATCGAAATAAAAGTAGTTTTACAATCTTTAATGGCAAATATAATATGCATGGAGATAAAAATAGACTTGTTCCTATAGATCAGTGTATTATTACTCATCAAGAAATCAATAAAATTATGCCGTTTTTACTTGAGGCAATTAACAATAATAAAAAAGCAAACATTGATGAAGTTGTCTTTAGATATTCTGAATATCAAGATGCAATAATGATTATTCTTGTCAGCAATAACGAAAATTTTTACCAAACAAAAATTGCCCAGGAAATAGTTGGTTATTCAAACAAGGTGAAATCAGTCATTTTAAATACGGGTAAATCTAAAAACTATTTGTTTAATGAAACTGAAAAGCTACTATATGGAGAAGATTATTTAATTGATAAACTATTTAA
>LFRM01069738.1_pt1 | contig 11602 bp, 8 predicted proteins | sample 618341 | NCBI WGS metagenome assembly LFRM01 (sample SAMN03654438, study PRJNA283298) | anaerobic digester metagenome | isolation source: pool of bioreactors CSTR01a, CSTR02a, and CSTR03a thermophilic anaerobic... | place: Denmark: Kgs. Lyngby | collected 2014-05-21
TACCTGCTATTTTCTCAATCTGAAGATGACTTGCCTAGCCGGCATTTGCTTTGACGCTTACGTTAAACCCAGTACATGCAAGTACCCTTGTGGTAATCAGCCTTACTCTAACCATGCTAGGTGGATTAATACCTGCCAGAATGGCAGCTAAAAAGGACCCAGTTGAGGCCCTAAGAACTGAATAATGAACAGTAGGGACGTGAAACTTCGTTCATAAACAGTCGGGACATGAAAGACGCTCATTTTCGTTTTAGACTTTAAGATCAGAATAGCACAAATACAAAAAGAATCTTGTATATAAGACAAGATTCTTTTTGCATTTATCCGCTTTTTCAGTTTAACTGGTAATTAACCGCCTGGGATTTAAATAGCTGAGTATAAAGACTTTCTTCATTTTTTAATAAATTTTTATGGCTATCATAGTCTGAGATTCTTCCATTATCAATTACCAGTATCTTATCACAAAATACACTACTAGACATTCGATGTGATATATAAATGGCTGTTTTATCCCCTACAAGGCTATTAAAATGCTCATATATTTCAGCCTCAGCAAGGGGATCTAATGCAGAAGTAGGTTCGTCAAGGATAATCAAGGAAGCATCCTTATATAAAGCTCTGGCAATGGCAACTTTTTGACTCTCGCCACCAGACAATTCTATACCCTTTTCATCATAAGCCTTACCATATAATGAAGCCAGACCATTTGCCAGCTCATCAATTTTTCTCTCAAGTCCTACTTCTTTTATTATTTCCATGGTTTTTTTTATGTCGGAGTTTAATTCATTACAGGTAATATTTTCGTCAATAGAAAAGGCAAAGAGCTTATAATCCTGAAATACAGCAGCTATTTGAGACATATATGACTTATGATCATACTCAAAAATATCATGCCCATTAATAAAGATTGCTCCTTTCGTAGGTCGATACAATCTACAAATTAGCTTTATCATAGTGGTTTTACCTGCTCCATTTAGACCAACAATAGATACTTTTTCACCCTTATTTATTTTAAAGGATATGTTTTCAAGGACAAGTTTTTCGCTAGCTGGATACTTAAAGGATACATCTCTAAATTCTATAGTTTCAACATCACCAGTAAACTTTATTTTTCCCTCAAAATCTACCTCATCAGGAAGGGTCATAAACTCCATAAAAGGATCTAAATAACCAAGCATCTGAAATAATCCTATTAAATTTTTACCTAGGTCCATTGTTGTAGATGTAAAATTAATGGCAGCAGCTACATACATGGTAAATGAACCTATGGATATTCTTTGACCAAGTCTACTACTTATAACTCTAAGACCTACATAGCCATAGGCAAGGGCTGATTGAAGGTCGTTTACAACACCAATTGCTCCTAAAAATTTACCTTGTTTTTTATAATAGGAAGAGAACCAATTATTGATTTCATCGTTGTAGTAAGTGACCCTGTCAGTCATCATCTTATTCATGTTATAGAGTCTTATATCCTTTTGTATCTTATCATCATAGGCAAAGCCTACATAGTAGCCATATTTACGGTTAATAGGTATAATCTCTTGAAAAAACTTCATTTGAAATGACATAAATGATTTATATATTAATACACAAATTATAATGGTGGCAATTAAAATCAGGACCAGGATCCAACTTAGGGTGAAGATTATAGTCAATAATCCAGCTATGGTGATAATATTTTTTAATACAGCAGCTATACTATTGATAATACTTTGTAAAGCGCCTTGATTATTAGATGCAAATACCGCCCTTTCCTTTAAATCTAGATAATAGGGGTTCTCCAAATAATTAAAATCTACATTCATAATCTTCTCAGCCATAGTCTGGCTAAATTTCTCTTGCATATATATTTTTTTAACATCCATATATTTTTTTGTAGTATTAGTTAAAAAGGAGAAGAATAGATTTGATAATACTATTAATGAACCATAGAACATTAATTTTTCAATATTCATTGTGCCTGTAAGTTCATCTACTAGGAATTTAGGGAATATTACATTAGAGAAAATATGGAAACTAGAAAAAAGGGTATCCAGGATCAAAAGTATAATGTAAGAAGGAGAAATTCTCCATGCAATAGTAAAAAACATTTTAAGCTTTTTGATATTGTTCAACGCCTATACCTCCTTCATTATAGTACTTTCCTTGAACTGTGAACATTTCATAATAAGCACCCTTTTTATTAAGGAGCTCTACATGATTTCCGTACTCTCTAAGCCCATCTTTATCAAATAGTGCTATCTTGTCACAGAACTTGGTAGAGGCTAATCTATGGGATATATAGAGGGCAGTTTTTCCTCTTACAAGCTCACTAAAATTCTCATATATCTCTGCTTCAGCTAGAGCATCTAAAGCTGCTGTTGGTTCATCCATTATAACCATATTGCTATCTTTATATAGAGCTCGTGCAATAGCAAGTTTTTGACTTTCACCACCGGAGAATTCCAATCCATCTTCTTCTATTACCTTCAGCATCATCTGATTTAAACCCTTAGATAATCCTCTTACCTTACTTCCTAGACCTACTTTATCTAAAGCCGTCATAATACGATTTTCATCTATATTATCAGAAGAACAGGCCACATTTTCTCCAATATTAAAGGCCATAATATTTATATCTTGAAATACTACAGAGAACATGGAGTATAGGGCCTTTTTACTAAATTCTTTTATAGGGATATTGTTAATAAGTATCTCCCCATCTGTAACATCAAACAATCCAGTCATTAGTTTTACAATAGTACTTTTACCGGCTCCGTTTATACCGACTATTGCAAGGTGTTCTCCTTTGTTTATCTTAAAGTTTAAATTTCTAAAGATATACTTTTCTGTATTTGGATACTTAAAGCTAACATTTCTAAACTCTATTTCTAGTGTATCTCCTTGTATAGGGCCTAAAGTACCGCCCTTTTCCCCTAGATCCATATCCATAAATTCATAGAAGTCTTGAACATACTGACCTTCATTTAGGATAAAGGATATATTATCTGCTAAGGTTTTCATTAGAATAGACAAGTTAGTGATAGCAGCGATATACATAGAAAAATCTGCAATACTCATTCCATTGAAGCCTTTATAGATTAATATGCCATAGGTAAGACCATTACTTATTAGAAGGGTAGCTAATCCAATAAAGCCTAGGAGGTATTCTCTATTTTTTATCAATCTATGAAGACTTACATAAGAGTCAATTTCTTTGTTATAGTTTTCCAAAATTCTCTTCTTTAAGTTATAGATTCTAATATCCTTTCCATAAGCAAAATCATGGGTTGTTTTATAATAGTATCTTTTTCTTCTTTCTGCATGGGCTAGCTTATCCTTTATGGAATATTGATACTTATGCACCTTTTTATTAATCCACAGGGTGATAAATATGTTGAGTATTAGTCCAGCTAGAATCCAAATATTAAGGTAACCTATAAAAATCGCTAAAGCAAATATTGTAATGAATACTGAAGGAGTCTCAAATAGCTTATGGTAGATTCCCTCGATACCATTTACATTGCTACTGGCTGCGTCCATTGCTCTGCTATTCTCTTCCATAAAGGTGGCATCTTCAACATTTTTGTAGTCCATGCTGACTATTTTATCGAAAATATCTCTAATATAATCGATTCTTAATTTAGTAATCTTAGGGTAGGCTAAATCATGTACATATGTGCGAAGATAACCCAAAATACCTGTTAAGATGAAATAGCCTAAGATTATTGATAGAACTCTTCCACTACTAGCCATATCACCTAAGGATAGTTCACTTATAAGAAACTTGGGTAATACTATTGCAAAGAAAGGATAAATAGATGCAGCTATTGTGTAAATAATAAAGTATAAGTAAATCATCTTGTTGTGATAGCTAATATTTTTTAATAATCTTCTTAGCATTTGGCTGAAGGAAACTTTCAAGTTTTTCCGCATATAGATCACTCCTAAAATAATTTATTTGAAACTAAGTTTTTAATAGATTCTCCCAAATCTTCAACCTTTTCTTTATTTGTTTCGTAAAATATTTTTCTAGAGTTTATAGCATCAACTGTAATGGATACAAGCATAGAGTTAAGTAATATTTGTATATGATGGGATATGGTTGAAGGTGTTAGATCTAGAGCCTCGGCTATTTCCTGTAAATACATTTTCTTATTAGCTAATAACCCAATTATCCTTAGTCTAGTAGGATCACTTATTGCCTTTAGGTCAGATAGAATTTGAGCGTTATTGAACTTGTTTTTCTTAGATAGCTTGACTAGGTCCTCTATATAGATTCCTATATAGGAAATCATTCTATTATCATGGGATTCCATCATTGTAATTTGATTGAAATTGAAAATTGAAAAATAATACTCTGTATTATCAGCTATATCTAAACTAAAGCCCAGGCTTTTACTAAAGAAATTTTCCATATCCCCATACTTAGATGCGGAAGCAATAGATTGATTTAGATCCTCTTCAATAAGGTAATAATTTTCTTTTAATATAGGAATACATTCCTTTAGTAGCTCAGCCATATCTTCTAAAACCTTATAACGGTTGTTATATAGGTTAATCAAGATTAGTTTAGTTTTGTCATCAAAATCAACTTCTTCTAGATAATTTAGCAAGCTAGCCATATTGTCAATCTGAATTTCTGTATCCTTAGGTGTAATTAGATGGTCATCTAATAAGGATACAAGGGCTTTATTTAGCAGTTTATCTATTTCTTCATGATTTCCATTTAGAGATGAAGGATCATCAAGGGAAAAAGTAAGGAATCCAGCTATTGTAGTGATAAGGTTATCTATATTTGTAATTTGGAAGTATTTTTCCAAATCAGGATACTTATTATAAACAGTCATAATTTGAGGCATGACAGATTCTTTATAGGTCTTGTATTTTTGGAAGTAAACTTCCAATTCATCCTTAGTCATTCCAAGTTTATCTTTTCTTTCCTTATCATTATTTTTATCAATAGGGTAGTAGATACTAGCAATACAGGATGCAGCCTCGTATACCCAGTTAGGTTCCTTATGAATAATGGCCGTCATAGAATCATCTCCTTATATATTTACCATTATATTACTATATAATTAGATATATGCCAAATGTATTATATGAATATCTCATATATTTTATGAATATAGTAAATAAAAGTTATCTTAAGAGAAGGGTGACCTATCATATAAATATTGCCTTTTATAAAAAATGTCATTCCGAGTGAAGCGAGGAATCTTAAGACCTAAAAGAAAGATCCTTCGTCGCTAGGCTCCTCCCGACTTTTTCACCTAAAACTTAAATATCAAACTTTCTAACCTTGTAACTACAAATAGTACAAGGAATATTTTTTGTCAATTTTAAATCTTTTTGCTGTTATTCTATGCAATTCTATGGTCTAATATGGTTAGGTGATGATTATGTTCTTAAAAAAAGATAGAAGGCCTAACGGAAGGCTATACCTCTCAATTGTAGAAGGTTATAGGGATCCAATTACTAAGAAGAGTAAGCAAAGGAAAGTTAAAAGTTTTGGTTTTTTGGATGAATTAGAAAAGGAATATGATGATCCTATTTCTTATTTTTCTAATTTAGCCAAGGAGATGACTGAGGAAGCGAATAGCAAGCTATCTTCTCTTGATTTTAGTTTTTCTCCTAATGAAACTATTGATTCTACTGCAGTTTTAAGAAAGAATCTTGGTTTTGCTGTTTTATCATATTTTTATCATGAGTTAGATATTGATGAGTTTTTTATTAATAGACAGAGGAATTTAAACATTAAATATTCTCTTAATAATATTCTCCAAATGCTTATTTATTCAAGGGTTTTACATCCTAGTTCTAAAAAGAATTCTTATGAGAATATGGATAGATATTTTTTGGATTACAACTTTAAGATTAATGATGTTTATAGGGCCCTAGATTATTTCTATAAGTACAAGAATGACTTACTTCTTCATATCCATGAGATGGTTAGAATGAATTATGGGAGGGATACTTCTAGGGTTTATTATGATGTTACTAATTATTATTTTGAAATTAAGGAAGCTGATGATTTTAGAGAGAAGGGTGTTTCTAAGGAACATAGGACAACCCCTATTGTTCAAATGGGTCTTTTAATGGATAACTCTGGTCTTCCGATTACCTACAAGTTATTTGAGGGTAATACTAATGATTCTACTACTTTAATGCCTGTTCTACATGAATTAAAGGATGAGTATAATTTTGGTCGGGTTATTGTTGTTGCTGACAAGGGAATGAATACTGGTGAGAATATTGATTACAATATTATTAATAAAAATGGTTATATTTATTCCCAGACTGTAAGGGGTGGCAGTAAGGAATTAAAGGATTATGTTCTATCTGATGATGGCTATTCTACTTCTTCCGATGGTTTTAAGATTAAGTCTAGGATTGTTACTACTAAAATTTGGATAGAGAATGATAAGGGTAAAAGAGTCCAGGTTGATATTGACCAAAAACAAGTTGCTTTTTATAGCCCTGATTATGATAAAAGGGCTAAATATGAACGAGAAAAAGCTGTTCTAAAAGCTGAAAAATTAATTTCTTATTCTAAAAATGGAAAGATTTCATCCAATGGAGCTACTAGGTACATTGAATCTATTCCTTGTGATAAAAAAACAGGGGAAATTTATGATAAATCATCAAATGCTCATTTTATCAATGAAGATAAGATAACAGAGGAAGAAAAATATGATGGTTATTACGTAATTGTAACAAGTGAACTAAAGATGTCAAATGAAGATATTTTAAACGCTTACAGAAGTTTATGGAAGATTGAGGAAACCTTTAAAATTACCAAATCTGAACTGGAAACAAGGCCAGTGCATGTATCATTAAGAGAGCATATTGAAGGACATTTTTTAACCTGCTTTGTATCACTTTTGTTATTAAGACTTATTGAAAACCAAGTAGAACACAGATATTCAACAAAAAAATTAATAGATACGATGATAAATATTAGTGGAACATATGTAGATAAAAATTATTATATGTTTGATTATTACGATGAAATAGTTGAAGAGCTAGGAAAGGCTGCAAACATTGATTTTTCAAGAAGATTCATGACCTTGGGGGAGATAAAAAATATTATATCTTATGTGAAAAAATGATTTGAAATTCAAGCTATAGTACAACAACTTTATGATTGAATTAGAAACCCTGTAACCTTGGCGTGCCCAGGATTACAGGGTAATTTTTTTGCGTTTTGGTGAAAAAGTCAAGTGAAGCGAGGAATCTTAAGACCTAAAAGAAAGATCCTTCGTCGCTAGGCTCCTCAGGATGACAACATCGCTGCTTCGCATTTATCTACTAATGTTCATCTATAGTGTGTAATTCACTCCTAATTTTATCAACTAAATTTATCCACTTTTCTCCCAAATATCCCCTAACATCCAATGTCATCTGTCAAATGCCTTATTTTCAAGGGTCAAAAAAGGGTGTTTTCCCACCGATTTTCGACCCAAATTTCGTCTCTTAACCACTATATGTTGTGGTCAGCTTCTACTTTTTTCCCTCTGAACCACAATACGTCATCAGAATTATACTCTCAACATGCGTGGAGGTCGTAGGATTGATGTCTGTTTGATTTCCTTGCTTTTGCTCGTGTTGGGAAAGACAACAATGAATTTCACTCATCTTTGGTAATAATTCATAAGTTTCTACTCGTCTTGGGAAACTTTTCAATGGCGCCTACAAGGTAATTATACCATCTACCAAACCGAAGCTTGCTATCTTCCAATAGATATGATATAATTTTTGCAATGTGATTTTATAAAAATCGGAGGTAAAATAGGGTGTTATATTCCATGCGCATCAGAAAATAACAGGCGATAAGAATCAGTTTCATTCATTTGAGTGGGCTATATTTCCTGTCTCTTTTTTCGTTTAGCGCATTGAATAGTAACCTTCTGTAATCCTCCGGACTACGGATAGTTTCCTATTTGTGTTATTCGTCAGGCAGGTTGGGTCCATTTTGTGACATGACCTGCATTTTTATTGCCTTTCGTAGCAATCTAAAAATGCAGGAGGATATAACACCATGTCACGTTTAAACAATATATATAATCAGAGTGATTTACATCATTCTCAAAATTTTCTTACGAGCCAAAAAATATTGCAACGCATTGTACGTTTAAGTTCAATCACAAAAAATGATCATGTGATTGAAATCGGTACCGGAAAAGGTCATTTGAGCCGAGTGCTGAGTCAGCACTGTAAGCATCTCTACTCGATTGAGCTGGATCAAAAGCTGTATGCTTACAGCAAACAGAAACTTGCCGATATCCCCAACCTATCCCTCATCCACCGGGATTTCTTAACCTACCCATTACCATCTACGGGGAGCTACAAAGTATTTGCCAATATTCCCTTTTCCATCACAACAAAAATCATTCGAAAGTTAACGGAAGACAACAATCCGCCGACGGATATCTGGCTAGTTGTAGAAAAAGGAGCCGCTAAACGTTTCATAGGTCAACCCAATGAAACTTTACGCTCGATTTTGTTAAAATCCAACTGGACAACCGAAATCGTTTATTACTTTAGAAGGGAAGATTTTCATCCCAAACCATCGGTAGATTCGGTTTTACTTCGACTGACTCAAAAGAGATGTCCTGATGTGGATGCGAAAGACTATTCTTCTTTTACTTATTTTATCGAACACTCATTCCGGCATGGTTTGTTCAGCAAACGAAGTCTGTTGACCAAAAAACAAATTGCAACTGCTCTTCGCCTTGACAAATTACCACCCCTTTCCCAAAGCGGAGAGGTATTATATATCCAATGGCTCTGTTTGTTTCGATGCTATCAAAAATTTAAATCCGGTAAGGGCAAGATATAAAAACGATTTCAAAGCCTAGCGAAATAGACCGTGGTGCAAGCTTTATATTTTTTTCACGCCATCAATCGAAGTCATGACGCAATGCTGTCCGGCCAGCCGAGGAGAACTTTATCTTTTCCTATCTGCGATACTTTATGCACTTATTCTTTCACCCATCCCATCACTAATTCTCCTGTCGCATAACGGGAATCTATGTTCTTACTCATTTTGATACAATTTTCAAATGCCTAAAAACGGCTGAAACGCCTTGAAAGAGCGGGATTTCAGCAGATTTACGCCTGTCAACTTTTGTAAAACTGAAGCGATTTTTCACCTGTTTCAGATAATTGTTTTATTTAAGTTCGGAATTTTGCACCCCCTACCACAAAACGGAAGACGAATCGTTAAAAAGTATGGCAATCGTTAAAAGGTTCAAGAAACAAAAATAGCCCCACGACCTAAGTTCAACTTAGACCGTGGGGCAAAACCTATTATCGTGATGGTCTGTCGTTAGTCTTGCAGCCTATATTTCGGCCAATGGTTTCTTCTAAGATACGGCAAACTATCTGCTAACACTTCTAGCACAAACTCTTCTAGTGTCTGATCCGGCTGAAGATCATTTCCTACCATGCTTTCAAGATGGGCATATTCCTCATTCGTAACTTTGATTGTTATGGTTCTCATTTTGTTTTACCCTCTGCTCATTAATATCCAGTTGTCAGCAGTATAAGACAAACAAGGAGTCCATGCATATCAATCATCAATCAGGGGTTTTTCACTAAGTTCAAATTTTCTTCACTCCATCAATCGGCAGCCACGACGCAATACCATCCGGCCAACCGAGGAGCACTTTATCTTTTTCCACCTGTGAGACCTTGTGAGTTCTTTCCTTCACCCAATTAGGCACCGTTTGGCCGGTGGCATAGTTAGATGCCGTCACCCTAACAGTGTCTCCAACTTTTATCGCTGTGACATCTGGTGCTACTCCCGGTATCTTGAATTTTTGTCCGGCATGAATAACATCAGATGTCAGTCCATTTAATTTCTTGATTTCCGGATACCTTCTTCCATCGCCTAAAAGTCTGGCGGCAATCCGCCAAAGACTGTCGCCGCTGACTACCGTATAAGTTCCATATTCAGCAGCAGACTTTTCCGGATAAATGGCAGTTCCTTCATCATCAAAGACAAAGTAGCCGCTGTTTTCATCAGCCTTTCTCTTGGCATTGGCAAGCACCTTATAGGCTCCAATCTGGCTCTTTTTATCCTGCCAAGATTTACGCACCCGGTAATAGCCTGCCTCAAGCTTTGCCGGAGGATCATCACTCGGTGTCGGAGTGACTGAACTTCCACTCATCAACTTTTGCACATCCTGACGGAAAGTGTCCATGCTTTTTCCGAACTTTGAGAACCAGTGCCTTGGATCACCGTGATTGGATGCGATCCCTCTTTGATGCCCTTCGTAGTGCCCGATGATGACTCCGTCCGCCAGCGGATTAAGTGCATAGAGCTTACAGAGATACGCACAAAGTTCTATCGCTTCCTTATAGACTTTCTCAAAATACGAGCGGTCATTTAATCCGTCCTCGCAAATTTCAAAGCTGGTATGCGTGTTGTTTGCCGCACCGCCTGCATGCCATCCTCTGTGATCCCAAGGAAGCGTCTGATAGGTGGCAATGGAGCCGTTCTGAAGCTTCCCGATAAATCCATGCACGCAGACTGCTCGATCCATCGGCTGATTCCAATGATTGTTGTACTGATTCTTTCCCAGAGTCCCGTCATCCGGACCGACATAGCGTTTTAAATAAGTATTGTTTGCTCCAGTCGAATGCACCATGATGCCTTTTACTTTTATTTTCCTTCCTGCTTTGTAGCAGGCGTTTTCTGTAAAAATCAGCTTATTGAGATTCATCGCCCTCGTCCTCCTTTGAAATTGTTTCCAGCACATTTTTCAAGGCCTTAGGTATCGGAAGCCCCAGATGCGCAGAGTTTTCCAAAATGGAAATACCTTCATTTGAGAGATAGAAAAAGATGACCGCCGTCCTGATGGCACTGCCTTGTTTTAAGATAGAAACATCGATAATGTTCCCGATGCCTACAAGAACAAAAATGAGCACCTTCTTGGCGATGCCCTTGAAGCCGACTTCACTTGAGAGGTTTTTGTCGTAAATGGCACAGAGCACTCCTGTGATGTAGTCTGCTGCGACAAAAACAATGAGTGCATAGAGAAATCCGTCCAGACCTCCCAAGTACCAACCGAGAAAACCTCCTACAGCCGTGAATGCTGCCTGAATGGCAGACCAGATTTGTTTCATGTTGAAATCCTCCTTCCAAATAAAAAATGTCCGCCCTTTGGCAGACACTTCCGTCAAAAATGAATTACTTGATACGAGCTACACTTGCTTGGGCAACCAGTCCCAGAGCCTCAAATCCTCTTGGCCGAGCGACCACATACACATCCCTCTGACCTTCCAGTGATAGGCGGCTTCATTAGCCCAATAGATGAGCGAATCCACATCCTGGTAATAAAGGATGGAAAAGCCGTCTGAATCACCTAAGAAAATCCGAGATATCCAGACATTTATGTCTTTTGGAATCACCGTCACTTGATAGTCATTACCGCAGACCAGCGGTAGAAGTTTTGAATGAAAGAACTCGTAATCAAGAACTCTGGTGATGAACTTGGCATGGAGATTCGAAAACTGCGCAATGAAAAGCAAGCTCTCCAAGCTGATGGGGCATCCCATCAGGACCTGAAGTTAAGAATAGATGAAATGATGACTTTCCTCGACTGTCTGT
>LFRM01363111.1_pt1 | contig 11602 bp, 11 predicted proteins | sample 618341 | NCBI WGS metagenome assembly LFRM01 (sample SAMN03654438, study PRJNA283298) | anaerobic digester metagenome | isolation source: pool of bioreactors CSTR01a, CSTR02a, and CSTR03a thermophilic anaerobic... | place: Denmark: Kgs. Lyngby | collected 2014-05-21
TCTCAACTCATTGGCCAGGAGGACATTGTCAAGGTACGCCCTCTTTAACGCTTACTGTGTTTTAAAGCCAAGCGGCGTCTAGCCTTTGATTACAAGAAAAAGCCGCTGCCGGCCTTCGCCCTGCGCCAGAACTGCAGCTGAGAAAGACGCCTTTGAATACTTATCCAAAATGGAGACAACCTATGATATCAACCTACAAACAGATCAGGATATGAAAATACCCTGCCACGCCTAAACGTGTAAGGGTATTTTTCTATGGTTTGGGCAGATTATAGACAAGACTTCCTGCACTGAGAGGTGAACACATAGATGGGTGATGAAAGTACACTGCACCGCATAGCATCCCATTGTACTGAGTATGAGCCCATCTCATCTGCCCAAGGCTATGGCTTCTCTTGGCTCAATACTGCTGCAGCTTCGGAAGACTACCGCTGTGATTGGTGCGTCTACTGGCGGGACGGCAGCTGCTGCATCTACGTAGACCGCAATAAGTACCACTCCTAAGCACCAGCCTGGGACAGCAGGAGCTGTTTAGCTGCCGCCAGCTGCCCGATGGTCGCGTCCTTCAAAACCTTTAACATAGCCTGCTGTGCTTTAGCCCAGAGTTCGCAGAGAGGGCAGGCTTCCCTGTTCTCACAGGTCTGCTGAGCATCATCAGTCAAGCAGCGGGTGATGACTACAGGGCCCTCTACCGTCTCAATCACTTCCAGTACGCTTAAGCCAGAGAGATCCACAAGGGGGCGCACGCCTCCCCCGGGACCCCGCATTCCTTCTATCCAACCTGCTCTAGCCAAAACCGAAATGATCTGGGGAGTGAAGGTTTGGGGAATTCCCTGCCTCTCAGCTATTTCCTGTGCCGTTGAGTACCTGTCAGTTGGCTGCAGGACCAGGTCCATAAGAATCAGTATTGCATACTCGGATTTTCTAGTTATAGCCACTACTTCAGCGGCTTCATGTCCGCAGATAGTATGGGTAAGAAGCCGCCCTGCCCCCCTCCCATGTTGGCGCCCGGCGGATCTTTAGCCGAGCTAATGCGACAACTCCTTTGTTACTATTATCACATTCTCGGGTTCACCAGTCAATACTATGGGAAAGGGGGCAGAAAAAGCTAGCTGGCTTTCAGCAGTTCCCGAAAACGCGCCCCTGACAGCTTCTCTTCCCGCAGGAGCTCCTCCGCCAGCTGCTGGGCAAGGCTGGAGCGGGCACCTAAAAGCTGCCGCACCCGCGTTTCCTGTGCAGTGATAATGGCCTGTACTTCCCTGTTGATGTCCTCCGGGGGAGCGTGCTCCCTGCTCACTACTCCTAAAGCCGACATGCCGCTGTCAATGATCTGGCGGGCGGCATCCACCGCCTGCTGGAAATCTCCTTTGGAGCCTGTGCTCAGGCTGCCGAAAAACATCTCCTCCATAACAGCCCCGCCTAGGGCCACAGCGATCTGGTCCAAGAGCTGCTGTTTGGTATAAAGATAATAGTCACCATCGGGATTTTGGCGGACATATCCCAAGGCTTGTCCTCTGGGAGTTACTGTCACAGATGATACAGACCCCTGGCGCAGCATCTCACTCACTAAGGCATGGCCGGTTTCGTGGTAGGCCACCCGCCGCCGCTCCTCTTCCCGGGGCTTCCGCTCAAGCTTTTCTCCCAGCATCACTTTTTCCAGTGCCTCCCGCAGGTCTTGTTCCCGGATGAGGTCAGACCCCTGCCGCAGTGCCAGGATAGCAGCTTCATTGAGCAAGCTTTCCAGATGGGCACCGGAAAAGCCGAAGGTCTCTCCGGCAATCTTCTCCAAGTCCACATTTGGGGCCAGCGGCTTGTTGCGGCTATGGATCTGCAGAATATGGAGCCTCCCTTGCTTGTCCGGCAGATCTACCCGCACAACCCGGTCAAAGCGGCCGGGGCGAATCAGGGCAGGATCCAAAAGGTCGGGCCGGTTAGTTGCACCAACCACCAGTACCCTGATGTCAGCATCCCCTTGGATGCCGTCCATCTCCACCAGCAGCTGGTTCAGGGTTTGATCATACTCCAAGTGACTGCTGTGCCTTCCCCGCTTGCCGCCGATGACTTCGATCTCATCAATAAAGATGACGGCGCTGTCTTTGCCCTGCTGGGCCGCAGCCTGCCGCCCCTTGGCGAAAAGCTGGCGGATGCGCTGAGCCCCGACTCCGGCATACATTTCTATAAATGAAGAGCCGCTGGCAGCCACAAAAGCAGAGTTAGTAAAACCTGCCGCCGCTTTCGCCAGCAGAGTCTTGCCGGTCCCCGGCGGCCCTGCCAGGAGGATGCCCTTGAGAGGCCGGATCCCAAGCTGATCGCATCTGGCTCTATTGTTGATGAACTCCAGGGCCTCCAGCAGTTCTCTCTTGGCCGTTTCCTGACCGCCTATATCGTCAAAGGTAACCGGTGACGCAATTGAGTTCTTGGCATCGACGGTCACTGCCTCCAGCTTGCGGCCGCCGGTCAAGCGGCCGGTCAGCATCATCTGCATTAGGATGACAAGGCCCGCCATCACCAGTATGGGAGTCACATCTACCCCCCATACGGCTAGGGCGACGACCACCCCAATGCCCACTCCCGCCAATGCTTCTTTCCAGTAAGCTTCCATGGCCTTCACCCTTTCCTAGACAGCGCTTCCCCCAGGCTCAGATTCCCGGCGAGGGAACACCTGGTAAAGATGCTCCGGCCCATAGTGCATCTCCAGATAGATGAGTTCGTTATCTACCCACAGCTGATAATTGTCTATGCCTCGGTGGGCAAGACCCTGGGCGACAGCGTCTGCCATGTGCTGAAAGCGGCCCGTGGCTATACCTTCCTGGATGGCATAGTGAATCTCATAAAGGGTCTGGGATAGAATCGGACCTCTGGTATCTAGGATAGAGACGGCGTCTAAGGAAATGCCGGCTTCTGCAGCCAGATTCAGGATCTGGCCGTAGGTCTCTTGTAATCCAGTTTCATTGTCCAGCTGCAGAGTCAGGCTAAGGCCATTAGGGGTGGAATCGACTGCAGCAGCCGCCACCCCTGGAATATCTGCGAATTTCTCTTCCCAACCGCGAACTGTATGTCGACTAAAAATAAAGTGCTGACCAAGGAGCAATAAGGCCAGTGAGATGGCGGAAACCATGGTCAGCACCGGAAGATTGATTTTTCTCATTGGCGCCCCCTCCCACTGCCAGCATTATAACATGGGAGGAGACTCCGAAAGACATGTAATACCTGCCAGCAGCCGGCTCCCGCTAGCCCAGGAAGAGGCTCCGGGAATGGTAGAAGTATTCAACCCCGGACAGGACGGTAAAAATGGTTGCCAGCACCATCAATAGGGGGCCAAAGGGCCACTGGAGCAGCAGGGCCACAATGGCCACCATCTGCAGGGCGGTCTTGACTTTGCCGAAACTGCTGGCAGGAATGACGACTCCCTCCACCGCCGCGACAATCCTCAGGCCAGATACAGCAAACTCCCTGCCGACGATCAAAATGGCTGTCCAGGATGACACCCGGCCCATTTCCACTAGAGTGAACAACGCCGCTGCTACCAACAGTTTGTCAGCCAAGGGATCGATCAACTGGCCAAAGCGGGTAACTTCTTTGCGGATGCGGGCTGCGTACCCGTCTAAGCTGTCAGTAAGTGCCGCAATGGCAAAAATGACGGCAGCAGCAGTATCCCCGTAGTGTAGAGAGCTTGTAACCAGAAACATGAATACGGGAATCAGCAGGATCCTTGCAAAAGTGATGGCAGTGGCCAAAGTCAACCGCCGCATCAGGATTCACCACTTTCATCTATAACCTCACCCACTAGGTCATACGTATGCCCTTCAATGATCCGCACCCTGGTCAGCGTTCCCTGGGGCAGCCAGCGGCTGCCGATATAGACCACCCCATCAACCTCAGGAGCCTGGTACTGAGAACGAGCAGTCAAGACCATATCAGTCTCCGGTGATGGGCCGTCAATCAGCACCTCTAATACCTCACCCACCCTGGCCTGGTTCTTTTCCTGGGTGATCCGCTGCTGCAGCAGCATGGCCCGCTGCAGCCGGTCTTCCTTTACTTCTTCTGGCACCTGGCCTGGAAGCTGCGCAGCCGGGGAGCCCTCCTCTTGGGAATATGGGAAAATGCCTACATGGTCAAACCTGACCTCTTCTAAAAAGTCCAAAAGCTCCTGGAATTCCGATTCGGTTTCTCCGGGAAAACCAACAATAAACGAGCTTCTCAAGGCAGCATCGGGCATAGCCCGGCGCAGCCGGCGAATCAACCGCCGCTGTACCTCGGCTGTCGGCCCCCTTCCCATCCGCACCAAGACATCGTTGCTGGCATGCTGGAGAGGAAGATCCACATAATGACAAACCCTGGGATTCTCAGCGAATTCTTGGATGAGCCGTTCTGAGAAAGTGGTGGGATAAGTGTACAGCACCCTCAGCCAATGGACTCCAGACAGCTTCGACAGCTTACGCAAAAGCTCCGGCAGCTCTGGGCTGCCCGGCAGATCTTTGCCATAAGCACTGGTATCTTGGGCAATGAGGATCAATTCCTTGGCACCCTGCAGCACCAGATCTTCTGCTTCTGCCATAATGCTGTCCATTGAGCGAGAACGGTAAGGCCCCCGGATTGCGGGGATCATGCAATAGGCGCAGCGATGGCTGCACCCTTCCGCGATCTTGAGGTAGACACTGTGGGAACCTGTGGTTACAAGGCGAGGCGCACCGGCATCGTAATCAAACTGGGGCTGCCCCAAGAGGACCGGCCGCTGTCCCCGGCTAACTGCCTCCAGCACCTCCGGCAGCTGATCCAGCTGACCGGTACCCAGCATGCCATCGATCTCAGGCATTTCTGTCAGCAGCTCCCAGCCGTATCTTTGACTGAGGCAGCCAGTGACGATTATGGCACGGCAGCTGCCCCTCTGTTTGTAATCGGCCATTTCCAGGATGGTATCGATGGACTCTTCCTTTGCCGGTCCGATAAACCCGCAGGTATTGATCACAATGGCATCTGCCTCGCCGGCTGCTTGAACTATTTCATAGCCGGCTCCCTTAAGGCTTCCCAGCATGATCTCGCTGTCTACCAAGTTCTTGGCGCAGCCCAAGGATATTAACCCGACGGTCTTGATATCCTCTGCACACTCATGATACTCAGCTGGTAACACTTTTCTTTCTGCCAATCGACTATCACCGTTCCTTTGTCACTACCTAGCTTAGACTACTTCGGTCACTTTTACCGATCTCCTGCACCGGAAACGGCCGCTCCAAGAGTGGCCCCGCCGGCAGGGATGGAGCCCCCCTTGGTGGAACCATAGTAATGGATACTGCCCAACTGCAGAAGCTTACGAAAAAGGAGACCTTATGATAGCCTTAGTTTTTCTCGTGTTGGCAGCATTGCGAATATGGCTCTGGTTACCACCAGTATATCCCTCCATTGGGTTTTTTGCGGCAGTTCTCGCCATAGCAGCCTTCTCCGGCGGCCTCGCTTTCCTTCAACAATACCTGATCCGGCAGCATCATGGAGTAACCATCAGCATGGAGCTGCTCCAGCGGGCAGCAGCCGGAGGCAGTTTTCTATCCCGCTGGGATTGGAGAATCGGCCTAAGAATAGGAGCTTTCATTCTATCATCCCTAGCCGCCTTAGGCCAAGGCGGCCTTTGGTTTGAGCATCAGCTGCGGACTGTTGTCCACGGTGTAATCCAGCTGCTCACCATGCTGCCGACAGCGCCTAAGGAGCTGTACCGGCGGCTTACCAGCTCCAGAACGCCCTAGAGGCAGCACCGGTGCCTTGCATTGGTGCCATTGAAATGCGATGATGACAGGAGGTCATTAGTGTGCTAACTACCCTGATTTTTATGCCGGCAGCCGCAGCTCTGCTGCTGTCTTTCACCAAGAAGGCCGAGGATAATGTGCTCTATAGGCTGCTCGTCGCCGCTGCCCTAGTGCCCTTTCTGATGGTGCTGCAAGCCTGGCCGCACTTTGTACCTTCCGATCCGCTAGAGCCAATGGCCTCACTTAGCGAATTCAGGGATTGGATTCCTGCCATTGGAGCATTCTATTCCCTGAGGCTGGACGGGCTCAATCTACCCTTCTTGACACTTGTTACCTTCATCGGGTTGGCGGCCCACCTGATCCCCCCGGAGGAGGAAGAAAACCTGAGGAGAAGAGGTGCCCTGCTCTTACTCTGGGAAGCCGCCCTCATCGGCAGCTTTCTTGCCCAAGACTACATTCTCTTCCTGTTGTTTTGGGCAGTGAGCAGTGCTCCCATCTATTTTCTCATGAAACCTGGATCAGAAGACGGGCAATTGGCTGCCCAGAGCTTCCTCCTGTCTAGCCTGGTTAGCATACTAGCCCTGGGTGCCGGCCTTCTCATCTTCTCTGGTTCCCTGGGTGCCGTCGCCAGTGTTAGCGCTGAAGAAGCAGTCAATACCGTCACCACCGGCCTTGATCCCGACACCCAATGGTGGATTTTCCTGACAGTCTTCATAGGATGCGGCCTACGCGTTCCCATCTTTCCACTCCACATCTGGCTGCGGGCAGCCATGGACCGGCTCCCGGTATCTGCCAACATCTTGTTGGTCGGCGGCTTCCTGCCCCTAGGCATTTATGGGCTATTGCGTTTTGCCGTGATGGTTCTAACAGATGCGGCAGCTGCCTTCACCGTTGCCATCGCCGCTGCAGGTACTATCAACCTCATCTTCGGCGCACTGGCGGCTCTCGGCAGTGAAGACCGCTGCCAGAAGACTGCTTATCTGGTCATGAGCTGCACCGGCATCGCCCTCTTGGGAACTGCTACCCTGACCATTGGAGGCATCACCGGTGCCCTCTACACAACTCTTTCCCTGGGACTAGCTGCTGCCTTTTCCCTCTCTATTGCCACCCCATCAGCCAACGCCATTTCTCAACGATGGCGCCTAATGCTCCATGGGCTGGACGCCGCACAACACCTACGCCTGCCGGGATTTGCTGGCTTCATCGGGCTGTTCTTGGTTTTCACTGCACTATACCAGAACTTCCGCCCTCTGTCTGTCTCGATATTTGCTGCTCTATTTGTCACCGGAGTTGATTATGCCCGTTCTTTAGCGGGTCTGATGGACAGCATGCCCGGTGACACAGCGCAGGGAGAAACGCAAGACAGCCTCCCAAGCTCTCTCGCTTCGCTGCTCAAAGGAGCGGGGGCAGCTGCAGTGCTGCTTTTAGGCGGCAGTATCCTGCTGGGAGTAAAGCCCGACCTGTTCTTGGGTGTCGTTGAGCCTACTGTGAAGGGACTTATGCCCTTTCTAGAATAGAGCCTCGCAGGCAGCTCCTAGGTTGCTTCACCCAGCTTTTCAAACTTGACTGGAGTAGTCTGCAAAAGCTCCTGGACCACCTGTTCAGGAGCCTTGCCCCGCAGCTGGCTCTCGGGTTTGAGAATCAGGCGGTGACTCAGCACAGAGACCGCTATGTGTTTGATATCATCGGGCAGCACATAGTCCCGCCCCCGCAGTGCGGCGAAAGACTGCCCGCCCCGGAACAGTGCCAGAGAACCCCGGGGGCTGGCGCCTAAGACTACATCGGGATGCCGGCGGGTTGCTGCTGTCAGCCGGACAATGTAGTCCCTGACTGAATCTTCTACGAATACCTCCCTGACGGCGTTCTGCATCTCAGTGAACGTCTGGGGATCAGTGCATGCCTCGAGAGCCTCAATGGGATGGTCATACTGCAGGCGCTCTAGAATAGTGTTCTCCTCAGCCTCACTGGGGTAGCCCAGCCTCAGGCGGAGGAAGAACCTATCCAGCTGCGCTTCCGGCAGGGGAAAGGTCCCCTCATATTCCACTGGGTTTTGTGTCGCAATGACCAGAAACGGCCGAGGAAGCTTCAAAGTCCGCCCATCTACCGTAATCTGCCTTTCAGCCATGCACTCCAACAGGCTGGACTGGGTTCTGGGTGTAGCCCGATTGATTTCATCGGCCAGGACAATTTGGGATATGACTGGCCCGGGCCGGAAGCTAAACTCGCCCTTCACTGGATCATAGACCGACACTCCGGTCACATCTGAAGGCAGAAGATCAGGGGTGCACTGGACCCTGCTGAAACTGCATCCCAAGGATGCAGCCGCTGCCCGTGCCAAGATGGTCTTGCCCACCCCAGGGACATCCTCCACCAGCACATGCCCTTCACTGAGTAGTGCCACCAATAACAGCTCCACGGCTCCAGCCTTGCCCACTATCACCCGATTGATGTTCTCACTTATTTCCCGGCAGATTGATGATATGTACTGCACATCAACTTCCTTTGACCTGCCGCTATTCTCTGCCATGTTCCTGGCCTCCCCCTTTCTCTTCCCTAACCTCTCCCCCATCCTCTGAAGACGTCCTATCCGATGCTCCTGGCTCTTCCTCTCCAACTGAAGAATCCGGCGTTTCTTCCTCTCCAGTCCGCCAGGCATCGATTGCCGCCATGATCCCCTGCCATAGGCTGTCAACTAAGGGAACGACATCTTGAGAAAGCTCCTCCCGGCTGTACCTGGCCTTAAGGTAATACTGGGTAAACTCCTGAAGGTCTCCCTGGCCTGTTCCCAGCCGCCCTGCCAAAGCATCGGCATACTCCAATGGTGTGTGGTCCGCCTTTGGCCCCAGGCCCTGCTCTCCGGCGGCCTCCATCAGGAGAACAAAGAGATGGCGGATATACAAGGCAGGTACAGCAGGTGAAGGCCGCCTTGGAAAGGCTCGCCGTTCCTCATCCGCCGGCCACTGAAGGCGGGAACCTGCCCTCTGCAGCCTGCCCAGCAGCTCCCTGCCTCCGGCCGCCCCAGCCGACAGGATGGCCAGCAGCTGTCTCGCCGTTTCCTTCACCCATAGGTAAGCATAGACGGGAAGCTTTAGGACGGCGGGAAGCCTTTGCCATTCTTCCTGGAGAAATCCGATGATAATCAAACCAATGAGAGCTAGGGCAACACCAAGAACTGAGAGGGTCTGTACCAGCATAAGGGCCAAATACAAAACCGCGGCCACCCAACTGGCATCACCAGCCCGGGGCAGGCCTGTCCTGATCGGTGGAGCAAGGGCCGGCTGTTGAGCTCCTTGTTGAGGCGTAGGCATCCGGAAACCGGCTTCAAGCCACCTGCTCATCGTCTCCATTGTGCCGGTGAAGCTAAAAGGTGAAAGCCCCGAAGGCAGGATGACAGCCAAGATGATCACCAAGCAGGTGAACACCAGGCTGGCCCACAGCCATTGTCCCGAGATACTTCCCTGCACCGATATGCCAACCTTTCGCCAGATACTGTGCAGGCGATATAGGTATACACAGGCTTGCAGCAGCAGCCCTGACATGAGCATTAGCACCACACCAAAACTAGTTGCTCCCTGCCAGCCTGCCGCTGCTCCGATCCTCTCGGGAAAGGCTTCTACCACCAGGGCATCAAATAGGCAGGTCAGGAGAGCATAAAACAGCATCCTGCGGGTGAAGTAGTCAACCGCCCGGGACCGTGCTTGACTAACGCCGTAATCGGAAATATATGCTTCTGTCTCCCATGCAAAGGTAGCTGCTCCCTGGTCACCCACATCCCTGGCGATATCTCCAAGTCCGGCGAAGACGCCGCCGTATCCCCGGGCAAATGCCCAGGCAAAGACGGCTAAACTCAAAGGCAGCGCCAGATGGGGATCCCGGAAGCTGTCCAAAGAAAGAAAGGGGCGGCTGTGCCGGTTTCCTCCCAGCCAAAGGCCGGCATAGACCGGCAGCAGCATCAGACCGAACTCCATGACCCTCAAGCTGACCGGTGTCCTCAAACGCTGGTGAAACCCTGCTATATAGACGCTCTCTAAAGCGAGAATGGCTCCGGCCGGGATCAGCCAGCCTGGCATTTTCACGGCGGGGGCCAAAATAGCCATGTACTGCCGGGCAATAAGCAGGATGCTCAAAGTAAACAGCACAGCCAATGCCGGCAGCACAAAACGATCCATCCAGTGCTGCCTAGCTGCAAGATGGGCCAGCGGTGTTTGTTCCAGTGGTTTGCCTTTTACAGACTCCTCCGGCAGCATTCTACTCTCCCCCCTGGCGGCGGCTTACCTAACCAATCTCCAGCTCTCCACTGCTTCTCCGGACAATATGAAAAAGCTGCAGGTTTCTCTGGGAAGACCGGTACAAGAGCTGGGGATGCACAACCTTGCGGCCCACTACAAAGACCAATACCTGATAGCCCAGAGGCAACAAAGCCATGACGTTGTCAATCAGCGCCGCTGAGTCGACAGGCGTTACCACCAGCAAAGTCGTGCCCCATGCCAAATTCCGGGCTTCATCGACAAGCAGTTGCGGAAACGGTGCCCCTCCCCGGCACTCTGCCGCAGCTAGTGCCTCCAAAATCTGCATAAGCTGGGGGGTTCCTTTCCGCGGCAGCAATCTGATGGTGGGGCCTGCCGATATCGGCTCCTCTAGAGTCTCTTGACCCCCAGGCCCCTGGGCAAGGGATGACTCGGCAAGTGCGGCTTCTGCCGCCAGTTCCCGGACCAAGTTGGCATTGGATATTAACCCCACCGGCTCACCGGCTCTGATCAAATGACTGGCAAGACTGGCACTTGCCTCGATGGCCAGTTCACTGGCGGTGTACAGTTCCTGGACAGGATAATCGGCTTCATTGAGGTTCAAGAATAGGACTGTGTCTACTGCCACTGTATGCTGGAAAAGCTTGACCTGAAGCTGGCCAGTCCGGGCACTGAGTTTCCAGTGGATTGACTGGCGGCTGTCCCCGGCCTGATACCCCCTTACACCTATTATCCGGGCTGGATCCGGGAAAATGGGCTGCTTTGTTTGAACATTACCGTAGGGGAGCTTTGAGGGCAATCCCAGCTCCGGGAGGGGATAGATCCGGGGATATACGACTATATCATGGGCAGTCTTGATGGTGCGGGAAAACTGATACAGGCCCAGCGGTTCTCCCGCTGATATATCCAAAGGCCCCACAGTATATACTCCTCTCTGGGAGCCTGTAACGGAATAACTGGCAGCAGTTGACGCCACCGGCCCCAGGGAGATCACCCACCGCTTGGCACGGCCTGCTTCCAGTGCCACTGGCAGATGCTCATAGCCGGAAAGCCAAGCCACTGGTATCAACGTCCGGTTGCGGAAGGTAAGGGAGATCTCCCCCACATCCCCTGGAAACAGCCTGGTGCGCTGGGCTGAACGGGTGACTTCCAGTCGATCAAGGGCATATTTCAGCAGCCGTCCGGCACCCCAGTAAATAATGGCCAAGCTGTAGAAGATGATAAAAATCCCTCGGGCCGGGAAAAACAGAGCCAGTACTGTGAGCAGAACCAAGTACAGTTTCCACCAATTCAAAACCTTCACCTCTAATGGTGAGTTTCTTGGCCAGAGGCTTTCTTCCTGCCCTCCATATCAACTTCCGCAACCGGCAGGTTCGGCACACCTGCCCGGCTTTCACTGGTTCATTGTTCTGGTCTGCAGCCGCTTAGTAAGCAGCATATCTTTGCTTATACCTTGGGGCCTAGCGGCTTGCTGCCCGCTGGCACCGGGCAGCAAGCAGCATGGAAAATAGACAAGCCCCACCGGAAAACATGTTCCTGGTGAGGCTTCTTGGTGGACCCGAAGGGATTCGAACCCACGACCTCTGCGATGCGAACGCAGCGCTCTCCCAGCTGAGC
>LFRM01222370.1_pt2 | contig 11599 bp, 9 predicted proteins | sample 618341 | NCBI WGS metagenome assembly LFRM01 (sample SAMN03654438, study PRJNA283298) | anaerobic digester metagenome | isolation source: pool of bioreactors CSTR01a, CSTR02a, and CSTR03a thermophilic anaerobic... | place: Denmark: Kgs. Lyngby | collected 2014-05-21
GATCTATGATCTTTTCGCAACACGTGTTATTGTGCCAACGGTCGGTGATTGCTATGCTGTTTTAGGCTTAGTACATGAATTATACAAACCTTTACCTGGACGCTTTAAAGATTATATTGCCATGCCTAAAGTCAATATGTATCAGTCTTTACATTCTACAGTAGTTGGTCCTGATGGTGTTCCATTTGAAGTGCAAATTCGAACTTTTAAAATGCATCGAACAGCGGAATATGGTATCGCCGCACATTGGCTTTACAAAGAAGGTAAAACTGCAAAAAAACAGGATGATGAATTAGAAGCAAAATTAACTTGGCTCAGACAATTGCTGGAATGGCAAAAAGATATGAGTGATGCTTCCGAATTTATGGACTTGTTAAAAACAGGCTTAGTCTTAGATGAAGTTTTCGTTTTTACACCTAAAGGTGAAGTCCGTTCTTTACCGGCAGGTTCGGTACCTATCGATTTTGCCTATCAAATTCATAGTGAAATAGGCAATTCTATGTACGGTGCTAAAGTCAATGGTCGTATGGTACCGCTTAATTATAAATTACATAGCGGAGATATTGTCGAGGTATTAACCTCAGATAAGGTGCAAGGGCCGAGCAGAGACTGGCTTAATATTGTTCAAACAAATTCAGCCAAATCTAAAATACGCAATTGGTTTAAGAAATCTATGCGCGATGAAAACATGACGCGTGGTAAAGAAATGCTGGAACGTGAAGTCGAAAAACTTGGTTTTAAACCTTCACAATTAATTCAAAAGAATTTTTATAATCCTATTTTGGAATCTCATTCTTTACAAAAATTAGATGATCTTTATGCCGCCATAGGTTATGGTGGAATTTCGATTGGAAAAGTAACACCAAAATTAAAAAATAATTATATTAAATCTTTAGATCCAGAAGCCAGAAGAAAATTAGGATATCGCATCAATAGCAAAGGCGAAGTCGTCTATAGTCCAGAAACACTTTTAACCAAAGAAGATTTGCTAGAAGAAGCTAAAAATCTTACTAAGAAAACTGAAATAGATGAAAAACGCTCAAAACATGATCCAGGTGTTAAGGTCACTGGTTTAGACAATGTTCTAATCAAACTAGCAAGGTGTTGCAGCCCTGTACCAGGTGATTCAATTATTGGCTATATCACAAAAGGGGCTGGTGTCACGGTGCATCGTACCAATTGTCCTAATGTACAAAGCATGCTTGAAAAAAGTGACCGCTCTCAAAAGGATGCCGAAAAAGTAGCACGTTTAATCGATGTGACTTGGACAAACACAAACAATACAGGCTTCTACGTAGACTTACGTATTATTGCTCGAGATTNNTATATTTCTCAAGCCATTGCAGAAGAACATTTTACAATAGTCTCAGGCAATCTCCAATCGGCAAAAGATATGTCAGCCAATTTGTTATTAACGATTAAAATAACTGATAATATCTCACTTGAAAAATTAATTGGTCGAATCAAAGCAATTTCTGGAGTCATTTCTGTCGCTAGAGGCCATTGAGAAAAAACTTGAAAATGATTATAAAAAATAAAACCTTAAATATCTTTTAGAGACATTTAAGGTTTTTGTACGTACGCCCAACATGGGTAATAACTTATAAAATGCAAAGGAAATTTTCGTATTATTGATTGACTTCAATCGTTGAAATGATAAGCATAGGTCTACGTTTGGTTTGTTGATAAAGAACTTGTCTCATTTGTTGATACAGTTGACCAGAATCAATACGTTGTTTTAAAGTCTTTGCTTTGGAACTTTTTTTATTTCTTTTTCTTTGAGCTTTACTAACAAAATCATAAATTTCATTTTGACAAGTCATAATGACATTCTGTATTTCACTCTCATAGATAAAACCTTTAGCTTCTATAATGGGTTCTGCGGCTAAATCATTGATGGCAGCATCAATCACAATAAAAATAGCCACAACACCATCATCAGCTAATAATAAACGATCACGCAAGACTAAATCATCAATATCGCCAATACCAGAACCATCAATTAAAACACCAGCAGCTTCCGTATAACCAACAACCTCAGCAAATTGATTATTAAATTCTAGAATGTCACCATTATTAAGAATGAAAATATTCTCTTTTGGAATGCCTATTTTTTCAGCCAATTGGGCATGCCGTGATAAATGTCTATATTCACCATGAGCAGGAATAAAATATTTAGGTTTAATTAAATTGATTAATAAAGCCATCTCGCCGCTATAAGAATGGCCAGAAACATGAATGGCAGCTAAATCATGATAAATTACCTTGGCGCCTCTTTTATTTAATTCATCAATCACACGATAAATTGCTTTTTCATTACCAGGAATCATACTAGAAGACATCAATACCGTATCATTCTCATTGATGGCAACTTGACGATGTTGCGAAAAAGCCATTCGAGTTAAGGCAGACATCGGTTCACCCTGTGTGCCAGTCGTGATAATCACTAATTCTTTAGGTGGATATTTATTAATATCATTAATATCAATAATCGTATTTTTATTATAATCAATATAATTTAAAGAATCTGCCGCTTTAAAAGCATTAATCATGCTTCGACCTACTAAGGCAACCTTTCGATTAAATTGTTCAGCTACAGCAATAATTTGCTGCATTCGAAAAATATTTGACGAAAAGGTACTTACAAAAATCCTACCATCAATTTTAGAAAATAATTCAGAAAAAGTTTCACCAACAATTTGTTCTGAAGGACTAAAACCTTCCATTTCAATATTGGAGCTTTCTGCAAACATGGCTAAAACGCCATCATGGCCAATTTGAGCAATACGAAATAAATCAATAGGGTCGCCATGAACAGGCGTGTAATCAATTTTATAATCACCTGTATGGAAAATATTACCAATTGGTGTTTCAATTAAAAGCGCACAAGCATCAGCAATACTATGATTGACATGCACAAATTCAACATTAAAAGCACCAGCTCGAATTCGATCACCATCTTTTACGACATTTAATTTTGGATTTTCAATTGCGCTTCCTTGATCACGTGCATCTCTACCTGAGTCATTTACTTTGTTTTCAACTAATTTCATAGTCATAGCTGTGCCATATACAGGAATAGGAAATTTTCTTAAAAACCAAGTAATTGCACCGATATGATCTTCATGACCATGTGTTAAAAAAATAGCACGAACTCTATTCTTTTGTCTTTCTAACCAACTAAAATCGGGAATTATTAAATCAACGCCAGGCATATCTTCATCTGGAAAACCAATACCGACATCTACAACAATAATATCATTGCCCCATTGAAAAGCAGTCATATTTTTACCAAATTCTCTTAAACCGCCCAAAGGNNGTGGAAAAGCAGTCATATTTTTACCAAATTCTCTTAACCCACCCAATGGAACAATTTTTATTCTGGATTCATTTCCAAATAATTGAGGAAAATTTTCTGTTCTGTTTTTTTTCATTAATATCTCATTTCTTTATTAGATTATGAATATAAATAGATTAATTTATTTAAATATTTTAATATGAAGTTTATAATCTTATTTTAACAGATTTTGGCTAAGATGACAGATAACAATACTTGCAACTTTAAATGTAGACTGTTATTATTTTTAAGCTACTAAGATCAAAGTCTAAATAGATATTGCCGATTGGTGTAAAGGTAGCACACCTGACTCTGACTCAGTTTGTGAGGGTTCGAATCCTTCATCGGCAGCCAAAAAGACCCTTGATACTTAATTATTTCAAGGGTTTTACTTTTCTTAGATGGCACTTAAATGCCACTTTTAGCTAAAGTTGTGTTAAATAGATATGGTTTAAGCATGATTTTGGCTTGCATGGAATTGATAAGCATGCTAAAATACAGAACTGAAATAAGCCGCAGGAGGTGAGAGAATGCCAAATATTAAGTCAGCAGAAAAACGTGTAAGGCAGAGTGTAAGTAAAACTGCTATTAATAAACATAGTAAAAGTGAATTGAAAACAGTTTTAAAGAATGCTCATCAAGCATTAGATACTTCCGCAGATGATGCGGCACAAAAAGCTTTAAAAGCCCAAAAAAAGATTGATAAAGCTGCCAGCAAAGGTCTAATCCATAAAAACAAAGCAGCACGCAAAAATTCGCAAATTGCAAAAAAACTCAATCAATTGGGTTGAAAAATAATAAAATTAAATAGAAATGTTTCCGGGGCAGGGCGAAAATCCCTACCGGCGGTAATTGACAAAAGTCATAAGCCCGCGACTCTCTAATAGAGATTGATAAGGTGTAAATCCTTAGCCGACAGTATAGTCTGGATGGAAGGAAACTTAGCTAATCTATAAATTTAGCTATTGGCCCCGTCATTTGTCGGGGTTTTTTTCTGGCAAATGAAATTTCTTAAAAAGGAGGAGTTCAAATGTCAGAACAAGAATTAAAAAAAGTCAAAGAAACAAGAGCCAAAGCTAATGCTAAAACAACATGGATTACTAAAACAGGTATTTTGTCCGCATTTGCCATTATACTTATGTATTTAGAATTTAATCTTCCATTAATGCCAGTATTCTTAAAATTTGATTTTGCAGAAATTCCAGCTTTACTGGGTGCTTTTGCAATGGGTCCCTGGACAGGTGTATTAATTGAATTTATCAAGAATCTTTCTCATTTGCCTTTCAGTCATACTGGTTTTACAGGTGAATTAAGTAATTTCATTATCTGTGGAAGTTTTGTTTTTGCAGCTGGTTTAGTCTATCAAAAGAAAAAAACAAAAAAACGTGCGGCTTTAAGCCTTGTGATTGGCACCATAGTGATGACTATTTTTGGTGTTGTCATGAATTATTTTGTTAATATTCCTTTCTATACCAATGTCATGGGTTTAGACATGAATGCGATCATTAGTATGACATCAGCAGTTGGTAATTCTTTGGTGACAGATATGAGAACCTTATTATTGTTTGTATTTGTACCATTTAATATTTTTAAAGGTATCGTAATATCCTTAATTGTGATGGTGGTTTATAAAAAACTGAGTCCGATTTTACATAAATAACCCTTGCTTATCGATTTAATCGAAAAAAATTTGTGCAATTACAATTGAAATAAAAATTAAAATTAATTAAATTTAAAAGCAAACGCATTTATATGTATAATGTTATTAACAACTTTAATTTGGGAGGCAAGATTAATGAAATTGGTTTTGATACGCCACGGCGAAAGTGAATGGAATAGATTGAATCTTTTTACAGGCTGGACTGACGTTGATTTAAGTGATAAAGGCAAAAAAGAAGCTTATGATGGCGGTGTTCTTTTAAAAGAAGCTGGCTTTGATTTCGATATTTGCTATACGAGTTATTTAAAGCGTGCAATACATACTTTAAATCATGCTCTTTTGGCACTTGATAGAGAATGGTTACCAGTTGTCAAGGATTGGCGTCTAAATGAGAGACATTATGGTGCTTTACAAGGCTTAAATAAAAGCGAAACAGCACAAAAATATGGAGAAGATCAAGTTAAAATCTGGCGTAGATCTTTTGATGTATGCCCACCTTCTTTATCAGAAGATGATGAGCGTAATCCTGCAAAGCAATCCGCTTATCGTAATGTTGATAAATCAGTTTTACCTTTAACAGAAAGTTTAGAGACAACTATCGAGCGAGTCATTCCTTATTTTGAAGATGTTATTAAAAAAGACATGCTTGACGATAAACGTGTTTTAATTGTTGCTCATGGTAATTCACTTCGTGCTTTAGTAAAATATTTTGATAAATTAAGTGATGAAGAAATTGTCGGAGTCAATATTCCTACAGGTATTCCTTTAGTTTATGAATTTGATTCAAACTTCAATGTTCAAGACAAATATTATTTAGGTGATCAAGAAGCTTTAAAGGCAAAGATGGACAGTGTTGCTAATCAAGGCAAGGCTTAATGAATTATTTTATTAAACCAAAAACAATATAAGATTATTTTTTATAAGCTCTGCTGTGATACATTCGCAACAGAGCTTTTATAAGTAACGATGAATCTTATAATTTAAGTCAAGAGAGGTTCTAGATAATTCAATGGTTTCTTTAGAAAAAATAAAAATGAATGATATAATCTAAAAGAATATTGACTAAATTATTAATTCACATCTTAGCTTTTTCTCGATATAATAAATAAAAGATTGGAGAAATTATTTGTCAAACACAACGGGTCAATTAGATGAAATTGTTAACTTTTTCAAGAATATCTTTACTTCTTTGCAAGAAGGAATTCTTTTTATTGGTGAGCCTTTAGATGTTATCTTATCTGTTATAGATATATTGATCACGACCTTAATTTTTTATTATATTCTCAGAATTATTCGTGATTCCAGAGCTTGGCAATTATTAAAAGGCATTGTTTTTATCGTTGTTTTGACAATTATTGCAAAAGTTTTTGGGCTGAGCCTTTTAAGTTTCTTATTATTAAATACAATATCTATTTTCTCTGTTGCCATCGTGATTATTTTTCAACCTGAGCTACGTCGAACCTTGGAAACAGTGGGACGTTCAGGCTTAGGTTTTATTTCAGCTAAAGGTGGAGGATACTTTGGTGAAAAAACAGCGACAACGACTTCACAATTAATTGAATCAATCGTTCAAGCCTGTCATGATATGGCATTGACTAAAACTGGCGCTCTAATCGTCATCGAGAGACAAACACCTTTAGGAGATTTACAAAATCAAGAAAATGCGGTTCAAATTGATTCGCCAGTTTCGACTAGTTTACTTAAACAAATCTTCTATAATGGGACACCATTACATGATGGAGCAATTTTGATTCGAAATGGTAGAATAGCTGCTGCTAAAATCCATATTCCCCTTTCGGACAATTATCATTTGCGCAAAGATTATGGTACGAGACATCGTGCAGCAATAGGAGCAAGTGAGATGGGTGATGCCATTTCAATCGTTGTTTCAGAAGAAAAAGGCACAATCAGTTTGGCTATTGATGGGATACTTTATGTTCTCGATAATAGTGATGCTTTGCGTACGCAATTACATAGTCTATTATTGCCTGATGAAGAAGAGAAAAAACACTTTAAAATTTTCAGAAAAAAAGAAAAGAAAAATATTGTTGTGCAACCAACAAAAAAATCCAGAAAATTTTTATTGATGCTTGCAGCGCTTCTTACTTCAGTATTTTTATGGTTATATGTACAGATTACAGTTAATCCAATTACATCCAAAACCTTTAATGTTGTTCTTAGTTATCAAAATACAGAAGCATTAAAAGAAAAAGGATTAGAGGCGACCTATTCTGCTGAAACAGTTCAATTATCTTTGACAGGTCGTAAAAATTTATTAGATGGTATGACGAATCGTGATATAGAAGCATACATAGATTTTAATCAAGTAGAAGAAGCAGGCATTCAAAGTTTAAATATTTCAATTGACAAAAACACGCCTTTATATACAAGGACAGACTATTTAACACCGGATAAAGTAACCATAGCTGTTCGCCCATATAATGAAAATGTAAATTGAAAAAATGCTTCTTAAAATAATGGAGGAAATATGACAAGATTATTCGGTACAGATGGTGTACGTGGTATTGCAAATAAAGAATTAACCCCGGATTTGGCCTTCCGTTTAGGCTTTGCCGGCGCAAAAGTATTGGCTGGCGAAAAAGCTTATAAACCAGTGATTTTAGTAGGTACTGATACTAGAATTTCTTGTGGAATGCTTGAATCTGCCTTGGTGGCAGGCATCACCTCTGCAGGCGCAGATGCCTTTTTAGCAGGAGTCGTACCAACTCCAGGAATTGCTTATTTGACTCAAAAGTATCAATGTGATGCTGGTGTTATGATTTCGGCTTCTCATAATTCTTATGAATATAATGGTATTAAATTCTTCGCTAGCACAGGTTATAAATTACCGGATGAAGTTGAAGATGAAATTGAAGCGATGATAAATTCCTATACAGAGGACATGATTCGACCTATTGGCAAACAAATTGGTCATTGCATCAATAAACCCAATGCTGCAAGAGATTATGCAGAACATATTAAAAGACATATGAGCGTCGATCTGACAGGAATTAAAATTGCCGTAGATTGCGCTAATGGTGCAAGCTATCATATTGCTCCAGGCATTCTTAGTGATTTAGGTGCAGAGGTTATTGCAATTGGCATTGAGCCAGATGGAGAGAATATCAATTTAAACTGTGGTTCCACGCATATGAAACGATTAGAGCAAACGGTACGTCGTGAAGGCTGTGATATCGGTATTGCTTTTGATGGTGATGCGGATCGTATGTTAGCAGTTGATGAAAATGGAAAACATGTAGATGGTGATGGCATTATTGCCATTATTGCTAAAGGAATGCAAGATCGTGGTATTTTGCGAGATGATAAAATATGTGTGACCGTGATGAGTAATTTAGGTCTTGATATATTTGCTGAAGAAGCTGGCATTACTTTAGCTAAAACACAAGTTGGTGACCGTTATGTTTTAGAAGAAATGCTGAAATCAGGTATTTCGATTGGTGGCGAACAAAGTGGTCATATTATTCTTTTAGATCATACCACTACAGGCGATGGCATTTTGAGTGCTTTAGCACTTTTAAAAACTTTAAATCATGATAATAAACGTCTTTCTGAGGCAAGTTCCATCATGAAACCCTTACCACAAGTCTTAAAGAATGCCAAAATTTCAAATGAACGCAAAAAAGCAGCCATGCAAGATGAAGACATTTTAAATGTTATTGCAGAAGAAGAAAAAAAATTAAATAAAAAAGGCAGAATTTTAGTAAGACCTTCAGGTACAGAACCCATTATCCGTGTCATGATTGAGGGTGAAGACATACAACAAATTACAAAAATGGCAAAGCGTATAGTTGAACTATTAAACAGCCGTTACGGAATTTAACATGTCACAAAAAAAAGCTTTAAAAATAGTTAGCATTTTATTTGTTTGCAGTCTAATTGTAATCATTGTACATGCCGTTTTACTACATGTTTTTCCGGAAAAATTTGATAAAGAAACAGCTATAGATAATGAGCAAGAGGCCGAAGATATCGTTTTGGATGAATTGCCAATTAATGAGGTTTTAGCTTCAGCAACAACCAAAAACACTCAAAATGTCTTTAGCTGGACATATGATTCATCGGTACCAATTTATCATCAGGTCGATTTAAGCATATATAATAGTAAAGTAAAAGACGAAAATGCTTTAAATGGCATTACGGTTTATTTGTCGCAAAATAAAGTAACAACCAGTTCTGCATCGAAGGAAAACGTAGAAAGTCTAGATGAAAATGATGAAAATTCAGGAATCATTTCTGAATCAGATGAAAATATAATTAATTTAAATCAAGAATATACCGATGATGATTATCAAAAGATATTAAATAATATTTTACTTCAAACAAAAAATAATCTTGAATCAATAGGGGCAACAGTTATTATTTTAGATCAAGCGATTGATGATGATTTACAAAAAGCAGCTTTTGTTGGTAAAGATATTTTAGAAGATTTTATTGAAGAATTATCAGAACAAAAATTTAAAAGTGACACTTTAGATTTATTGATTGAACCATTAAAAAGCATACAAAGTTCTCCTGAAAATCAAACGTTTTTTGCAGATGTTGGTGTGAGTTCAGAACATCGCTTATTGTTAGATGTCGAAAGGCAATATTCAGACCGTCTTTATATCAATATTCGTTTTGGAGAAAGTGAAAATATTGAAAGTGGTAGTTTAGTTCGTTATTTTGGCAATCAAAGCGCTTCAATTGGTGCACAAGGCGACACTTTAAGTGCTGAATCAAGTGAAAAACCAGCATATATTGCTTATGATCCAGAAAATCGACAAAGGTTAGCTAATTTAGCCAATAAAAATATTAATCAATTATTACCAGGACTTAATTCAGATTTAGAAGAAGGTATAAAAGAAGATATCATCCCTTGTCTGAGGCTTATTAACTTAAATAGCATGGATATTACAATAGGCCAAAAAGGTGAAATCTATGATATGCAAATTTTAACTTCGGAAGAGCAACAAAAAATTCTGGCAGAAGCAATTAGTAATGCTTGTTTTGAATACTATTGTACTGAGCTGGAGTAATTATTAAAAAGCAATCATCAATAAACATAATTTTTTAGATATTACCATATAAATTTTTATATGGTAATTTTAATTATTAACTCTAGCTGTGATAATAATATAGCCAGTATTATCATAAGAATAATGAATATCAGAAATACTATCTGGTAATAAAATATCTTGATTAGGATTTTGTCTACTGATGATATAATCATTTACAGTATAGATGTGACCTGGTTCTAGAAAATTAATATATTCTTCTAAAGTCCAAAAATTTTTAGCTATAATCATGGAATGAGGTAAACCAACATAACGAATATGCCAGGCTTCATAGGGAATACCTGTGATGTCTTCTTTATTTTCAGGATAACGAATAATAAAACCATATTCGGCACAATGTTGATCAATAAATTGTCCTGCTTTACTTTTGATAAAAGCAGGACCAGAAAATGACTCAACATAAACGTCTAAAGCCAAACCAGTTTGATGTTCACTATGACCAGGTTTGTTTGCATAAATGGGATCTTCTTCATAGATTTCTTCTTGTTCTTCATAAGAACGATAAACAGAAGAAACATACAATTTGTCTCCAGTTTGTTTTGTTACAGCTTCGGTTAGTAAAGCATAATCATCTAATAAAGCAGTATTCATAAAAACGGTACTGTCTCTATACTCAGCTAAATCGACTGAAAAATTTTCTGGTAATGAATACTCATTATTAACTAACATTAAGCTTTGATTGCTAGGCCAGTCGGTATTTTCTATTTGAAATGCCTTTAATTCATTTTTATTTAATTCTTCAATTTCATAATGATTCTCACTTCTCAAAAATAAACTTTGAGTTTTATATAAGAGATCTGGATTTTTAAGCAATAAAAAGGAAAGCAGAATAATCAAAAGAATTAAAAAACAAAGAATGATATAAATTGTGTTGTTTTGTTTTTTTGTTTTTTTCATAAAATCACCTTGTTAAATTTTAGGTGCAATAAATGCTCTGGTCAAATATTTTACATTAAATTGTATCGAATGAATTTAATGAAAGATACAGTTTGACAAGATTATTTAAACAGAGTAAGCTTGAAAAGCTATTTTATAAGCAATAAAACTCGTATTGCATTCGTATTCAAAGAGTTTACGGGTAATATGGTATGTGAGGTGAAAGAAATGAAAGACGGAATTCATCCAAAATATGGAAAAGCAACTGTTCGTTGTGCTTGTGGTGCAACATTTGAAACAGGCTCAGTTTTAGAAAATATTAATGTTGATATTTGCTCCAATTGCCATCCTTTTTATACAGGACGTCAAAAGTTAGTTGATACTGGTGGTCGTGTAGATAAATTTAAACGTCGTATGGACCGTGCCGCAAATTCAAAAAAATAAGATATTAAAAACACATTAATAATAAAAGGAGTCTGTACTAATTGTGCAACTCCTTTCTTATTAGAAACAATTTTGATGAGAATTGGAGTTTTATGAAAAATACAAATAATCCATTAGAAAAAAGAAAAACGACCATAGGCGGACAAGCTTTGATTGAAGGATTAATGATGATTGGGCCAGATAAGAAAGCGATGGCCGTTAGGAACC
>LFRM01201363.1_pt1 | contig 11596 bp, 12 predicted proteins | sample 618341 | NCBI WGS metagenome assembly LFRM01 (sample SAMN03654438, study PRJNA283298) | anaerobic digester metagenome | isolation source: pool of bioreactors CSTR01a, CSTR02a, and CSTR03a thermophilic anaerobic... | place: Denmark: Kgs. Lyngby | collected 2014-05-21
CCCAATCACCATAGCCGCTGTAGCCATTTTCAATGACAAACTGAAAATATCCAATATCATCCAAAGCCTGACTAAAAGTAATTGCTTCAGGCGTTTCTTTTTTTATATTTTTACCTTGATTATATGCTTGTCTAATAGTTTGCATATGATCTTTAGCACTATATTTTAAAAAGCAAATGTTTGTTTGTTTCATCTTCGCTCCTATATTTTAAGTAGTCTTCCTTGCGATATTTACTTTCGTATATTTTCTTTTCACTGTTTTTTCAATGACTTTTCACTGTCTTTTTCAATGACTTTATATTGTGTTTTTCACTTACTTCATAGACCTCTTAGCTAAGGATAGGAGAGGGATATGACTTAGGCTTCAATCTCAATGATTCCACACGCATAGCCCAAGTAATTTAGATTCAAGAATGCCATTCTTTGTAGTGAAGTATCCATTGGATAATAATCTTTTGCAATATTGGACTTACCATAAATACTTTCAAGGGCTTGCTCCTGATCTTGAACTTCGCTGATGATAGTAAAGTTTTCAGCAAACTTTAGGATGTTACTGTTTTCTGCTAAAAGGTTCTTATTTTTCGAATATAATAACCAAGAATAACAGACAAAGGCTTTAAATTTGTAGGTAGGGTAATGTTTATTGAAAAAGACTAAAGCAAGACGAAAGGATTTTTCCACTTCAATTGGCGATAAATCTGCTGAGTGCTGAATATGAACGTTAATAACCGGAGAATCGGCTGGCAGACTTTCTTTTTGCTCTTTACTAAAAAACATATATTCTCCGCCTAATAATTCTTGTTCCAAATATTTCATTTCAAATATTTGGAACTGCAGGGAATTCAATTTAAACAGGTGCATATTGAATAGATGTCTCAGCCAAATTGAATCGTCGATGGAAAGACCGAAGCTTTTAGTTTCATCAAAATATAATTCTTGCCGTAGTTTAAGATCCGCTACCGAATCAATAAAAACTGACTCTGGAATATGATTGGCATTGTAGTTCTGTTTCAATTCAATCAACTTGAAGCAAAGAATGGATAACCTGGTAAAAGGATCCTGTTCACATAGCTTGAAATTGGGAATCTCACCATCATATGCCTCAATGGCTGCTGACTCTATAAAATTAAACCTATTCTTGATGGCTTCTAAGACTTCGGATGTAACTTTATGAGAAAAGTTAACTGCTATCAAAATGTTTTCTAATTCGACGATAGATTTATGATCAACTTGATCCATCCATGACCTCCTGGTCGAAACTGTTTTAGTGTAAGAAATAATATAGCGATGCTTTAATTATATTTTAAAGTGAGCGCCATAAATACTTCGAAGCTATTCTTTTAAACTCTTATTAGAAAAACCTCTAATTATAAGTAGGACAAAATCGATGAGGCTAAGCTGTATAAAGACTCATCTTGAATGCTTTGGATTTTGTTGTACCCATTTATTAAGAAACCTAAAGGAAATCAGAACAAACTTACTAAAAGATCATAAGGATTGTAAGACAATAAACAATTTGATATCATTAATTTGTATGAGTATTCCTAAAGGAATTGCTGTTTTTTTGAGCAAGTATTTAGTTTAAATTCTTTCTAGCTTAAATTGACAATCAGGATATTAAAGAGAATGATGGGTGTTATTAAGAATGATAACGAAAGGTTTGGTGGTTGCAATGGCACAATATGAAAATTTTAATCGGATTGATTTAGAGGGGACCATTGTTTCAGAGATTGATTTTTCTCACCAAATTTTTGATGAAAGATTTTTTCTTTTTACTTTGTCTGTTCAACGGCGAAGTGACCACACAGATGATGTTCAGGTCACAGTGTCAAATAAGCTCTTGTCTGAAACAAGCCTAGCAAAGGGCATGAAAATATCAGTAGAGGGGCAGCTAAGAAGTTATAATAAACAAGAAGAGAAGCGTAATCGTTTAATTTTGATGGTGTTTGCTCGGTCTATTTCAAAAGCTGAGGGCCAAACGAAGGATCCCAATCAAATTCAACTGGAAGGCTATATTTGCAAACAGCCTATTTACCGTAAAACACCCTTTGGACGGGAAATCACAGATCTTTTAGTGGCTGTGAACAGAGCTTATAAAAAATCTGACTACATTCCTGTGATTGCCTGGGGCCGCAATGCTCAAACTGCCAAACACCTTATGGTGGGGGATAAAATTAAAATAGAAGGGCGCTTTCAAAGTCGGGATTATCAAAAGTGCTTTGGGCCAAATCAAACAGAAGTATGTACAGCCTATGAGGTTTCAGCTAATCGTTTGGAACGGTTGGATAAATATGAAATAGAGGGAGCTGAAGTTGATTGCGACGAGGGTATGTCTTCCTTGGCTTAGATTTCTGCGTTCTTAATCCTATTTAAATCTAAAAAAGGATATAATATAACCTTCCCCGAAATTCAGTTGTTGATCTTTGGAGTTAGGGAAGGTTTTTTATGTAATTTAACACCACGCATAAAATAAATTTAAAATAATTTAGGATGTCATTGGTATCAGCTTGTTTTCGTCGGTAGCGATGGACAGTATTTCCCTGACAAGTGGAGATAGGGTATAATAATCAATGACATTTATTTTTTCAAAAGAGTTTTGTCTTTTGAAGTTGAAAGGGTTTAATGATGTATCAAGAGTTTTCAGTAATCTATGAATCTAAAATCAAGGAAGATTTTGATTATAAACAAATGGCTGATTTTATCCTTCAACAGTTAAGGAAAGCCTCCATTAAACCACAATATGTCTTGGACATGGGTTGTGGAACTGGAAATGCTTCAGCTCAGTTGGTCCGCTATTGTGATGAAATGGTCCTTTGTGACCCATCAGCAGAAATGTTGACCTTGGCTAGAGAAAAGTTTGAAAACCCATATTGTCCCATATTCCTTCAAGGCAATGCTGTTGATTTTGAAATGGTGGGGCGATTCGATTTGATATTTTCAGTGCTGGATATTCCTAATTATTTGAATCAAGAGGAATTAAAAGCATATTTAAAGCAAAGTTGGATTAATTTAAAGCCAAAGGGATTAATGATCTTTGATTTATCTAGTGGTCTCAAGTTAAAGGAAAGCGCTCAGGTTGGAACTTTCGTTTATGATGATGAGGATTATTTTCATGTATGGGACAATAATTTAATAGACGGCCGACTGGAAATCACCATCAATGCCTTTTTAAAACAGCAAGAACATAGTAAAAAAGGCGCTGATGATTTATATGAAAGAATTATAGAAGAGCAGGTTATGCACTTGCATTCTACTGAAATGATAGAAGAAGAGGCGAGAAAGGTTGGGTTTAAAATCCGTGGCAGCTATGACGGATATACCAATGCTGCTAGTGATGATCAAACTAAACGATTGGTATACGTACTTGAAAAAGGAGAAAACTAAAATGGATAATTTAATTAGAGCAACAGCGATGAAGGGCATGGTGCGCATCGTTGCAGCTGATACAAAAAATATCGTTCAAGAGGGAACAAAGCTCCACAACTTATCAGCCACTGGTGGCGCCCTCCTGGGCAGAATGCTAACTGGGGGGCTCATGATGGGAGCTGTTTTAAAGAATAAAACAGACCGCCTCACGGTTCAAATCAAAGGGGATGGCCCGGCTATGGGTTGTCTAGTTACAGCTGGCATGAATTTAGAAGTAAAAGGCTATGTGGGTAATCCAGCGGTAGACCTTCCTATGAATGACGAGGGTAGAGTTGATGTATCCGGAGCCGTTGGCAAAGATGGGAAGTTAACAACAATTATAGATATGGGACTCAAAGAACCCTACGTTTCCAGTGTGCCAATCTTCGGTGGAGAAGTTGCTGAAGATATAGCTTACTACTACACTGTTTCTGAGCAGCTACCGACAGCAGTTCTTTTAGGAGAGACACTAAATCCAAATCTTTCAGTCCAAGCGGCAGGTGGACTTATGATTCAAATGATGCCAGGACATGATCCTATGTTGGCAGACCTCATTACCTTTCGAATCGAAGAATTGCCACCACTATCCAGCCTCCTGTGCGATGGGAATTCCATTATGGAGATTTTAAACATGCTATTTGATGATATGGATTTAATCATCAATGCAGAAGCAGAGCCCAAATATGTTTGTGATTGCTCAAGAGATCGAGTTGAGCGAGCTTTTATCTCCATTGGTGCCAAAGAATTAAAAACACTTTATGACGAAGGGAAAACGGAAGAATTGGTTTGCCAGTTCTGCAACAAACATTATCACTTCAGCAATGAAGATATTGGAGAAATAATTAACAGTATTTCTAGAAATTAAGGGTGAATGTAACTAATTTGTAAATGATTCCAACCCAACTAAATCTATAATTCTATATAATATGAAAATAGTCAGAAAAATGTAGATTTATAAATTTCGGGGGGGATTTAAATTTTGAACAGAACGGATGTAATCGCATTAATTGCTGAAAAAGAGTCGATGACAAAAAAGAGATCAGAAGAACTGGTCCGGTTAATCATTGATACGATGAAAGAGGCTTTGGTAGAAGGCGAAAAAGTTCAAATCACTGGGTTCGGAACCTTTGAAGTCAAAGATCGAGCGCCACGCATTGGACGTAATCCAAAAACCAATGAGGAAGTAAAAATTAAAGCATTTAAAAAGCCGGTTTTTAGACCTAGTCAAACGTTAAAGGATCTGGTTAATCAATAGAATGGCATTTGCCATTCTTTTTTTGAAGGGTTTATAAATGAACGTAATTTATAAACTTTATTTAGCGACGAGCTACTTAGTTTAGGGTAGGGTAAGTGAGGTGATCTAGCCCTTGAAATTGTCCTGATTTAAGGCGATATGTTATAATAAGAGAAAAGAGGGAGGTTTGCTTGTTGTCTAAATGCATTGTTTGCGGAAAACCTGGTGACCGACATCATGTGATTCATAAAGCTGAAGGTGGTTTAGAAACTCCTTTAAATTATATTTATCTTTGTCCAGAACATCATAGAGGTCCAAAGGGGCCACATCGTGATTTGGAAACAGATTTAAAATTTAAACTGGATATGCAAAAAAACCTGGAGGAAATCTTTTCTGAAAGATACTATACTGCTATGGAGATTCGCACAATCACTCAACTAAGCAACTCAAGCATGAAGCGATTTATGAAGTCCAATAGTCTGCATAAAGAAGGATATGAAAGAAATGACATTATTTATTTCTTGATGGCTGGCAATATATACCGATATGATTATGAAAATTCTTGGTTCCTTGAAGAGTTACGTGGCTAACAAGGTCCTTTAATAATATAAGCCTTATAGTCTGGAATCCAAGGAACGCCAGGCAAAATATCATCATTTCAAATATTTGTTCCATGTTTTATAAAAATAAACATAGATTTTAATTGACAAAGCAACGGTTTTGCCTTATTATAATAAGGTGTGAAGCAGAAACAGCCGTTTCTCACCTGCCGAATTTCGTTTTGTCAGGTAACGATAAACAGTTAAAATCAGTTGGTTTCTTTCTGGAATGGAAGAAAGCAAGTGTTTGAAGTTTATTAAGGACGGCATTGTGCCGTCCTTATTTTATTATCCTTGGAGGTGTAAACTATAAGTAAGAATTATCCAACGAATAACAAGATTAGAGAAAGAGAAGTTAGAGTTGTTGCCGACGACGGAGAACAACTAGGAATCATGTCTTCTAATGAAGCACAGCAGATCGCCGATGACAAAGGATTGGACTTGGTGATGATCGCTCCTACAGCCAAACCACCTGTTTGCCGGATCATGGACTATGGTAAGTTTGTTTATGAACAGGCAAAGAAGGACAAAGAGGCTCGTAAAAAGCAAAAAACTGTGGAATTAAAAGAAATCAGATTTTCACCTAACATTGAAGAACACGACCTCAGTACAAAAGCAAATAACGCGATCAAATTCCTAAACGATGGGGACAAGGTCAAGGTAACCATCCGGTTCCGTGGCCGTGAAGCAGCTCACAGCAATAGAGCCTATGAGTTAATGAATGACTTCTTCAAGAAAGTTGACGAAGTTGGGACCATTGAAAAGCCTGCCAGAATGGAAGGTCGGAATATGACGATGGTTATTGCATCCACCATTAAGTAAACAGAGCACAGGAGGATTTTAATATGCCTAAAATGAAAACACATAGAGGCGCAGCCAAAAGATTAAAGAAAACTGGAACAGGTAAATTCAAAAGATCCAAGGCATACAAGAGCCATATCCTAACGAAGAAATCACCCAAAAGAAAAAGAAATCTAAGAAAAGCAGGATATGTTTCAACAGCTGAGGAAAAAGTAATCAGAAGATTACTTCCTTATATTTAAAAAGGAGGATTATGATAAATGGCAAGAGTTAAAAGAGCAGTTACAACTAAGAAGAGTCATAAGAAAATCCTAAAGTTATCGAAAGGTTACTATTTAGGAAGATCTAAACTATATAAGACAGCGAATGAATCCGTTATTCGTGCATTGAGAGATGCTTATATCGGAAGAAAGTTGAAGAAGAGAGATTTCAGAAAGCTATGGATCGCCCGTATCAACGCGGCAGCAAGAATGAATGGAATGACCTATTCCACATTCATGAATGGTCTTAGAGTTGCTGGAATTGACATCAACCGTAAGATGCTATCAGAGATCGCAATTAACGATCCTAAGAGCTTCACCAATTTAGTTGATCAAGCGAAGAAAGTAAGACAAGCGTAATTATTCATTTAGATAAGCCCGATTGGGCTTTTTCTTTTTTGTTTTTAAAATAGAACCATAAAAAATCAAACAATAGCCCACATCTAATGTTTGATTTTTTTCCATCAGAGTATGTTAGAATCTATATTGAATTTAGTTTTTTAGTTTTTAGTTTTTTTCTTTCCCAAGATGAAAACCTTATGATGTTTTCGATGCCAGTTAGCTAGTACAAGAAAAATAACTAATAAAAAGACAGCTCCATGACTTTGTAGTTGGAAGGTTTGGGATGGTTCCATCGTTATGGTAGAATAGATACAGATTACTAAAAGGAGATTTATATGGAACAAATAGAATACCTGCATGGCTTTAAGAAACTAGGTGAGGAAATCTCAAATGAGACAGGATCCACTGTATGTTATTATGAACATGAAAAAAGTGGAGCGCAGCTTGTCCACCTAAAAAATGAAGATCCACATATGGCCTTTGGGATCGGCTTTAGAACCCCTCCCGAAGACTCCACCGGTGTGGCTCATATCTTAGAGCACTCAGTGCTTTCGGGATCGCGTAAATTTAAGACCCGAGAACCCTTTATGGAACTTTTAAAAAGTTCGATGAATACTTTTTTAAATGCAATGACATTCCCAGATATGACGATTTATCCACTGTCATCGATGAATCAAAAAGATTTCAAAAACTTGGTTGATGTTTACATGGATGCCGTTTTATTTCCTCGGATACATGATATGGAAGAAATCTTTTTACAAGAAGGTTGGCATTATCACCTGTTAGATAAAACGGATCCCATTACTTATAATGGAGTTGTTTATAACGAGATGCGCGGGGCTTACTCTTCCCCTGAAGCCAATGTGGCTCAGGCCGTGGCACGGGCACTTAATGAAGGAACAACCTATGATCACGAGGCTGGTGGTTATCCTTATGATATCCCGAGTCTTTCCTTTGACGATTTAAAGTCTTTCCATAAAAAATATTATCATCCATCAAATAGCTTGATTTTCCTTTATGGAGATGCAAATAGGGAAGAAATTTTCCATTTGCTCGATGAGGAATACTTGACTCATTTTGATGCAAGAAATCCTGATTCTGATTTAGTCTTAAAGAATCAGCCAGCTGGACTTAAGCGTAGAGAATTTAGTTATCCTGGAGACGAAAGTCATACGGCAAAGGAACATTCCTATCTGTCATATGCTGTTTCTTTAGGCCATGCTGATTCAGTAGAAGACACGATGATTAATACCATCTTGTCGGAAATACTCATTAACTCCGAGTCATCGCCACTAAAAAAAGCTTTGCTTGAAAATAATATGGGGGAAGATTTGATGGGTTTATCATCAGACACCTATTATTTAGATTTTGGCCTAGCTGTTAAACATGCTTCGGATGAACGTTTGGATGAATTGGTTGATATCGTTGAAACTACATTAAATAAGCTGGTTGAAGAGGGGATTGATGAAAAGTTACTTTTAGCTTCCATTAATAGAACCGAATTTAAATTGCGAGAAGCAAGGGGATCCTTAAAGGGGATTATGTACTTTATTACAGCCATGAGCGCTTGGCGCTATGGCAATGATCCTATGGCCTTATTAAACTTCCAACCGGTCTTTGATAAGTTCCGAGCTGAGATGAATCACGGCTTTTTCGAAAAAATTATTAAAGAACGAATCTTAGAAAATCCTGTGAAGCTAATTGCTGTTCATCGGCCTGAAACTGGGATGTTCACTAAGATGGACCAAATTCAAGATGAAAAACTAAAAACTTTAAAAGAGTCTTTGTCTGATGAAGAACTGGATGATCTTGTGGTGATGAATCAGAAGCTTTTAAAATTCCAGATGACAGAAGATTCTAAGGAAGATAAAGCAACCATTCCTCATCTTGAAATTGAAGACATTGAACGTAAAATCCCTCACATCGAAGAAACAGAGTTAAAAGAAGGGAATACAACAATTTTGTTCCATCCGTTCATTTCCTCAGACATTAATTATTTGACAGCTTCTTTTTCCATGAGTCAAATCAAGAAAGAGGATATTGTGTGGGTAGGATACCTGTCAGCAATTCTTGGAATTACAGACACTGAAAACCACAGTTATTCTGAATTAAACAATGAGATTAATATCTATACCTCTGGCATCAGCACCAATCCTGTTGTGTACAAGAAATTATCTCAGGTGAATCAATTTGAAGCTCGCTTTAATGTTTCAACTTCTGCCATGGGTGATTATTCGCCCAAGATGTTTGAATTCTTCCGTGAGGTATTACTCCACACTGATTTCTCGGATTCTAAGCGCTTAAAAGAAATTTTGCTGATGCTGCGTTCCAATATGGAGGCGGGATTTGATTTCCAAGGACACACCATTGCCATGGCGCGAGTAGCTTCATTCTTTGATCAAGGCTCTCGTTATCAAGAGGAACTCACTGGCGTTGCTTTTTATGACCACATCAATAGTCTTTTAAATAACTTTGATGAAGAGGCGGCCCAATTCTCCCATCACTTAAATCGAGTTGCCAAAATTATCTTCAACCAAAGCGACTTATATATTTCTCTAACTGGTGAAGAAGAGCGTAGGGATGAGTTAGTTAAAGAGGCCAGAAGCTTTATTAATGATCTACCAAAGGTGTCCAGTAACAAAAAGATTGAACCTGTTCAATTTGAGTTAGGTCATCGCAAAGAGGCTTTAACCTCTGCATCCGGTGTTCAGTATGTAGCAAAAGGCTTCAACTTAAAGGCATTGGGTCACGAATATAATGGTGAACTTACTGTGCTATCGTCAATACTGTCTATGGACTACCTTCATAATGCAATCCGAGCACGAGGCGGAGCTTATGGCGCGGGGATATCAATTTCGCCAAATGGTAATGTGACGACCTTCTCCTACCGAGACCCTAACTTGCGTGCCACCATTGAAACTTACGATAAAATGGGTGATTTCTTGCGCAATCTAGTCTTGGATGATGAGGATATTAAAAAATATATCATCGGTTCCATGACGAGATTTAATCCTCCATTGACGGCTTCTGACATCAATGGTTTAGTCCTAGCCAGACGCTTTAGTGACTCGTCAGAAGCTCAAATAGAAGAGCGGATGGGGCAGGCAATTGAGACAACGAGGGAAAGTATTATGGCTAAGGCTGATCTGATCGATGAGCTGATGGCACAAGATTACTTGGCCGTGTTAGGTTCAGGGGATAAGATTAAAGAGCAAAAAGACTTGTTCCATGTCATCCGACCCATCAAGCAAAAACAAGATCCAGCCAAATAGACCCCCTCATCAGTTGATTGTTAAGTCGACTGCTAAAGGGATAAGATAATCTCTCTTATTAATAAAAGTTAGAATTAGAACACGATACTGTTTAACATAATCAAGACCATCCGCGGCCAATCTTGCCCGCGGATGACTTGATATTTTTGAAATCGGTGCACGCCATCATGTGAGGCAAAATATGGCTTTTAAAAAACCTTTTAACATTCCCAATATTAAGATGAATCCAGTGCAAGTCCTTGCATTGGGTTTTGCACTGTTGATTTTATTGGGTTCCCTACTATTGATGTTGCCCATTGCAACCCTTAGTGGGAAAACCACACCATTTATTGATGCTTTATTTATTTCTACAAGTTCAGTCTGTGTAACGGGACTGGTTACCGTTGATACGGCAACCCATTGGAATTATTTTGGGAAAACTGTAATTATGACCCTAATCCAAATAGGTGGGTTAGGTTTTATGTCCTTTGCAACCATTGCTGCTGTATTTATGGGCAAGAAGTTGGGGCTACGAGACCGCCTTTTAATGCAGGAAGCTTATAATGCAATAAACCTTCAAGGAATTATCCGAATGGTTCGCTACGTAGTGGCCTTTACCTTTGGCGTAGAAATAATCGGTGCCGTGATTTTATCTAGTCAATTTGTACCGATGTACGGTTGGGGGAAGGGACTTTACTATAGTATCTTTCATTCCATCTCAGCTTTTTGTAATGCTGGTTTTGATTTAATGGGGAACTATACTTCGCTAACCTCCTTAAGTTCTAATCCGGTAGTCCTGTGGACAATGATCTTAATTATTGTAGCCTCAGGCTTAGGTTTTTCTGTTTGGATGGAGCTATGGAGTTTTAAATCCTTAAACAAATTAACCCTTCACTCGAAACTAGTGCTTTCTACTACGCTGGTTTTAATCTTCGGTGGGTTTATTCTGTTTTTCATTTTTGAATTTAATAATCCCCTAACCTTTGGTGGAATGAATATGTTTGATAAAGTTACCAATGCCATGTTTGCGTCGGTAACGCCACGAACAGCCGGATTTAATGCGGTATCCGTGGGTGATATGTCCATGACATCAAGACTTTTGACAATAATTTTGATGTTTATTGGCGGTTCGCCGGGATCAACGGCTGGTGGAGTTAAGACTACGGGCATAAGCGTCTTGTTTTTAACCGTAGTTTGTGTGATTCGTGGACGTAACGATCCCGAAGCCTTTGGTCGACGAATTGATAAAAAGTATGTGTTTAAAGCTTTTGCAATTGTGGCGCTGGCTTTGGCTTTGGTCTTAGGAGTTACCATGTGGTTGAGTTATTTTGAGTCCGGTCAAGGAAGAAATATGGAGACTTTGATTTTTGAAGCGACTTCAGCCTTTGCAACGGTTGGGCTATCAGAAGGAATTACACCTAGCATTGAAACAGGTTCAAAGATTGGCTTGATTTTCGGAATGTATCTAGGCCGAGTGGGACCCATCACCGTCTTGCTGGCTTTATCTCGTCGTAGGCCACCAACCCAAATTTCTTATCCAGAGGCTAAAATTTTAATAGGCTAGACTGTTATGATTGAGATTTAAAATGACAGTTCAGACTTACTTTAAATGGCTAAAGACCAAGGCTTATCTAGTAAATAGGCTTAGGTTGTCTATGGCAGTAAGAGTGAAGCTGTGCAATAGATGCGTAAGACTAAGAGTAA
>LFRM01338532.1_pt1 | contig 11593 bp, 11 predicted proteins | sample 618341 | NCBI WGS metagenome assembly LFRM01 (sample SAMN03654438, study PRJNA283298) | anaerobic digester metagenome | isolation source: pool of bioreactors CSTR01a, CSTR02a, and CSTR03a thermophilic anaerobic... | place: Denmark: Kgs. Lyngby | collected 2014-05-21
TTGAAATAAGAGAGTCTGATATGACTCCCAGTGCTCTATCAACACTTGAATGGAGAACAGCACATCTTATATCAGGTCTTATGCACACTCTAAACATACCCAACCTGATGGAGATGGATATGGCACAATTATACAGTCACTTCAGAATCCCCAAAGCATCTGGAGGTTATCGACCAATTGACGCACCAACTCCATGGCTAAAAAACACTCAACGCATTATCATGGACACAATTCAAAATACAGGATATGTCCATGCACACACAGCCGCCTATGCTTATGTAAAAGGTCGCACTGCAAAAGATGCTGTAGAACGCCACCAACGCACAGGACACACCTATTACATCAAAACAGATTTATCAGGCTTCTTTAACAGTTGCACTAAAGAGTTTGTCAAAGCACAGCTTATACAAATACCTATATTTTGGATGCTAAATCGAACTAATATCCTAGACAAAATTCTACACATCGCTTGCCTAAATGGTGCACTACCACAAGGAAGTCCCCTCAGTCCTTGGCTCACTAATCAAGTTATGCTCCCCATCGACTTCAAAATAACAAGATTCTGTTCTCAACACAACATCACCTACACCCGATATGCAGATGACATGACCTTCAGCTCTAATGCAGACAATCTCGAACGTATTCTAAATATGCTTAACGAAGTCCTTGAAGGGACTCCGCTATGTATTAACGAAGACAAAACAAGACAAACAAAAATCAGTGGACGAAATTGGCAACTCGGCCTTATGGTAAACCAAGAAAATAAAATTACTGTAGGATACAAAAAGAAGGAAATCTTCAAATCCATGGTCCACAACTTCCTTACAAAACCAGAGACACAAACCAAAGAACTTGCACAACAAATTATGGGTTTGCTGAGCTATTACACTATGGTTGAACCTGAATTCTTCGACCAACTATTGACAAAAACCAATCAGAAGTATAATATAGACCTACAACAACTTCTGAAGACTAAGGCAAACCAATAAGATATTAAGCGTAGAATACTTTTCTGTTCCCAATTCAGAAGGCTTTCAGGTTACCTGGAAGAACTAACAAAGAGAAAATATATCTCTCTGAGCACAGGACAAACACTACTCGACAAAAACGTAGAAGGCGAACGGGCCAGGATGAGCCAGAACTGTCGTATAGAATACGACAGTTCACGGACTCATCCAACGCCCTCCTCGCCTCTCACGTTTTTCGTCTCCTAACGTGTTTATAGTACGCTTAAAAGGGGCACCAAATGAGAATTGACCATGAACATGCTTATGACCAGCGTATCTTCGACCAAGATACAATCAAAGAACACCTAATTCCTGAACAAGAATTCAAAGCATTTATTGCAGGTGTCATTAAAACCTATGGCTCTCTTAAACATGTTTACTGGATTGTAGACCTTGTGGCAGTCTTAAAACCTGCAGAATTCCCAGACCAACGTAAGGCAGCTCTGAAGAACATCATACACAAAATCTTCACTTACTACGATACCAGTGAAATTCCTACAAAACAACGTGTTGCACTCCTTAAAGCCAAAGGAACCCCAATTAAAGACATTGCAAAAATACTAAACATCAGTCGAAACAGCGTCTACTATCACCTCAAACAAGAAGAAGAACTACCGACAAGCTGTATGCTTACATATGGTGAGTACAATCTTATGATGGACTTTTGGGACATCTGGAATGAACTCCGTGCACTATAGAAAGGAGAACATATGGCAAAACTATCCTCTGAACAACTCGAACAATGCTGGGCAATTCTACAAGAATTTGCTCCTAAATCATTGTACTGGAACCACTATGACTTCAGTGTTCATACAGACCTCACCGACACAGACTTATGGAAAGCCTTTCTACTTACGCCCGATGTAAAAGAATGGCTACAAGAAGAACGCAATATCATGCAAGAAACAGAACTTGCAAAACTCACAGATGGTGTTGCTACTTCTCGCAGTGTTGGCCAGGCGCAAATCCTATCTGCTATGGACCGCTTAACAACATCAAATAAAGCCTCAACACCTGCTGGTCCTGCTTTTATTTATTCTTATGTTCCGCTCAACTCAGAGCAACGCAATGCCCCAAATGTGAGAATACTAGAGGAGGATATTTTTCATGTGGACTACACTCCCGAACTCAAATTTGACACTCCGTGATTACCAGAAAGAAGATGTTGCTTTTCTTGTTCAGAAAGATGCAGCAGCTTGTTTCAATGAACCTAGAACAGGCAAAACACCTACAGCAATACACATTCTCCTTGAACGGGGCATTGATAAATCTGTAATAGTTGTACCCGCTTCAGCTCTTTATCCATGGCAACTCGATTTCCGCAAATGGACAAACATGCCTGCTACTGTTGTTACAGGGACACCACTCCAAAAACACAAAATAATAGAGAACTGGGAACATGGTGCTCTTATTATTTCGTATGGTTCACTAAAAGACAGTAGGACAAATTTGTTAGATTGTATCTTGCGTAAACAACCAGAGGCAAGTATAATAGATGAAGCACACCGAATTAAACAACGCAAAACAGCAAATGCAACCGCTGTATTTAAACTCGGTAAAGCAACTCCTATCCGTTTAGCATTAACAGGAACCCCAGCACCAGGCAAACCAATAGACATCTGGAGTATTCTTCATTACCTATACCCAGATATATACACGTCTTATTGGGAATTTGCTCAAAACTTCTGCTGGGTGAACACCTGCACAAATAGTCAAGGCCACCGCTACTATGATATAGGACAACTTAAACCAAACAAAGTGGCAGAGCTTCAGAGTATTCTGAATAACCTAGCCACTATGCGAAAACGTAAAGAAGTAATGCCTTGGCTTCCTGAAAAAGAAGACCCAGTGCAAATCTTCTTACCCGCCACTAAAGAACAAACTAAATATCTCAGAGAACTCAAGGACGTGTTTGAAACAGAACACATTGTTACTCAGACTATCCTTGACCGTCTTATTAGATACAGACAAATCTGTCAACATCCTAAACTCCTTGACCTCAAAGGCAAGTCTCCAAAACTAGAATGGCTTAAAGACTACCTCAGTGACTATCCTGAAAAACCCACAATTCTATTCTCTAATTTCACTAGCTTCCTACATCTCATATCTAAAGAAATTACAACTCCGCATGCTATGATAATAGGAGCAACATCTGCTCAAGATAGAGCAAAAGCAATTGATGATTTTCAGTCTGGTAAAATTAATCTGCTACTTCTAAACACTGTTGCAGGCAAAGAAAACCTTACACTCGACAGAGCAGAAGTAACTATCTTTGCTGATAAATTTCCTCCTGCTGGTGACGTTGAACAAGCAGAAGCTCGTTTTATAGCAACTACTGAAGAAAAAGCAGATATTCCAAAAGTAATATACGAACTGATTATCGAAAACACTTACGACGAAAAGTGTTATCACCTTGTGTCTCAACGTGCAGCCGCCGTTGATGCAATAAATAATTTCAAACAATATATGAAAGGAGAATAGTAATTGCAAAATCCTGTATTTAAGTTTGAAGATGCCGAACGCTTACAACTTAAAGCATCAATTATGATTGAAGGATTGTCTGGCTCTGGAAAAACTGGTCTAGCATTAATGTTAGGCTATTATTTGTCTGACGAAAGCTGGCAAGACCTCTTTATGATTGATACTGAGAACCGTTCTGCAGCACTATTCAGACAAATCCCCTTTTCCACAGGTGCTCCTGTCGGTATCTTCAAAGTAGGAAACCTCACTGAAGATGTCGGGTTTAAACCGTCAAACTACCTCGCATTCCGAGATGTTGCGATTAAGTCTGGTGCTAAGACTGTAATCAAAGACAGCATCTCTCATGCGTGGCAGTACAAAGGTGGTGTCCTTGACCTCGTGACCGTAGCCGCTGCAAACTCCAGAAATAAAAACGACAAATATGCAGCATGGCGAGACGAAGAAGTCAACACTGAAAAGAACAACCTACTTGAGCTACTCAGAAACCCCAATGTCCACGTTATCACTACCGTCCGAGTCAAAGAGAAGTTTGAATATGAGGAAGAAGCTGGCAAAAACAAACTGAAATCCATCGGTGAACAGCAAATACAACAGGGTGACTTGAAGTATGAACCTGACCTTGTGCTTCATATGGTGTCTCCTGGTGAAGGCACTACAGTCTTTCCTAAAGCTGAAGTTGTCAAAACTCGTTATGTCATCTTCAAAAAAGGTGAAACCTACGAATTCACCCCTGAACTCTGCAAACAACTTGTATCTTATTTATCAGAAGGCGCAGACCCTGAAGTGCTACTTGAAGAACAACGTCAAGAATATGTACTTGCTATCAAAGAGCATCTCGACAAACATCCTAACAAGGTACCCATCTGGAATGTTTTAAAAGAAGACGCAGGCCTTCCTGACACTAGACTAGATGAGATTCCTTTGGACAACATCAAACAACTCTATATGGCATTAACATCTTAAAGGAGACAAATATTATGGAACAAGAAACAAACATGACTACAACCCCTGCTGAAACTCCAGCAACTCCAGCAACACCCACACCTGCCCCAGCACCTAAAAAGAAGCCTGTTAAGGAAAAGAAATCCAGAACCATTGAGGAACTGGAAGACGTTGCTCCTAACAGAATGACTGATGCTGAGCGCATTGCCTACATTAAAGCACTCAGAGGTGCAGTTAACCTCTACAAAAACAAGTACACAGAAATGCGTGCGAATTCTGAAAGTGCTTTTAAACTCTCTCGGCGCAATGAAGCAATTGCAAAGCATCTCTTAAACGCACAGGCAGCAGACTTTAATCAAATCCAAACCAGCTTAGAACAAACAATGACAAGCATTATGATGCTGGCAAAAATCCGCAGTGCAGAAAGTGAGGAACTCACAAATGGCAATTAATTTCGACTCCCTTCCTACCAGCCAGAACTTTTCAGAAAAACCCCTGTTTGAAAACGGTGTTTATCCTATGACAATCAAAGCAGCAACTATCAAAGACGGCCGCTTAGAAGTAAAGTTCCTTGTAGAAGACCCCACCAACAACACCTCTACAGATGTTTGGGACAACTTCTTCGACTCTGAAAAGCCCCTGCCACAGTATAAACTTGGTCAGTTCATTCGAGCATTACAAATCCCCCTTACAGGAACCTTTGAACTCCAAGACCTTCCCAAAATCATTATGGAAAAGAGCTGTATGGGAGCTATTAAGGCAGAACAAAACGAAGGCTATCGTCCTCGTAACGTCATTGACGCTTTCCACGATGACATCTTCCTTCCTGTTGCAAAACAAACCGCACCTCCTCCTGCTGACAACAGCGACATTCCCTTCTCCACTACAGGAGGTCCTGAGTATTGAGTTTCTTATCAGAGTTCTTCAATATAGCGGAATCAACCGCTGAACAAAGTGTCTATTGTCCGTTCCCTCATAAAACAGCTTCAGGATTAGCTTATCTTGAAACTAACCCCTCAGCCCATGTGAATACTGAAAAGAAAGTATTCCATTGCAAGGCTTGCGGAGAAGGTATGAGTGAAGCACAATTCATTGAACGTGTCCTTGGAACGTCCACAATGGACGCTATGAGAATTCTGAAAGTTTTTGAAGGTGCCGAGGATGTAACAACTTGGCAACAGACTCGGCACCTTCAGCAAGAAACCAAAGCCCTAGCAAATCAGCTTGGCATCTCAGATGAGGTCATCGAAGAACTTGACCTATCTACAAAAATTGGTTGTACTAACTCAATACAATTCCCAGTCTTCCTGCACAATCAACTAATGGACATACGCACCTACACACCTGGAGGTAGTCCTAAAGTTGAAAGTCGTACAGGAGCAATGACTGGCCTTATCATTCCATACGACATATGGAAAGATACTCCCACTACCAGACTCACACTCATATGTGCTGGTGAAAAAGATATGGCAGTGGCCCGTTCCAATGGCTTCAATGCCATAACGCTTACAGGCGGGGAAGAAATGTCTCCTCGCCTCACAGCACAATTTAAAGACCGCTATGTTGCTATCGTTTATGATAACGATGAAACAGGTATTAAAGGCGCAAAGAAACTTGCAGCCTACCTCTTAAACTTTACACCGAATGTGCAAATCGTTACTGGCTTCCATGAGGTGTGCAAAGAAAACAAAGAAGACATTACAGACTTCTTCGTGAAGTACAACCAAACTAAAGCTGACCTCATAGGGTATATTCAGAATACTCCTATCTTTGTCCCAGAACCCACTGAGCAAAGAATTAAATATACCCCAGGCAACCTATACACAGCTTCACAACCAAACCACATCAACAAAATGATGCGCAGCAATGTGCAAGTTGTTGCTGTGTCAGACAGCACTTTCACAGTTCCCTCCTCTATTATCTTAGAAAAATACAAACCACCAGCTGATGGGGACCGAATGGTTCTTGGTGAATACAAGACTTGGGAACTTACTGAAGACACTGTGAAAGACACCTTGCACATGATGGATAACAACTTCAAAGAAGACACCATCAAAGCAAACATCAAAGACATACTCTATGTGCTACACAAAGAGAAGTATGTCAAACAAAGAATACTCGGCACTCGTACCGTTTATAAAGCATACGTCACAGACATGTTTGAAACAGACTCAGAAGATACAGTCCCTATGGAATACACTGCATACAGCTTCGGACATAGACTTGAAGCTGGACAGAAGTACGAAGTAACCTATAAGCTTGTACCCCACCCATATAAAGGACAACAGCTTGTAATGCTTATCCTAGATGCAACACAAGCCAACGACTCTGTTTCTAACTTTCAACTAACTACAGAAATCAAAAAGCAACTTGACTTATTCAGACAACTCGAAGGAAGTGTGGAGGAGCGCATTGCCTTATTAACAAACAAAGTGAAAGGACTATTAGGATATGATGGAAACAACATCCTTATACAAACAATTGACTTCTCTTACCACACAGTTCTTCAATTTAATCTCGGAAACTTCAGAGATGTCCGAGGATACTTGGACACGATTGTTGTTGGAGAGTCAAGAACTGGTAAATCTTCAACAGCCAACACTCTCCGACGAGTCTACGGACTTGGTGTATTTGCAAGTCTTGCTGGAAATAGTGCAACTATCCCAGGACTTATTGGAGGCAGCAACAAAACTGCAACAGGTTTCCAAACTCGTGCTGGCGTCATACCTCAGAATAACCGAGGATTGGTTATCTTCGAGGAATTCGGAAAATGTAAACAAGATGTTGTATCTGAGCTTACAGACATACGTTCTTCAAATGAGGTCCGTATTGCAAGAGTCTCAGGCACAGTAACACTTCCAGCATTCGTCAGAATGCTGGCACTTACAAACCCAAAGACAAACAGCAACGCTATTAAATCTATTGCATCTTATCCCAACGGCATTGAAGTTATTACTGAGCTTGTCGGAACTGCGGAGGACATCGCACGTTACGACATTGCTCTGGTTCTAGCAGATAGAGGACAAAGTAACGTCAACCCCTTCTGGGAACCAGAGCAACCAATGCCGACTGAGGCATACCAAGCACGCATTCGCTGGGTCTGGAGCCGAACAACTGAACAAGTAAACATCACCAAAGATGTCGGCCTTTACATCATGGAAAGAGCCAACAGCCTTAACCAAGACTTTGACTGCCACATAAAAATATTTGGCACAGAAGCTTGGAAGAAACTCACTCGACTAGCAATCGCTATTGCAGGATACCTTGTCTCTACAGACGACAACTACTCAGAAATCATTGTAACCAAAGAACATGTGGATTATGCAGAAAAATTCTATAGAGCAATCTATGACAACGATACATTTAAACTGCGTGAATATGTCCAGCATGAACGCATGTACTCTACAATAGACGAAGATGGTATCTCTGCACTACAAGACCTCTTTACGAAATATCCCGCACTCATTATACAACTTGAAAAAGCAGCAACTTGCTCAAGAAATATGCTGGCATCTGCTGCAGGTCTAACTTCGGATGACCTGAACAAAGCATTAAGCAGATTAACAAAAGGCTTGTTTATACGCTACCAAGGTTATGACATCGTACCTACAGAGCGGTTCAGACTAGGGCTAAGCCATATAAACAGAGCCACGAATATACAAAGGGTCGGTGAAGGATAATGTTAAAAGCCAAATGGAACTCATGCACCATTACAACTGAAAGCGAATTACAGTACATGGTTGATACCTTCAACCGTACAGAACATATCGCTGGTGCATTTGACACAGAGACAAATGGCTTGCACATAATTCTTTGCCGACCTTTTTTATTTCAGTTTGGCTGGGTTACCCCAGACTTCATAGGCTACACTTTTGCTGTAGACCTAGAGGCTAACCCTGAGCTAGGACGCAGCACAATAGAGGCTTGGCACAAACTAGCAAAAACCTTACCTGTGTATCTAGGGCATAACGTAAAGTTTGACCTACATATGTTAACCAACATTGGTCTACCTTATCTTGAAGACAATCTCAGTGATACTATGTTCTTCATACGTTATGCCCACGATGCATTGACTCCAGCAAAAGGTGGACCACCTCTCGGACTAAAACCATACGCAGCTCAATATGTAGACAGCAAAGCTAGGCTACATGAAAAAAAGCTAGACCGAGAGAAAACACAGATTACTTCAAACCTCAACTCAAGACTTAAACAACGGCTCATTGATGCTCGCTGTGTGCCTCCTGAAAAATATAACAAACCTCGCTACAACATTTCAATCATCGATGATATGTTTAAAGATACTGTCTTCTTACTAGAAGATATGCCAGAGGATGCAAAAGAAGTTTACTTCGACTGGCTCAACAACGACGTTCCCATATGGTTGCAGCCCCGTATAAATGGGCTGGTGAATTCCACACAAATCCCTTACAACAATTTAAACCGCAAAGATGTTATTGAATACGGCCACTGGGACATCATCTGGACTCTTGAAGTCTGGCTGAAACTCAGGGAGGTTCTGACAGCTAGAGACAATTGGCTTGGTGTAGAAATAGAAAACCAACTTATCATTCCCATTTATGAAATGGAACGAGTTGGCTTTGACGCAAACGTTGGCTATCTGAACAACCAAATCCCTATTGTCAACAGCTATATCAGAACCCGCCGAGAGGACTTCTATGAACTTGCAGGAGAAGCAGTAAACATCGGACAACATGTTCGTATAAAACAAATTCTGCAAGAAAAGTTTCATAGAGATGTTGAGTCTACAAACTCAGATGAGCTAGAACAACTTTGTTCAGCAATACAAAGAGAGCCACTTGGCATAAAAACTTCTGAAGAACTTGACAATGACTATCTAACAATTGCATTCATTGAAACTCTAGCAGAACTTAGAACACTTGAGAAATGGTATGCAACATATATGCTGCGTTATCAGAAAGACCTCAAGCAAACTAGTAAACTTTACACTACCATTCATCAAGTCGGTACTGTCTCAGGGAGAGTCTCCTCTGACTTTCAACAATTCCCCAGCTACACACTCAAGTCTGTATATGGAGAAGAACTGTTTAACCCCAGAGAGCTTATACAGATTCCCCATGATGAGTACAATGCAATAGTCTATCTGGACTATTCTCAGATTGAGCTACGCTTCCAAGCATTATACACAATTCTTGTAGGGCACCCTGATACAAACCTCTGTAGAGCTTACATGCCGTATCAGTGCCACAACGTCTTTGCAAAGTTTGATTATGCAGACCCTTGGTGTATACAGAACGCATACACAAAGGACTGGTACTATGATGAAGAACCCACAAAGAAATGGACACCTCTTGATGTGCATGGTGCAACTACAAAAGAAGCGTTTAACATTGACGAGAGTCATCCTAACTTCAAACGACTTCGAGGTGAAGGTAAGCGAGTCAACTTTGCTAAAAACTACGGAGCACAGTTTAAGAAAATCTGCACAATGTTCCCTGAGAAAACAGAAGCAGAGTGCAGAAAAATAGACCAAGCTTATTACAAAGCCTTCCCTGGCGTAAAGCAATATCATAATTATTGCTATAACAGAACTCAGTTTGCCTATACAACAAACATCTTTGGTATCAAATACTATGGAGTCTCTGGGCATAACTTAATCAATATGCTTATACAAGGAAGCGCAGCCTTTTACCTGAAACTAAAAATTATAGAACTTCATAAACTCCGAAAAGAGAAAGGCATTAAGTCCGTCTGGCAAATGCAAATACATGATGAACTGTCTTGGAAGCGACATAAGGATGACCCTCCTGAAGTCTTCTTCGAGTTTAAGCATATCATGGAAGACTGGACTGAGGGCTATGTCCCTGTCATTGCTGAAATGGAAGTGACTACTAGCACTTGGGCCAAGAAGAAAGAAGTGAACACAGTAGATGAGTTACAGGTATATCTTGGGCATTGACCCTTCTGGAGACTTCACCAAAGGCAAAGGAACCACGGGTATGTGCCTACTAGATACACACTCCCAACAAGTCCTAGATGTCTTTGATGTCTCAGCTAAAGACTTTGACAGAATAGAAGCCTACTGGACAGCCATCACAGACATCATTATGAACTACCGTACTCTATATAAAGGTAAACTCGCTGTGGCCATGGAAGATTATATTCTGTATGCGGATAAAGCACAGTCTCAAATAAACTCCCGACTAGAGACACCCCGCATAATCGGAGTCATACAATGGCTGTGCTACAAATATAAAATCCCCTATGCCACAGAATGTGCAGGTGCAGTTAAACAGCGATGGGCCAATCATATACTGGCCTATAAAGGATACGTCACACTACAAGGAAAACAAGTGCTTGTGCAAGGTAAGCCTTTGTCTGACCACTGTGTAGATGCTATCCGACACGCTGTGCATTATGCTACATTCAAAAATAACAAAGGAGTCAAGAAGACTAAATGAAATTTAAAAAGATAATTGCTTTCCTACTTATCTGTGTGTTCTGCACAGTGCCTGCTAGAGCAAGCTACGATGAACAAACAGATTACATGGCTGTTATGATACAGGCTGTCACAACAAATGACAGAGCCACAGGTGTGGATGCTGAACAAGCTCGTAATAATAAAATTACAGACTTAGAGCTTCCTGTAACAATGATAGCTTGGGATGACCTACATCTGCTTTCTAAAATAATCTATGCAGAAGCAGGAAGCAACTGGCTTAGTGACGAATGGAAAATGTCTGTGGGAGAAGTAGCTTTAAACCGAGTAGCTAGTTCAGAATTCCCCAACACACTTTCTGAAGTCATCTATCAGCCTGGGCAATACTACGGTAGTGGGAGTAGTTATTTTGCAAACCTTCGAGCTTCCGAACGTTGCACTATTCTAGCAAAACATTTACTAGAAGGTGAGCGAATTCTGAATAATAAGAGTGTTGTCTTTCAGGCAAACTTTCGGCAAGGCTCAGGAGTACATACTTCTTATTACGACAAACATCTTGGCTGGACTTACTTCTGTTATAGTAGTAGGCCAGGCCTGTATGAGGAGGGTTAATCATTATGGACAGATGTAAACCAAAGATACTAAAGATTGACGCTGACTGGCGTATAGTTAAAAACGCTTGTCGAACAACAGTCAACAAAGAAGGCACTGACATTATCCCAACACCTAGCTTTAAATACAGCTT
>LFRM01249032.1_pt1 | contig 11589 bp, 7 predicted proteins | sample 618341 | NCBI WGS metagenome assembly LFRM01 (sample SAMN03654438, study PRJNA283298) | anaerobic digester metagenome | isolation source: pool of bioreactors CSTR01a, CSTR02a, and CSTR03a thermophilic anaerobic... | place: Denmark: Kgs. Lyngby | collected 2014-05-21
GGGAGTTTTCATTTAGCAGCGTTTCATCCAGGTCTATGGCCAGCAGCCGGTAGCGCATGGAACTCCCCCAGGTCACTCTATTTATTCTATTATAACATATGTAACATATGCTCCATTGCAGGCCGTGCGGTGGGAGAAATCCCGGAGGGCGGGCGTGGAAGCCCGCCCCTACGGCTGAAATTTCAATTATTGCCTTTCTCACCTCTAACCTCTCACTTCCCACCTCTCAATTGTGCAGCTTCCTGAAGATGCGTTCGGCCAGGGCGCGTCTGATGCCGGGAACAGCGGCAAGCTCTTCCTCGGAGGCGCGGTAGAGCCGCTCCAGGCTGCCAAAATGCTTCATCAAGGCGGCGCGTCGCTGCGGGCCAATCCCGGGTATCTCCTCCAGCCTGGATTGAGTGGCGCTCTGCCTGCGCAGGCGGCGGTGATAATCCACGGCAAAGCGGTGTGCCTCGTCGCGAATGCGCTGCAGGAACTGCAGCAGGGGGCTGTTCGCCGGCTGGAGTACCGGCGCTTTCTCCCCCTCCAGGAATATCCGATCCGGATTCTCAGCCAGGGCCAGCAGAGGCATACCGGATAGATCTGTCTGCCGCAGGGCTTCCCGGGCTGCATTTAGCTGCCCCTTCCCCCCGTCGATGAGCATGAGATCGGGACGGGGCCATCCGCTGCGCGCCGCCCGCCGCTGCAGCACCTCCTTCATGGCGGCATAATCATCACCCGGCGGAGTTTTCCGGAGATGGAAGCGGCGGTAGCCGTCCTTGAAGGGGCGCCCTTGCTCGAAAACTACCATTACCCCCACCGCTTCGCCCCCATGGAGGTGAGAAATATCGTATCCTTCAATACGGCGGGGCGCCTGCTCCAGCCCGGCCAGGCGCGCCAGCTCCTCCAGGGGCAGCAGCTCCTGCCGCTCCCGCCGCTCTCCTTCTTCCTGCAGCTTAAGCGCCGCATTGCGCAGGGCCAGATCCACCAGCCGGCGGCGGGGACCGCGCCGGGGCACTGTCAGCTTTACCTTGCCTCCGGCCAGCCTTCTTAACCACTCCTCGAGAGTTTCCCGGTCATCGGGCTGGTGCGAGAGGATAATCTCCTTCGGCGGACGCGCCCCGCGGCTGTAATATGACTTGATAAATGCACCCAGCGCCTCGCCGTCATCAACCTCTCCCGCGGCGGGACCGAGGGAAAAATGCTCCCGGCGGATGAGCTTCCCTTCCCTGATAATAAAAAGATGCACCGCTGCGGCAGCGTCCTGCCGCGCCAGGGCAAGAATGTCCCAGTCTACCGCCTGCTCCAGCAGGAGCACTTTCTGCTGCTGCGCGGTGACCCGGCGGACCGCCTGGAGCTGGTCCCGCAGCCGGGCCGCCTCCTCAAAACGCTCTTCCTGTGCCGCCTGCCGCATCTTCTCTTCAAGCTGCCGCTCCAGAAAGCCGCGCCTCCCTTCAAGAAAGAGGACCACCTGCTCCACCATGCGGGCATACTCTTCCGCCGAAACTTCCGCTGCGCCGCGGCACGGACCCAGGCAGCGCTTCATCTGGAAATTCAGGCAGGGCCGCTCCGCGGCAGGCTCGCCGGTTAGATGGCGGCGGCAGCGCCGCAGGGGAAATATTTTTCCCAGCAGCCGCATGGTCTCATGAACCGCTCCGGCATCGGTGTAGGGGCCGAAATAGAGCGCGCCGCTTTCCTCGGCCTTGCGCTGCTCTTTCAGGCGGCGGCTTTTCTTAGGCCGGCGGCCTTCTTTCTGGGAAAGGCGCAGGTATTCCAGCCTCGGGTATAGACCCCCGGTCAGGCGCAGGCAGGGGTAATCCTTGTCATCTTTCAGGTCCACATTGTAGCGGGGCCGGTATTCTTTAATCAGGTTGCATTCGAGAATGAGCGCTTCCACTTCGGAATCGGTGACAATAAACTCGATGTCACGCATCTGCCTTTGCAGCGCCCTTATCTTTGGCGGCTCAACTCCATTTTTAGAAAGGTAGGCGCGGACCCGCTGCCGCAGGGAGCGCGCTTTGCCCACATAGATAATTGCTCCCGCGGCATCTTTAATCAGGTAGACCCCGGGAGAATCTGGGAACTGGCGCACTTTTTCTGCAAGCCGGGACAGTATATCCATACACGGATTCCTCCGCAATCTGCTTTGCCCGCCAGGATAATTAATTTATTGAAGCTCTTTCTGCCGGCCGCCCCAGGACCCGGCGCAGCCAGAAACCGGTATAGGAACTGTTTAAGGCCGCCACTTCTTCAGGCGTCCCCGCAGCGACAACCTGTCCGCCGGCCTCGCCGCCTTCGGGGCCCAGGTCGATGAGGTAATCGGCCCGCTTGAGCACATCCATGTTATGTTCGATTACGATCACCGTATTTCCAGAATCGACCAGCCGTTCCAGAATCAGCAGCAGCTTGCTGATATCGGCCATGTGCAGCCCCGTAGTGGGCTCATCGAGAATGTAAAGGGTTCGCCCGTTGCTGCGCTTCGAAAGCTCGGTAGCCAGCTTCACCCGCTGGGCCTCTCCCCCGGATAAGGTGGTCGCCGGCTGCCCCAGCTGGATATAGCCAAGCCCCACGTCGTCGATGAGCTGGAGCCGCCGCTGCAGCTTGGGGATTGCGCTGAAGAAATCGAGGGCCTCGGAGACGGTCATGGCCAGGACATCGGCAATGTTTTTGCCCTTGTAGCGCACCTCCAGTGTTTCGCGGTTGTAGCGCCGCCCCCGGCATACTTCGCAAGGCACAAAGACATCGGGCAGAAAATGCATCTCGATGCGCAAAATGCCGTCGCCGCGGCAGGCTTCGCAGCGGCCCCCTTTGACGTTAAAGCTGAAACGGCCCGGGCGGTAGCCGCGCCGGCGCGCTTCCGGGGTCTTGGCAAAAAGCTCTCGGATATCTCCAAAGAGCCCCGTGTAGGTGGCCGGATTGGAGCGCGGAGTTCTCCCAATAGGAGACTGGTCCACCACGATGACCTTGTCCAGCTGCTCCACGCCCTCGATGACGCGGTGAGCGCCGGGCACTTCGCGGGAGCGGTGCAGCCGCCGCGCCAGGGCGCGGGCGAGAATGTCATTTACCAGGGTGCTCTTGCCGGATCCGGAGACACCCGAAACGCAGACAAAGAGCCCCAGGGGTATCTCCACGTCAATATCCTTGAGATTATGTTCCCGCGCGCCCCGGATCCAGAGGCTGCGCCCGCCCGGCCGGCGCCGCTCTGCCGGCACAGGGATAAATTTCCGCCCGGCCAGGTAATCGCCCGTTATTGAGCCCGGGGTGGCAATTATTTCATCCACTGTTCCCTGGGCCACGATTTTGCCGCCGTGGGCTCCGGCGCCGGGACCGATATCCACAATATGATCGGCGGCGCGGATGGTCCCCTCGTCATGCTCCACCACGATCACGGTATTGCCCAGGTCGCGCAGCCTTTTCAGCGTCTCGACGAGGCGGGCGTTGTCCCGCAGGTGCAGCCCGATACTCGGTTCATCCAGGATGTAGATGACCCCGGTCAGGCCGGAGCCGATCTGGGTTGCCAGGCGTATCCGCTGCGCCTCCCCGCCGGAGAGAGTCGCCGCCGCCCGGTCCAGGGTCAGGTATTGCAGCCCCACGTTATTTAAAAATTGCAGCCTCGCCGCGATCTCTTTCAACACCTGCCCGGCAATCTTCATCTCGCGCGGCGTCAGTTCAAGCCGCTGAAAAAAGTCCGTGGCCTCGCCGACTGTGAAAGCGGAGACCTGGGCGATATTAAGGCCGTTCAGGAGAACGGCCAGGCTTGATTCTTTCAAGCGCAGGCCGCGGCAGGCAGGGCAGGGTTTTGTCTCCATGTAGCGGGCCAGCTCATGGCGCACCTCCTCCGACTCTGTGGAGTTGTAGCGCCGCTGCAGCAGATTCAGGATGCCGGGAAAGGGCCTGCGGTAATTTCGGACCCGGCCGAACATGTTCACATAGCGGAAGGGCACCGGCTCGGGCGAACCGTAAAGGAGCAGCTCTTTCTCGCTCTCTTCCAGTTCGGCAAAAGGCCTGTCAAGGCCGATTTGAAAGTGATTTGCCGCCGCCTCCAGGAACTGGCGGTAATAGCCGGGATGCCCCCCCAGGGGATGGATGGCTCCTTCATTGATGGAAAGCTCGGGGAAGGGGATGACCAGCCCGGCGGAGAATTCGGAGCGTTCTCCAAGGCCGCTGCATTCCGGGCAGGCGCCGTAGGGGCTGTTGAAAGAGAAGGCGCGGGGGGTAAGCTCCTCCATGCTGTAGCCGCACTCGGGGCAGGCGAAGCGCTCGCTGAATATATGCTCGCCGCCGCCGACTTCCTGCACCAGGACCAGCCCTTCGCTGAGCTTCAGTGCAGTTTCCAGTGAATCGGCCAGCCGGGAGTGGATATCTTCCCGGACCACCAGGCGATCGATGACCACCTCGATGGTGTGCTTTTTCTGTTTGTCCAGGATAATCTCTTCTTCAAGCTCGCGCACCTCGCCGTCCACGCGGACGCGGACATAGCCGCGGCGGCGCATATCCTCAAAAAGTTTAATGTATTCGCCCTTGCGCCCGCGCACCAGGGGCGCCAGCACCTGGAGCCGGGTTCCCTCGGGCAGCTCCATGATCCGGTCCACAATTTGCTGCACCGTCTGCCGGCTGATGGGGCGGCGGCAGTGAGGACAGTGGGGCTGCCCGATGCGGGCAAAGAGCAGCCGCAGGTAGTCGTAGATTTCGGTTACCGTCCCCACCGTGGAGCGCGGGTTGCGCGATGCGGTCTTCTGGTCGATGGAGATAGCCGGCGAGAGCCCTTCGATCTGGTCTAGGTCGGGTTTCTCCATCTGCCCCAGGAACTGGCGCGCATAGGCGGAAAGCGACTCCACATAGCGGCGCTGCCCCTCCGCGTAGATGGTATCAAAGGCCAGCGAGGACTTGCCCGATCCGCTCAGACCGGTGAAAACAATAAGCCGGTTGCGGGGCAGGGTCAGGTTAATATTTTTCAGGTTGTGCTCCCTGGCCCCGCGAATTATAATGGTTCCTTCAGTCAAGGCTTTACCTCGATTCTCTGCGATATCTTTTCTGCCGGGAGGGCCGGGAATGCGGGACGGCGCCGCGCTCCAGTTCAAAAATAAGATCGCGCAGCTCGGCGGCTTTTTCAAAAGCCAGCTCCCTGGAGGCCTGCTGCATCTGCCGGCGCAGATCCTTGATCATCTCCCGCCGCTCTCCCGGGGAAAGTTTGCCGGGATCTTCAACCAGGTATTTTTCTTCCTCCTCGGCGGCAGCGGTGGCCGAGATAAGGCCGCGCACCGGTTTGACTATGGTCCGCGGGATAATGCCGTGTTCCCGGTTATAGGCCAGCTGCTTCCGGCGGCGCCTTTCTGTCTCCTCAATGGCCCGCCGCATCGAAGGGGTAACCGCCTCGGCATACATGATTACCCGGCCGGCGCTGTTCCGGGCAGTCCTCCCGATGGTCTGGATGAGCGAGCGATCGGAGCGGAGAAAACCTTCTTTATCGGCATCGAGAATGGCTACCAGGGAAACCTCGGGCAGGTCAAGCCCTTCCCGTAGAAGGTTGATTCCAATTAGAACGTCAAATTCGCCCAGGCGCAGCCCCCTGATGATGGACATGCGCTCCAGGGCATCGATATCCGAGTGCATGTAGCGCACCCGCAATCCCATCTCGCGGTAGTAATCGGTGAGATCTTCGGCCATCCGCTTGGTCATGGTCGTCACCAGGACCCTCTCCCCGGCTTCAGCGCGGGCCCTGATTTCGCCGTAGAGGTCATCCACCTGTCCCTCTGCAGGCCGCACCTCCACCAGCGGGTCCACCAGCCCTGTGGGGCGGATGATCTGCTCCACCACGCTGCCGCTCTGCTCCAGCTCCCAGGGGCCGGGGGTGGCCGAGACAAAGATGGCCTGGGGGATGAGGCTTTCAAATTCGTCAAAGCGCAGCGGGCGGTTGTCCAGGGCCGAGGGGAGACGAAAACCGTGTTCCACGAGGGTGCTCTTCCTGGACAGGTCGCCGCGGTACATCCCGTTAATCTGGGGGATGGTAATATGAGACTCATCCACTACCAGCAGAAAATCGGGCGGGAAATAGTCCAGCAGAGTCCAGGGACGGCTGCCGGGAGGACGCCCGTCGAGATGGCGGGAGTAGTTCTCAATTCCTGAGCAGAAGCCGATTTCAAGAAGCATCTCCAGGTCAAAGCGGGTCCGCTGCTCGAGCCGCTGCGCCTCCAGTAGCTTCCCTGCCGCCCTGAATTCAGCCAGCCGCTGCTCCAGCTCCGCCTCTATGGAGACGATGGCCCGCTTAAGCTGCTCCGGTGCAGTGACGTAATGAGTTGCCGGAAAGATGGCTGCATGGCTGCGCTCGCCGAGAACTCGCCCGGTAAGGATGTCGATCTCGCAAAGCCGATCAATCTCATCACCAAAAAATTCCACCCGCAGCGCCGCCTCGGTGAATGAGGCAGGAACTATTTCCAGCACGTCTCCGCGCACCCGGAATGTGCCGCGGCGCTGGTCGATGTCGTTTCTCTCGTAATGGATCTCCACCAGCGCGGCGATGACCTCGTCGCGGCCAATAACCATGCCCGGACGGAGCGACAGCACCTGCCGCCGGTATTCCTGCGGTGAACCGAGCCCGTAAATGCAGGAGACGCTGGCTACGACAATCACATCGCGGCGCTCCAGAAGGGCGCTGGTGGCCGAGTGGCGCAGTTTATCAATCTCGTCGTTAATGGAAGAATCTTTCTCAATATAGGTGTCGCTCTGCGGCAGGTAGGCCTCAGGCTGGTAGTAATCGTAATAACTGATAAAATATTCTACCGCATTGTCCGGAAAAAATTCTTTGAATTCACTGCACAGCTGGGCGGCCAGGATCTTGTTCGGCGCAACCACCAGGGTCGGGCGCTGGATTTCGTTAATCACATTGGCTATGGTAAAAGTCTTTCCTGATCCCGTCACTCCCAGAAGGGTCTGATAGGGAACCTCTTCCCGCAGGCCCCGCAACAGGGCGGCGATAGCTTCCGGCTGGTCACCGGCCGGTTTAAAATCTGCTTTAAGCTTGAATTCTTCTGTTGAAAGCATGGCGCCATCCCTCCTGCCGGCATACTCCATTATAGCACAGCAGGATCAGCTTGTTGAGATACTATGACGGATGCCAATATCTGCCATATAAGTCATATTGTACCGTCATAGAAATTGTAGCCTCATTGGAGCCTCTTTATACCCGCCCCAGGGCCACAAGGAGCAGCATCACCAGGCCAATGCCGATGAATAGGAGGGCGGTGACAATTTTCAGCACTCTGGGAGCAACACGGGAGAGAAAGCGTTTCCCTAAAAAAACAGCGAGGGCATGGTTTAAAAACATGGCCGCCATTGCTCCGGCGAAAACGGCAACCGGGCGGCCGAAATGGGCGCTTAAAAGCAGCGCCGCCATCTGGGTTTTATCGCCAAGCTCGGCCAGAAAAATCATTGCCGCCGTCTGGTAAAAGCCGGAACGGCCGGTAGAGAGGCCTCTTTCCGGCTCGCTGCGGAGCAGCGTCATTAAACCCATGATTATGAAGAAGAGGCCCGAAACCAGGGTAATTATCTCCGGGGGGATAGCCGCGGAAATGACCCCGCCGGCTCCCACGGCCAGCCCCATGACCAGGGCCAAACCGGTCATGGCCCCGCCGAGAACCTGCAGTGGCGGGTAGCGGCCGGCCATGGAAAGAGAGACCAGCTGGGTTTTGTCACCAAACTCAGCCACAAATACGCTGATAAAGGCAGCCGAGGCGGCGGCGATCAAGGCATACTCTCCTTTTTCTGTTGCCCATATGGATCAAGAACTTTTGTGGCGGCTCCATAGCCGCTTTAACAAGCCGGACGCAGCCGCCGGCCTGGCCTGGGCATATACCGGTGTCTGCCGGGAGGGCGCCGGTATGAGGCCGAGGGCCGCTCCCCGGTGCCAGAGAGAGGCATAGGCGGCAGTTGCCGGAGGCCGTTCAGAGAAGGGATTGCGCCGGCCCTCCTTCTCTTGTGAAAAGTGTTTATTTAAGACGATAGAAAAATTCTCTCCTTTCCTGAGCCCCTCGATAAGAACTATGAAGTAGCTCTCTTCAAGCCGCCTCAGGAACTCCAGGTCACTGCGCACAGGGGCGCCGTTCACCCGGCGGATCAGGTCCCCGGCACGCAGCCCCGCCCGGGAAGCGGCGCTTTCCGGCAGGACCGCCATGAGGAGAACGCCTTCATCCGTAGAGCGATAGCGGGCCTCACGCGAGTGTTCAAGTCGGTTTCCGTAATAAATGACCGCTTCATGACCCAGGGGGGCGAAAAGAACCCCCACCAGGGTAAGGGGGGGATAATACTCCGCTGCCAGGGCCGCTCCAATGAGAAGAACACTGAAAATGCTCAAAAAAAGGGCTGTACTGGCCGATTTCTGGCGGGGGGAGGAGGAGAGAGCCAGGTCGGAATAGCCCAGCGCGGCTATGGCGGGAAAAGTAAAATATTGCAGCGTCTGCCCCGGTTCCAGCTCCAGGGCCGGCTTGATCAGCGGCCACCATTCCGGCATGGATACGCCCCGGACCTCGGATTCCAGGACCGCGGTAGCAAGCAAGGCCGCCAGGGGAATGGGCCAGAACCGCTGCAGGCTGAAGGCGCCGACCACCTCGCCGCCCGGCTGTTTAAAGTAGAGCGGGCTGCTGCCCCGGTGTCCGCCGGAATAGATCAACAGCGCCTCCACCAGGTGGAGCAGGCCGACAAGGGCCAGCAGGGCGGGTATGTGGATATCCAGGAGCGGAGCCAGTATAGCATTTTCGGCAAGATGAGGGAAGTAAGGCCCGAGACTGCGCAGCGCCAGCGCTGCCAGAGCCACTATCCCGCCGGCATAGGAGAAACAGAGATAACGGGGATGGATCAATAACAACAGCAGCGCTACCGGCCAGATATAAAGCAGTCCAATCTGCGCCAGGGAAAGACCCAGCAGGATCATGATCAGGCTGGCCAGCAGCCCCCCTATGATTCCCCAAAGAGTGGAAAGGGCTACCTGCCGGCCCACCGGGTTAATTGTCCTGCCAAAAAGTTGCTGCTCCATAAGGGCTGAGCGCCTGTACTGCAGGTAAACAATCAAGATCACCAGCCAAAACAGCGGGAGAGTTTGCATCAATGTAGCCAACAAGACCTTGACTATTTCGAGATAAGGAATTAATTTCTCAAGAAACAGGGAACTCAATTGACTTTCCTCCCCGGCTCAAGCTGCATCGATGGCTGTTCGATCAGCTCGACTGCCCGGCGCAGCTGCGGATCGCGCTCCCGGGAAAGCTTCTCAAAGACCTGTCTGAACTGCAGCCAGGTCAAATCGTCAAACACGCCGCTTGCTTCCAGTCCGGCTGCGGCTTGAAACTCGCTCAGCGCCGCGGCGGTGGCCTCATCAAAGTAACCTTCCTCCCCGGGTTTGTAACCAAGCTCCGCCAGCATTTCCTGAAGCATCTGCACGCCGGGTCCATAATCACCCTGGGCAAGGCGGAGGGGCAGAAAGTAGCGGTAATATTTCAGGAACAGTGGGGTTTCCACGGAAATATCAGGTTCCAGCCCGGTTCCATCAATATCCTTCTCTGCCGGGGTAAGGTAGCGGGCTACCGTCAGCAGGAGAGCGTTGCCTCCGGGAAGATTCTCCGGCTGCTGCACCGTGGCCTTGCCGTAGGTTTTTGCTCCAACCAGCAAAGCCGCCCCCCTGTCCTGCAGCGCTCCGGCCAGGATTTCAGCAGCGCTGGCTGTCTCTTCGTTAACCAGGACCACGATGGGGTAATTTTTTCCCGGCGCTGAAGAGTGGTAAATTTCGCGAACTTCCCCGTCCCTTCCGACCAGGCGGGCGATCTCTCCTTCGGGGACAATCAGCCCGGCCACCTTGATGGCCTCGTCAACCAATCCGCCGGGATTGTCGCGCAGGTCGAGAATCAACCCCTTATGCAGGCCGGCATTCTCTAAAAGCCGCAGCTGCTCCGCAAAAGAAGCGCCGGTTTTTCTGTCAAAATTGCTGATACTGATGTACCCCAGTCCGGGCTTCTCCATTCGGGAGAAAACCGTGTCGATTATGATCTCATCACGCACCAGGGTCAGATGCTGCTCTTCTTTTCGGCCCGGCCGCCTGATCGACAGGGCTACGCTGCTGCCTTTCTCTCCGCGCAGGATCTCCGCGGCACGCGTCAGCCCTAGGCCGGAGAGCTCCTGTGTGCCCGCCCGGTATATCCGATCGCCGGGGGAGATCCCCGCAGCGGCGGCGGGGCTTCCGGGGATGGTTTCCATGACCACGATCTCCTCGTCAATCTCGACAATGCGCACCCCAATACCGCAAAATGAACCTTCTTTCTGGATCAGAAAATTTGTCAGCTCCTGGGTATCGTAAAAGACTGTCCGGGGATCTCCAACAGCCTCTACCGCCCCGCGCACGGCGCCGCGAACCAGCTCTGAAAGATCAAGCGGGTATAGATAGCTCTCACGGAGCCGTTCAATCACCTCTATAAATATCTCCCACTCCGACTCCAGGGATTCCGGCAGCGTAAGATCATATTCCCCGCCGGGGGGCGCGGATGAGCCCCCCTTGGACAGGCCAAAGCAGTATGCAGCCAGGTTGGTGCCAGCAAGGAATGCCAATAATAAGACAGTAATCCACCAAAAATGTTTTCTGCTTATCTCAAGTTTCGGTTTTGGCATAGCTGCTTTGTGCCCTCCTCTCCCTGCGGGCTGTCAAAAATATTATAACCTTCACCCGCACAAAACACCAGTTAAAGAAATAGAAACAGTGCCGGGACACGCAGCGTACCGCGCCCCGCCAAAGTTGTGGGAGTGCTCATGGGCTGCCCAAAATTAGAATCCGGAAGTCAGGGATCAGAAGTCAGACAGGAAAGCGCTAACCGAAAGCTGGCTGCAATAACCGGCTCGGGTTCGGGGTAGTCTTTAAATTCTCCCTTTTTTTAAGGGGAATTTTGCCTCCTTCACCTGCCAACCCTCGCAAGGTCAGGGATTTTTTTAAAATCCCCCCCGCCCCCCTTTTCCAAAGGGGGGAGAATTCGAAAAGCAGTCCCCGGCAGTGCTGGCAATGTATGCGCGATAGTTGGCTCCAGCCCGGAAGCCGCCCTTTTTGAGATCCTTTGCAGCGCTTATGATGACATAAACGCAGGGGCGGGGTTCCATCCCCGCCCGCGGCAAATGGCCCCGGAATAGTTGTAGTACAACCCTTCCGGATCTGATTCCCTATACCCCCGCCCTACAACTCGTGAGGGTTAAAAATTGTAGTACTTGCGGGGATTTACGCGCACGTCGTATTCCCTTACTTCAAAATGAAGGTGAACGCCCGTGCTGTTGCCGGTAGTGCCGGCCGTCCCAATGTGCTGGCCGCGTAGCACCTTCTGCCCAACCCCTACTGAAATAGCACTGAGATGCGCGTAGAGACTGCTGAAGCCCTTCCCGTGGTCAATGATGATGCAATTGCCGTAGCCTCCATACCAGCGGGCCAGGACAACCGTCCCCGACTCCGCGGCAACCACGCTCCGGCTGCTTATGGGAACGAGATCTATGCCGCCGTGATAGTTGCTCCCGGTACCGCCGCAAACAGGGCAGCCGGACCACGGCTTCCCCTGGCATGTATGCATGGGGCATTTCCGCCATCCAAACTCG
>LFRM01405471.1_pt1 | contig 11588 bp, 12 predicted proteins | sample 618341 | NCBI WGS metagenome assembly LFRM01 (sample SAMN03654438, study PRJNA283298) | anaerobic digester metagenome | isolation source: pool of bioreactors CSTR01a, CSTR02a, and CSTR03a thermophilic anaerobic... | place: Denmark: Kgs. Lyngby | collected 2014-05-21
GGTACGGAAAGTGGCGCCCGGACTATTTGCCCAGGCAGGACCTCCCTGTGAAGCACAGGGTGTTTGTCCAGAGGGCGAAATGAGCTGCGGGAAATGGAAGCAGGAATGATCTTGTAGAAGGGGGTACTTCCCTGGTGAAGGAAGTAACTATTGAGGGCAGGCAGCCGGTCCTTGAAGCTCTGAAGGCCGGCAGGAAAATTAAAACTGTCTACATAGCTGAAGGCACAAAGGGGACAACCCTTGGAGAAATAAAAAAGAAAGCGGAACAGCGCGGCATCAAAATACGGTATGTACCTCGGCAGGATTTGGAGAAGATGTCGGTAACAGGTTCGGAACAGGGTGTTATTGCCCTGGGGGAACCCAAAGCCTATGTGGAGGTTGATGATATTCTCCAGGCGGCGGCAAGTAAAGGCGAACTGCCCTTTGTGTTAGCCCTTGACCAGATTCAGGATCCCCAGAATTTTGGTTCCATAATAAGGACTGCAGAAGCAGTAGGTATACATGGTATAATTATACCCAAAAACAGAGCCGTTGCAGTGACCCCCAGTGTTGTTAAAGTATCTGCCGGTGCTGTAGAATATGTGCCCATTGCCCAGGGTAATATTGCGGCTGCCCTTGATTTTTTGAAAACCCAAGGGTGCTGGGTAGTGGGAACAGAGGCCAATACAGGTGTGGACTGCTTTGAGGCGGACTTAACCGGGGGTATAGTTTTAGTTATAGGCAGCGAAGGACAGGGACTTCGGAGACTTGTAAAGGAAAAATGTGATGTGATGGTCAAAATTCCAATGCTGGGTTCTGTAAATTCACTTAATGCGGCTAATGCCGCCTCTGTCTTAATGTATGAAGTCTTGCGGCAGCGGCGCCAAAAGGTTTGAGGAGAATTGTGAAGGAATACCTGATTATAGATGGCTACAATATCATCAACAGCTGGCAAAATCTTAACGATTTAAAAAGCAAGAATTTTGAACATGCCCGTGATAAATTGATAGACATCCTGAGTGACCTGCATGGAATTACCGAAACGAAAATTATCGTAGTCTTTGACGCCCTAAATGTCAAAGGGGGAGTTGAAAGTCATGAAACTGTTGGTGGAATTGAGGTCATATTTACCCAACAGGGTGAAACTGCTGATACGGTAATCGAAAGACTTGTGGGGCAGCTCCCTTCGGGAAGTGTAATTGGTGTGGCTACTTCAGACTGGGCTGAACAGAGGATTGTTTTTGGGAGGGGAGCTTACAGGCTTTCCGCCAGGGAGCTTTACGAGAGGGTGCAGAATGCCCGGCTCTACAGGAATAAATATGCATCCTCCGGGTCCCGGGAACCTATGGACCTGTATTCCAATCTTGACGAGGATACCAAAGACTCTCTGGAGAGGCTGAGGCGGAGGAAATAGCTGTCTCTTACCTGTCAAAAATGCCTTGATTTTGGAAAAACCTTAGGTTATAATACACGTTAGTGGGACAACCATATATTTTGTTAATTATCCGCTTCCATCAAGAAATGTATGGTTCCCTTTTTTTTTAGGCAGGTTTTGATTTTAATAATGCAGGAAAAAGGCATATCAATGGAGGCGAACTTTATGGGCCTTAATCCCCAAAGGGAGACTCGTGAAACTTATGATATTATGGTGGATGAGCAGATTGTTGATTTAGCCCAGAGTGGGAATGACCCTGCCCAGGAATATCTGATAAATAAATATAAAAATTTTGTCAGGGCAAAAGCCCGTTCTTATTTTTTGATAGGTGCTGACCGTGAAGACATTATTCAAGAAGGTATGATTGGACTTTATAAAGCTATTCGAGATTTTCGTGGAGACAAGCTGTCCTCCTTTAGAGCTTTTGCAGAATTATGCATCACCAGGCAGATTATTACCGCCATCAAAACGGCTACCCGCCAAAAGCATATCCCACTGAATTCCTATGTATCATTGAATAAACCCATATATGACGAAGACTCCGACAGGACACTGCTGGACGTTATTTCCGGTTCCAAGATTACCGATCCTGAAGAGCTGATTATCAGCCGGGAGGAATTTGATGATATTGAGGAAAAAATGGGTGAGATTTTGAGCTCTCTGGAGTGGCAGGTATTAATGGCCTATTTGGAAGGAAAGTCTTATCAGGAAATTGCCAGCGAGTTAAACAGACATGTTAAATCAATAGATAACGCCCTGCAGAGAGTAAAAAGGAAGCTGGAACGCTACCTTGAAAAGAGAGACTATTGATTGCTCTGCTAGGGTGAAAAAGCTTCCCTAGCTTTTTAGTTTTAGCGGGTCTTGTGCCGTCCTTTGCCGGCTGGACCCAAGCAGAATATGAATCAAGCAGGTAAAAATCAGGGGTAAAAATTAACCGGAAATTTTACTTGCTAACCTGAAATTTCAAGGTTACATTTTCTTGACGGTGTTATACAAACGTGCTATAATATCCAATGCTGACTTCAAAAACAGCAAAATAACGTGGAGAGGTTCCCGAGTTGGCCAAAGGGGGCAGACTGTAAATCTGCTGGCGACGCCTTCGCTGGTTCGAATCCAGCCCTCTCCACCACTTTATAAAAAATGAATATATTGCGGGGTAGAGCAGTTGGTAGCTCGTCGGGCTCATAACCCGGAGGTCGTTGGTTCAAGTCCATCCCCCGCGACCATTTTTTAAGCCCATATAGCTCAGTAGGTAGAGCGTCGCCTTGGTAAGGCGGAGGTCACCGGTTCAATCCCGGTTATGGGCTCCAGTTATTTCAAGGCTTCCGGGGTTCTCTGGTTTTCAGGGAACCCCTTTTGTACAGGCAAAATACAGGCATTGGGTTAAAAAACTAAGATGTGCTTTTTTTGTTTAGGAGGTTGTCCATTTTATGGGCAGCCTTTTGTTTTGTCTTTGGTGTAACATGGGAATAAATGTTGGCCGTGGTCTTAATGTCAGCATGACGCAATAGCTCTTGAACAGTTTTTAGGTTTTCACCCTCTTCTAGGAGCCTGGTAGCAAAGGTATGCCTCAGGCCATGCAAGTTTACCTCATTGCTGATGCCAGCTCTGTCTCTTAGGGTGTAATATTTCCGCTGAAAATTCCGTGGGGACATATAGGTGCCTACATCAGTACAGAATACAAGTTTGTTTTTCTTGCCGTCTTTATACTTTTCTCCCTGCTTTAAGATTACCTCTAACTGGGCTTTGCGATGCGCTCTTAGAGCTGTAAGCACCACAGAAGGAACCGGAACATCTGCTTCAGATGTCTTTGTCTTTGGCGGGTTAACCTCCAACCCATTCTTTGTCTTAGACAGTGTCCTGCGGATATGAATTACTCTTTCTTCCATATCAATGTCTGGCCATTCAAGAGCCAAAAGCTCACCGAGCCTTATTCCGGTCCCAAGAAGTGTTAAAAATGCAGCCTGCCACTTTGGACTTTGTGTAGATAATACTTCTAAGAACCTTTTCATTTCTTCTTCGGACATTGCCTTGCCTTTATTATTAGTCTTCACCGGAGGCTTTTCTGTTGCCTTGCTTACATTCCACCTGAGCAGCCTCTTTTCAACAGCTTTATCAAGGCAGGAGTGAATGATCTGGTGGATCTTATGGATCGTTGCCGGAGCCATGCCGTTTTTGCTGAGCTGGTTATATAGGGCTTGAATATGGTCTGTATCGAGATCTAGAAGGGGAATATGTCCAAGGGCCGGAAGAATGTGCAGCCTGCAATTCATCTCATAGCTTTCCAGTGTTGAGGTTCGGAGCCGTGGTGCCTTATATAGTTCAAGCCAGCTAGTTAGCCAATCGCCGAATGTGAGTTCTTTAGCCTCTTCCTGTTTAATACCTTCACCCATGAGTTCTTTATATGCCTGAAGCTTTTCCTTTACTTCCCTCTTTGTTTTTCCATAAAAGAACTTGCGCTTTCGTTTTCCCTCAGCAGTTTTACCAAGGTCTATTTCCGCTGTCCAAGTTCCTTTCCGCCTTCCGCTTTTTATTTTGTAAATAGATCCCTCACCGGCCATATAATATTCACCTCCACAAAAAAGGGGCCTTATATGGCCCAGTTATTTGACATAACCCAATGCAATTCCTTTTCAGCTTACCAGGTCCAGTTAAAGGCAAAACCTTTTAGGTTCTTGACGTTACCAACGACACCTGCATCCAGGACCGGATAGCTCGCTTCAAACCCCATATTCTTTCCCGGTGCCAAAGTAACGGTAGGGGATGATGTCATAATACCAACAAGCTTGTTATCAGCATCAAGCATTGCTACAATTATACGTATGTCATCAGCGTTTTCTTCAGTATTGTTGGTAATTCTTCCGGTGACTTTTACATCTCCAAAGGACCCCTTTATCATTTTTAGATCTGTTACTTCTAATATTTGAGCTTCTTCTTCGGTTTTGTCAAAGTCGATATTGGCCTCCATGTCTGCAACGGCACTTTTATCGGTAACGCCTTCAATGATGGTGCTGTCTCCGGCATAAGCAACTTCACCAGGCTTAATGATTTCTGGGACTGGCAAAAGCATGGTTGTTGTTCCAAGAATGGATCCGTCTGTTCCCGTGAAACTAAAAGATATATCTCCAACCTTTACAGGTACATCACCGGTGTTTTTGATTTCAATGGCGCCATGAGCCCATACTGTTCCTATGCTGTCTTTCCAAACGTGAAACGCCTTTTGAGTGATTTCCGCTTTTGCTTCAGTAGCTTGGGAGCCGACTTGCCCTTCATTTCCTGAGGTGTCTGCGGTTCCTTGTTCGCCGCTGCACCCTGCGGCTAAACCTAATACCAGCAATAAAACACAAATCAGCGCTAATCTTTTGAACATATAAAAATCCCTCCAAAATTTTATTTGCATCTGAATTTTGAGAAAATTACCCGTAACCTATCAGCCTCCTTTTTCAAAAGCCTTGTCGGTTTTTGTCGACTTACCCCTATATACACTAAAATCACCCGTGCGGGCGATTCTGTGCTTTGTCTTTTTTATAATTCTTTTCATAATTCTTAGCGGCTCAAAACTAATATAATATCTTCCAACGTGGCAGTATAAGCCGTGCTTTTCTTTGTAGTGTTTTATGGCTGCTTCAAGAAATTCTTCAGAAACGTGTAAAAATTCAGCCAATTCAAAGCGGTTTTTAACGCCAGCTTTATATGCTTCCACCAGCTTGTCCAAAGGAACAAGTTTTTCGTAAGCCCAAGCTCGGGCCTGTCGTTCAAGTTTGCGGTTTTGGATTTTCTTTTGGTCCAAAATGTTTCCGACAGTAGTGTAGTAGTGGCCTAGCTCTTCGGCTAGGATGCACGTTTTTTCGGCGGTGGATATTATATTTTTATTTATTGCAATTGTTTTTTCATAATAAAGACCTTTTAGCCTTCCTTTTAAAGGTATAGAGATAACTTCAATGCGCTCCTTATGCGCCTCTTCGAGTAGATCTTCGAACATTGTGGGGACCTCTTTATGAAATTTGTATTATTACACTAGAATATTGAAATAAGGATTGTAACAACTAAAACAATAATCATAACTGATAATAAAGCTCCACATCCACAGCCTGAAGCTTTTTTTGTTTGCTTTGATGCAGCAATTTCAGAAAGACCAATATGTATTTCGTGGGTTTCATCATCATCTTTGACAACATAGCCGGAAGGCTTCTCTTTCATTCGTAAACCGGTAGCAATAGTTTTACCGTCTTCCCAAATTGTAGTATATTCGAAGCGCTTATCTTTTCTGGGGTCAATTTTATCTGGCAGTTCATCAATACGCTTCATTATTGCGTTTATATCCAAAACGGGGCAGAACCCTATTTCTTCTATTTTGTTTTTTACGATGTGCTTTATTTGGTTTTTATCAACTGTAAAAATGCCCGATTTTGAAAGGGTGCCAATAGTATACCAGCCCCCTTTCCAATAGGCGTTAGTGATTCCACATAACCTGCAACCTAGAGGATTTGTTGAATATATATGATAATCGCCGGCATTATAACCAAAGCAATATTTTTCAGGGTCAAATGCTTTTTGCCTTTCTCTAAAACATGATAAACCAGAGCGTATTTTGCTGATTGGAACTTTTTGGCCATTAATTTCAACAAAACTAGTTTTCCAGTTCTTAACATGCTCAAAAATTTCGAAAAATTCTTCAATATTGTCTGCTGAAAATGTAGCGATGTGAACGTTATTAGGACCTAACGAGTAAGTTGGTTGTTTTTGCATAAGTTCAACTACATAGCCATAATTTGCTGAAGAGGATTTTCCGAATCCAAGTTTTATTGATGCTTCAAGTTTAGTTGAAACGCTTGTTTCTTTTGATACAAGAGGTTTGCCACAATTACTGCAGAAATTTCCTTCGTCCTCAAACCCACAATGTGGACATTTCATAAAGACACCCCTTGCCTCGAGTAGTAACAAAATACTACTCTTTTTTTTCTTGCTGCTGCCGCTTCATCCTAACAAATTCCTTGAACTTCTCAATTTCTTCCAGCTCTTCCTCAGTAAACTCATCCCCGTCATGGTGGGCGGCAATAGTTTCGATGGGGGTTTTTATGTCTGTTTTACCGAGTAGGTAATCCACACTAACCCCGAAAAAGTCTGCTAATTGAATCAGTCTTTCATAGTCTGGCGAGCTATCGCCAGTTTCATATTTGCCGTAAGTACTACGTTCAATTCCCAATACATTTGCTACATCGATTTGATTCAGCTTCTTAAGCGTTCGCAATTCTTTTAGTCTTTTCCCTAATATCATTTAATTTTCCACTTCCTAACAATAAGCTTATTCACATTGTATGTGAAAATACTTCACCATTCAATAAATGTGAAAAATCTTCGCAAAAAGTATTGACATGGGAAAATTCTTCACATATAATCAAAGCTAAGGTGAAGATACTTCTCATTTGGAGGTGATTTGAGTGGATCTAAAACAAATACGTGAGAAAAAACTTCTCACCCAACAGCAGTTAGCTAACATGGTTAGTGTTGATAGAACGCTTATTTCAAAAATAGAAAGCGGTGCCGCAACTCCGAGCGTTTCATATTGCAAGGAGAAAAAACAAGCGCGTCCTTGACAAGCGGGATATATAGCGATCCAAGGGCATGTTTTTCTTGGATTTAGCAGGTTTATTTTTCCTTTTTGTAGAAGAAAGGGAACATTAATGAACCAGAATTGCGCTCTCAAAGGGGCCTTTCAAGTGACAAAAAAATATGAGATTCGCAACCCCATTTACGGGTTTATTGAATTAGATAGCTGGGAAAGGGAAATTATTGACTACCCCATTTTTCAACGTTTACGCCGTATTAGACAGTTGGCTCGGACTGATATGGTTTATCCCGGTGCGATGCATACCCGGTTTGAACACTCTTTGGGCGTAATGCATCTGGCCACCAAGATGTACGAAAAAATTGTAGAAAAGAAAAGGGATTACCTGGTAAACAAATTGGGTTTTAGTAATAGCGGCTTTGATATTGATAGAAAATTTATTAGGCTTGCATGCCTTTTACATGACGTTGGCCACTCACCCTTTTCCCACGCAGGCGAGGAACTGATGGATAAGAAACCTGATACGGATAAACGGTATAAACATGAAGATTATTCAGCGGCAATAGTGGAATACAAATTTAAGGAAATCATTGATGAACATTCTCAAAATGAAAACTACCATATTACTGTAAAGCAAATCAGTGATTTTTTAAGGGGAAGTGCCGGGGTAGGCCGGAGGTTGCTTTGGCGAAATCTGATAGACGGCCAAATTGATGCGGATAGAGCCGACTACTTGTTAAAAGATTCCTATCATATTGGAACAAATTACGGTAGCTATGATTTGAAACGGCTACTTGTTACACTGACCATTTCTGAACATCCGGAAACGAGAGCCCCGATAATTGCGGTTGAAGAGGGCGGTTTACATGCTGCTGAAGCGCTAATTATTGCCAGGTATTTGATGTTCACCCAAGTATATTTCCATCATACCAGAAGGGCTTATGACCATCATATTGTGGAAACAATGAAAGCGTTATTGCTTGAAGAGACAGGAAGGGATACTTTTTTACCGCCAACATCATTGGAGAACATTGATAATTACCTTTCGTGGGATGATTGGAAAGTCCTTGGCTTGATTAGTCAAGGCAAAGGGGGCGAGGATGGATACGCACTAAAAGAAAGAAAGCATCACCGCTGTGTTTTTTATACTTCCGAGGTGCCAACAGAAGCTGAACTTGACCAGTCAAGAGCAATTCAAAAAAAGTTGTCTGGATTGATACAGTTTGTGGATGAGCCAGAGAAATCCTGGTATAGCACTGGGGAAAAGGATATCATGATCGTGACTTCCAAAGGAACATTTCCTTTATCCTCTTTTTCCAGCGTAGTTAGAGGGCTGATGCCCATACGCCAACGGCGAATATATGTGTCACTACAAGATAAAAGTAAAGCAGAGACACTATTGAGTAGGAAGGAGGATTAACAGTGCCGATTCAGTTCACAGAGAAGTGGGATCAATATGGCTTGATGGCAGAATTAGCTCTTAAGCTTAAGGAGGTTTCGCCCCAGTTTGGAAAGACGGTCTTGCAGAAACTGGTTTATATTTTACAAGAGGTTTATGGAGTTCCTTGCGGGTACGATTATGTACTATACAACTATGGCCCGTATAGCGAAGAGTTAGCTGATGACTTAAACTTTTTTGCCTCAATGGGTGGGGTCAGGATTAACTGGAGTCGTGGCCTGGGATATGAAATTAAGGAAGCTGGTAAAACATCGCATTTCAGAGAAAGAGGGGAAGGGTTTTTAACCAAATATGCCCCCCAAATAAATGAAATGATTAAGAGATTTGGTGGCATGAACGCTAGAGAACTAGAATTGCGCTCTACGATAATATATGTTTCCAGAGAAGAGCCTTTGGAAGAAGAGGATTTGCTAAACCGTGTAAAAGAGATTAAACCGCATTTTTCAGTTGCTGAAATAGACAGCGCTTATAAAGAATTGAAACCTTTGCTTTAGGCGGAGCGGATTTGCGGGGTTCTTAATCAGTAAGCCAGAAGTTTTAATGTATTTGAGTTTCAGGCTTTCGGTGTAAACCGGACGATATGGTCTGCGTAACTTATACGTGACCCAACAAGATGAACACAAGATTGTAAAATTTATTGGTGATATGTGAGCAGGCTAAGTTTTTAGGGTTGGCGAGTAGGGTTGCCATTGTCGAAAGGATCTTCAGGGATACTTTTTTGAGGTCGTTAATAAACTTATTGTTTCAGTCGAATAAGGTTTTTGTGTCTCAACCATGGGAACGGTTCCCGTGGTTAACTGACAAATGAAAGACACCCCCGGTGGACAAAGGAGCGAACCCAAGTCCTCGGGGTGTTTCTCTTGTTTCTTTGCTATATATCTCGCTTGTCCATGACGTGTTTGGTCTATATGCGGGGCAGGGAGCGTAAGGGAAGGCCTCAACCTGGGCAACAACGCTGGTCAGGCGCTTGATATTGGAGGTGCATTTCTTGGCCATATAAAGTGTGTGTTGCTAAGGGTAAACAGGGCTGGCTTTAAGGGAAGAAAATCCTTGTATTAGTTGCGGCTATGGTATCCAACGGTATTTATCTGACTGGGGTATTACTTTTTCGTTTTACCGGGAAACTAAAAATGTTAAGTTAATAAAAAAATAGCACCAAAGGAGGCTAACCAGTTGGTAGATACTCCGTCTCAGGAAACAATAGATTCTCTTAACGAGCTTTTGCAGGGTGAGTACATGGCAGTTGAGAGTTTTAATCTTTTTATTGCCAAACTGCAGGATGAGAAGGTAAAGAAAAAGTTTCAGGAAACACAGGATCGGCACCGGGAAAACATCGACAAATTGGCGCATTATATTCAAAATTTAGGGGGCCGGCCTGATGAGAATCTGGGCATGAAAGGGAAAATGGCTGATGTCAAAGTAAACATGGATTTGGGGCTAAAGGTTGATTCGGCTGAAATTGTCAAGAAGGCAATTGAAGGGGAAACCAAGGGCGTAAACATGGCAGAGAAAGTGCTGAGAGGTAACCTGGACAACAAATCCAGGGATATTGCCGGTGAGATACTGCACAGGGATAGGATTTCTATCAGAATGCTGGAAAGTTTAACAGGCACTGTGACATAAAATAATCGTGTACCGTTATTAAAGTGTCCGAAAGAGCGCCACTTTCAGCTTAACCGCAGAATGGGATATTTTTGGCTTATTATTCCTGTTTTTGTCAAATAGTACTTGACGTTTTTTATTTCAGGCACTATTTTAGTAGAGAGTATTTTCTGTTAAAGGTTAAAGAGTAAAACTATATTATATTCTGAATAGGGGAGTGGGGATATTTGTTTGACAGTTTAGAACAGGTTAAACGGTACTGTGATCAGAATGAAATTAAAATGATCGACTTTAAGATGATTGATTTGTATGGGCGCTGGCGGCACCTTACAATTCCGGTAGAACGTTTTAGCGAAGAAATGTTAAAAACCGGTGTTGGTTTTGACGGATCAAACTATGGCTTTGCACCTGTGGAAAAAAGCGATATGGTATTTATTCCGGATTTGAAAACAGGAATGGTTGAGCCTTTTTCAAAAATCCCTACCCTGTCTATGATTGGGGATGTTTATGTGACCAGTGAACCCCTGAAACCTTTTGACCAATACCCCAGGGCGGTAGCAGACCGGGCTGAAGAATATATGAAATCCACCGGAATCGCTGATGAGATGAAAACCGCTCCTGAATTTGAGTTCTTTGTCTTTGACCATGTCAGCTATGAANNGTCGGGTTTCAGGATTGATACCTGGCAGGCGGAATGGAACAGCGGTGATGAAGAACAAAACCTGGGCTACAAAGTACCGCTGAAAGGCGGCTATCATATGACTCCGCCAATGGATATTCTTAATAATCTGAGGAGTGAAATGTGCCTGCTTTTAGAAGAAAGAGGTGTCCAGGTAAAATATCACCACCATGAAGTGGGCGGTCCGGGACAGCTGGAAATTGAAATCGAGTCGGGTCCCATGAGGGAAATGGCTGATAAAACAATGCTGATTAAATACATTGTAAAAAATGCTGCCTTTAATGCAGGGAAAACAGCTACTTTTATGCCCAAACCCCTGCAGAACGAAGCCGGCAGCGGGATGCACGTACACCTTCACCTTTTCAAACAGGGTAAACCGGTTTTCTATGATGCCAACGGTTATTCGGGCTTGAGCCGGGAAGCTTTGTATTTTATCGGCGGACTGTTAAAGCACGCCCGGGCACTGTGTGCTCTTACAAATCCCAGCACCAACTCCTACAAGCGGTTGGTTCCGGGGTATGAAGCCCCGGTGAGTATCTGTTTTGCTACGGCAAACCGCAGCGCCGTTGTCCGAATTCCCGATTATGCCAAGCTGCCTGAGCAAAAACGCTTTGAAATCCGCAATCCAGATGGGACCTGCAACCCCTATTATGCTTTTGCTGCCATATTGATGGCGGGCATTGACGGTATTGAACAAGAGATGGATCCTGTCAAAATGGGTTTTGGCCCTTTTGATATCAATTTATATAAACTTTCTAAAGAGGAGCAGGAAAAAATTCAACCGTTGCCTTTTTCACTGGACGAGGCTTTAGATGCTTTGGAAGAGGACCATGAATTCCTGTTAAAAGGCGGGGTATTTCCTGAA
>LFRM01355353.1_pt1 | contig 11586 bp, 11 predicted proteins | sample 618341 | NCBI WGS metagenome assembly LFRM01 (sample SAMN03654438, study PRJNA283298) | anaerobic digester metagenome | isolation source: pool of bioreactors CSTR01a, CSTR02a, and CSTR03a thermophilic anaerobic... | place: Denmark: Kgs. Lyngby | collected 2014-05-21
TGTGTTGATGTTATCTGAAACATTGACATACTTCCATAGTTTACCGTTAAGGAAAACATTGCAAATAATGACAAGGTTTGAGCTCTATGTTGGAGCCACACCCCACGTTTTAAGAAAAACTCAGCAAAGGTACAGGCTAAGATTAATATAAATCCTGCATAAAAGCTTCGATTTGAAATACAGTTATAACAGTAACTTATATTCCAAAGGTCATAGGCTATAATCCATGGCCACCCCATATCTGGCCATACCATATCTTTTGATTTTGTTTTGGCAACCTTTATTCCAAAGGTACCTGTCATTGTTAAGACTAAAATAACTCCCGCAGCGGCATTAATATAGTTCCAAACTCCACCTTGCATTAAAAGTCCTGAAACTACTTCTCCATTCATATTTACAGCTTCAAGTTCTGCAAATATTGCCTCAATGATATTTATTACTAATATTGCGGCTGGGAAAAATAAAACCCATTTCTTTTTTGCTAAACTTGGGATATATCTTATTCCCATAAAAATTAATACTCCAGCTAGCGCTGAGTAAGTCTTAACCCAGGCAAACCATGTATTACCACCGGCAATTTTTGGCCAAACAAAGATTGTCATAAATATTGGTAGTAATATATACATAAATATTGATAGCTTTTTATTTTTTCTTGTTAATTCATTTAATACTACAAGGCCACCAAATATTGCTAGCGCCCCTACAATTGTCGTTAATGTATATCCTTTAAAAAACATAATACCCTCCCCTTAAATTACTTTTATGAAAAATATGCTACAAATGTGTAGACAATAAGAACTAAGTTTATTACCATTAGAGCAAATTGTACTTTATTTGTATGAAACTTTTCAATAAACTTTGTCAGTTTCTTATTTTCTAATTTTTCTTCTAGTTGATCTTTATTTGCTATTTGGATTACTCCGCCTGCTGTTAGTGAGTTTGCCCTACCAATAAGCCAGTATCCTGGATTTCTAAAGATAATTGACATTAAAAGTGGTGCTGACAAAATACCAATGTGTAGGTAGCTAATTGATGGTGAAAACTCACCAGTAACAAAGATCCAGTTCCAAATTGTATAAGCAATAACCCAGGCAACAGTAGCCATCATCTTAATGTTAGTAACTTCAAACAAGGCTCCTTTTTCTGTAACAAAGGCTAAGTAAATCCCACTATATGGTCCAGTTATTTCTGGATACCAAATAGCTCCTAAACAGAACACACTTGCCGCTAAAGCTAAACCTGTTACAAAGTTAAAGTACATTTTATTTTTAAGTAAGTCAGTAAATGTTGCCTCTAGTATATTGATAATTAGAAATACTAGAACTAGCTTATAAAAACTGGTGCTGGCATTACATTAAATAACACTAGTAAAACCAACCCTCGCATTATAACTAAGGTACTTAATTTCATTTTTTCAAACATAACCATTGGCTTTGTAAGTAAAACAATTATTGGTAATACTACATTAAATGGTACATTTGCCCATAATGGGAAAAAGCTTGTTAACATTGTAATTGAAAAAATTGTTAAAAATAAGACTGCAAACCCCATGCGCTGTCCTTTTTCAAAAATACGATTTATTAATGATTTCATATAAATTCCCCCTCTATCCTTCCACTTGTTAATTATTTAACACAGTCATTATAACACAGAATATAGTTTAACGAAAGGGGTTCGGTAAGAATTCCTTGATGAAACCGTTTACACTTTTTAACATTAAAAAAGGAGGTTGCCCTCCTTATATTATAGATTTACTTTTTTTTAATCTATTTCAGTTTTCAACTCTTTAATTCTATCTAATAGCTCTCTGTTTTCTGTCATAAAATTAAATATGCCATCCTCAGATAAAACTCCACGGTTTAAATCCTCTGGAAGTTTGCCTGCTCTATCATCGTCAAAGTCCTTAAACCAGGTCGCACTTCCATAGTATTGAAATAACAAGTCTATTTGCATTGATACTTTTTCATAATTATCTAAAGCAGCCTTTAATTCCGCAACTGCATCAATTCCACTATTTAAATACTTTTCCATTAACGTTATTCGATTAATTTGATCCACTAATTATTCTCCTTATCTTATATATTTTATTTCTACTCACTTCTTAAAGCTTCAACTGGATTTTTATTTGCGGCAGTTGATGATGGTATTAGTCCTGATATAAAGGATAAAACCATACTAATTATTATTAAGACTATTGCCGCACTAGCTTGAACATAAATTATATTTTCAATATTAAATTTATTATAAACAATTATATTGGCCACAATACTAATTAAGTAGGTTACAAAGATTCCAAAGGTTCCGGCAATAAAACCAATTATAACTGTTTCCGCGTTAAAGACTCTTCTAATGTCTTTTTTACTTGCACCAATGGCCCTTAATATACCAATTTCTTTGATTCGCTCTAATACTGATACATAGGTAATTACCCCAATCATTATTGAGGATACTATTAATGATATCGCCACAAAGGCAACAAGGGCATAAGAAATGGTTGTGATAACTGTCGTAACTGATGATAATATCGCCGCTACAAAGTCTGTGTACTTAACAACCTTGTCTTCTTGAAAGCTTTCTTGCATCTCTAAGTTGTAGTCATCAATAAAATTAACTACACCTTCTTTGGTAGTGAAATCTTTTGGATATAAGTTAATTTGGGTTGGATCATTAATATCACGATAGCCAAGACTGTTTAAATTTGAGGTTTGACTGACTTGACCACGCTCACCTAGACTTCTAATTAAATTGAAAATTTCATCTTCTTCGATATTAAATTGAAAGGCTTGAGCCAGTAAATTAGTATCGATAGATACAGCATTTTGGATACTTGATGAAAGGTTACTCATAGTTGAATCAATTTGATTTGTAAAGTCTTTAGTAACTGTATTCATTATTTCACTAAAGGCTTCACTTGCATAGGTGTCAAAGTAATTTTGGACAACTTCGGTTATTTTTTGTGCTATTTGACCATCTACACTTATTGACTCAAAAAGTTGGATTAAATTTGTCTGAACCTCTTCACTATTTATATAGACTTGAAAATTTTCAACCCACTTTTCTAAGGAAGTTACTTGTTGTTCTTCTTGAAATTTAACAAAGTCTTCCAAGACTGTGGTTAAAATATTTCCAACTTCCGCAACTGGAGCACTAATTTGAGTTGCAATATTCTCAATTAATACTTCTAACTGTAAGCTTGGAAGACTAACATCATCAAGATTAATATCAAAGTCAGAAAAGTCAATATTTATAGCGGAGACATCAAAGTTAAATGATTGTTGGATTTTAGATTGATCAATACTGATAAAATCTTCTAAGCTAAACATATCTTCTGGAGCTAGCTCAACTTCTTCATCAAACCTTTTGCCAGTAAAGACATTGATTTCTGGATTATCTATTTGCTGTTTTACAATGTCATAATTTTCTGCCTCACTAATTAAGTAAGTTGCCAAGTCACTTGGATAATATATTCCTGAGTTTAGCATTGGAGTGTCAGTGTCAGGATTAACCTTGACAATTCCAACTACCTCTAAGTCTAGACCATTATTAATTGTTTCATTCATAAACTTGCTATCTTGAGATTTGTCTACCCATATATTATAAGACTTATCATAGGTATACTTTTGAGCTGGATTAATAAGTTTATACTTAACATCCAAAACCTTATCAAAATCTAAGATTAATTCTTTACTATCATCTTCTTCTAAATTTTCATCATTTACTAAATTCTCAAACATATTTTCTAAAATTTTACGGTCTTTAAGTCCAAGTGTGTAAGCTGTGGTATCAGTTAGTGATCCAGATCCCATTAAAACTACTACTAGCTCATTTTTACTACTTGGCCACCTACCAGCAACAACATCATACTGATTTTCAAAAAGTGAAATGTCCCCTGGAAGCTCATTAAAGTTTTTCATTCCAAAATCACCTGCACCTGATATGATATCGGCCCCACCTGCATTACTAAAACCATACTTAGAATAAATAGTATCTGGGTTTACTTGGCTAATGCCCAGCGGTTGGTCGGGTAAGTATATTTGTGGAGTTATGCCATATTGATATTGGATGTTTTTTACATAAGGGTCAATTCTACTACGATCTTTTTCAATGTAGCTTTTAAAGCTTTTTAAATCATTTTTACTTTGAAATGAAAATAATGATGTCACAGTATTAATAACTGGAATTTCATTATCTTTTACTTCTGTTTTATCAATAGGTTCGATTACCCCATCTTCACCTGTTAGAAAACTTGTGATATCTATTCCTGAAGAGTCAACGGTTATCGGATAAGCACTCATTGTATCTTGTTCAATTTCGTCAATGTATAAATTAATACCACTAGCTAAAGCTAGGATAGCAGCAACTCCAATAATTCCAATTGAACCGGCAATTGCGGTTATAAAGGTACGACCTTTTTTAGTTAAAAGATTACTAACTGAAAGTGATAAAGCTGTTAAAAAAGACATCTTTGCATTTTTTTGTTTTTTTGCCCCAATTAAGTCATCCTTTAAGACAACTGTATGAGGGTTACTATCACCAATTACTTCGCCATCTTTTAATTCAATAATTCTATTTGTATACTTTTCGGCAAGCTCAGGGTTGTGAGTTACCATTATTACTAAGCGATCTTTGGCAATTTCTTCTAACAAGTTCATAACTTGGTCTGAAGTAGTACTATCTAAGGCGCCTGTTGGCTCATCTGCGAGCACAATTTCTGGATCATTAATTAAGGCTCTAGCAATCGCAACACGCTGCATTTGGCCACCAGAAAGCTGGGTTGGCAGCTTATATATATGATCAATTAAGCCAACTTCATCAAGGGCAGCAATAGCCCGCTCTTTACGTTCTTTTGGTGAAACACCACTTAAGGTAAGGGCTAATTCAACATTTGAAAGGGCTGTTTGGTGAGGAATAAGGTTGTAACTTTGAAAGACAAAGCCAACCCGTCTATTTCTATATGCATCCCAATCTGAGGACTTGTACTCTTTTGTTGAAATTCCCTCAATGATTAAATCTCCATCATCATACTGATCTAAGCCACCGATAACATTTAACATCGTAGTTTTCCCAGATCCGGACGCACCTAAAATAGATGCAAATTCATTTTCTCTAAATGAAATCGACACCTTATTTAATGCATTTTGGACAAAATCCTTTGTCCTATATGACTTTGTAATGTTTTTTAGTTCTAACATTGCCTCACCTTTTCCTAATCTCTATTATACAGTATACATGGCTTTTGGATGACTTAACACTTTATTTGAATAAATTATAAACCATCATGTTTCTTTGTATAGTAGGTGTTTTTATAGAAAAATAGGTTATATTAAAGCTTATAATATTTTTAAATAATAAGTTTGTGTAGTTAATCCTGAGTAAAATTATCTAACGTGAACGTTACCTCACTGGCTTCTTTTGCCTTTTTTGTTTGATCATAGTATCCAGAGAAAATAATATCTAGCGCGGATTGCATAGACGTCCTTGACTCAATTCCACCAATTCTATAGTATGATTCTCTATTTCTTACATGGAGGTTTAAGTCTGCAACTTTTGAGATTTCATTTACAGTATTACTGGTAAGTGAAATAACATTTGACTTATTATAATTGAGTATTTTTGCTATCTTAACCATATTAGGAGTAAAACCCGTATATGACACAATAATACCAACATCATCAATACCACTCATCCTTGCATGCATAGACATTTCTGAATATGAATTAAAAGAATATACATTTAAACCTAATCTTAGTCCTTTAATTGCCGCATCTTGTGCTATTAAATTTGAAACTCCATCACCGTATAAAGTAATCTTAGGGGCCTTTTTAATCAAATCAATAACTGTTTGAAATTTTTCAGGGCTATTGAGAAGCTTTACATCCTTTAATCCATTAACACTGTTTTCAATAACATTTTCTATTGTTCCCTCAATCGAATCAGAACTACTTGTTAGTGGGCGTTTGTCCTGATTTACAAATAAGTATTCTTGGTAGCCTTCTAAGTCTGTGCATATTCTTTGTTTAAGATCAATATAACCTTTTGTATTAATTCTTTGGCATACCCTTGTTACTGTGCTTGCACTTGTAAAAGTATTTGCCCCTAACTCAACGATTGTCATATTACATACTTTTTCGGGCTCACTCAATATAAATTCAACCACTTGCCTTTCACTAAAAGGTAAGTCTTTTAACTCTCTCATTATTTTGAAAATGTTTTCATTTTGCACATTAATCACCTGCTTTCATTATAACAAAAAACTCTGAAGTTAATTTCAGAGCTTTTGTTTAATTTATTATCTTGGAAAATAATCAATTGAGTTTTTTGTAGCGTCTATTATGTTTTCTAAAACATTATCAATGTTTTGATCTCTTTGGAAGTAGACTTCTAGTAAAGATGCAAGATTTGTGCCGGCAACTACTCTAATATTCTTATTTTCTATTGCCTCAATTGCACATACTTTAAATGGAGCACCTCCAACAATGTCACATATGAATAAAGTAGGCTCACCATTGTAACTAGATATTACTTCTTTTACTGCATTCTCTAAGTCTGTTGAGTCCATTGATTTATCAAAATCTATTGCGCTTACTCCACTGACTTCTGGTAAAAGCATTTCTAGACTATACTTCAAACTTGATCCAAAAGTTCCATGTCCACATAAAACAAAGTTAATCATTAATTTCCGTTTTTTCTAATCAATTCAGTATATTTAGCATACACTTGTTGCATGTAATCTTTTGGAACTTCAGTAACATTTGGTGATACAAAGATAAACATTTCATGATCAAGTTTTTGTAATTCTAAAGCTGTTTCTGATGCCAAGGCCTGAGTTACTGTGATTGCAGCAATTGTACTTGAAGCGCCTACTGGTTGTGGATAACCTGGTATTTCTACTAAAGCGTCTTCTAGTGGACAACAGTTAGAAATCATTATATCTGCAACGTCACCTAATTTTTTACCACTTGAGTGGTTTGCATCTGCTTTTTCATGGTTATCTCCACTTGTTATAGCAATTACTTTTAATCCTTTAGCTTTTGCGGCTAAAGCAACCTCAATTGGGGCAGCATTTAATCCACCGTGTGAGTAAACAATAATTGCTTCTCCTTCTTGCAAGTTATAACTTTGTAAAAAGTTTTCAACATATCCTTCTTGTCTTTCAATCCAAAGTAATTCTCTTGCTCCTCCACCTCTTACAACATTAGACCACATTAAACGTGGGTCCATTAATGGATGAAAACCAACTACTCCACCATATCTTGGAAACATATCCTGGATAGGGAGCACTGAGTGCCCACTACCATATAGATGAACTAATTTTCCACTATTAATTGTATTTGCACAAATTAGTGCAGCCTCTTTTATTTTATCACTTTGTGTCTCATCAATTTTTTTGATGATATCTAATATTTGTTTATTAAAATTTAAATTCGCCATTTTTCCCTTCTCCTCTTTCTATTTATTGATTATTTAAAATACGTAAGTACCTGATAGAACTCCAATTACAGTTAAAGCAATAGCAATAAGTAAGATTATCCCCATGATCATAAGTGGTGATCTCTTTTTCTTTGAGTAAAGTCTATACACAAATAATGTCAACATAAACGGTAATATGTTAGGGAATATGTTGTTAATCATTGCATTTACATCTACTGCTGCAGTTTCTCCACCCGGTGGAGTTATTACTAATGGAATATTCAAAGTAACAAATGATGCCGCTAATGCGCCAACCACTATTAGACCTAAGACTGTCATAGTTCTAGTAATCAAGTCTAATTTACCTGATTCCATAAATCTGTGCATGCTATCTATTCCTGTTTTATATCCCAACTGCCATAACTTCCAACTCATTAAGGCTGTTCCAATTGGGTAACCAATACCATATAGGAGTGGTCCTAAGTATAAGAATGGACCGCCCATATTTGTGATTGTCATTGCTATTGTTAAAAATAGCGGAATTAATGTTGCAACCCACAGTGAATCTCCTATTGCTGATGTAGGTCCTATTAGTGCAACTTTAACTGAGTCAGCAATTTCAGGTGTTATTTCTTTGTTGGCTACAGCTTCCTCAACACCTAACAAAATGCCCGGTGCTATTGCCCCAATTTGGTGCTCAGTATTAAATAAGGTTAAACTTCTTTTGTAAGCTTCAACTTTATCTTCTTTACTTATATATAGTTCTTCGATTGCTGGAGTCATTGTATGACCCATGGCGTTTCCTAAGAGGTTTTCACCTTGTTGTGATGAACCGTTCCAGAAAAACCAAATCTTCCATGATTTTTTTAAAGTTTTATCACTAATTGTTTTTCTCATATTTTTCTTCCTCTCTACTAGATTGTGAAATATAATATACAACTGCAATAATAATTGCTAACATTGCTGATGCCATCATGTCTAAATGGAAGTATCCAACTAACATAAAACCAAAAACTACTAAGATCCATTGCCAAGTTTCTTTGATTAAGAATGAAAGTAAAATTCCCATTCCTAAAGCTGCCATCATGCCACCAAATGTGTTGATAGTGACTAAGAACCAACCTGGGATAAGTTCAGCTACGTTGACACCACTTTGTGAGCCAACGACTGCCGTTGTTAATAAGATTAATATTGCTGGAATAAAACGTGTTGCAAATCCAATTAAGTTACCTAGCCCAGCATTTGCTAAGGCGATTTTCTTAGGATTAGCTTCTTCGGCACCTTTATAAGCCATACGGTTAACTGATAAGTTAAGAGCATAGTTTACATTCCACATTGCTACACCAATTGCTCCTCCTACAACTGAAAATGTCCACATTAAAGCAGTTGTGGCAGCCATATCTCCATTGTGGAACGCTAGCGCTCCACCTACTCCAATAAATGTTGCATAGGATAAATCCCAGCCTACGGCTCCACCTGGGGTAACTGAACCTAAATTAGCTAACTGTAATAATAAACCTAGCTGAATAGCTACTTCTACTTCTCCCATAATTAAGCCTACTATAAATGATGCTATTAGAGGTCTACCAATGTTGTACCAACCTAAAGTATTTCCAACGACTGAACCAATTGCCCCTAAATAAACAAACAGTGAAATAAGTATTGCTTGAAATATATTCATAAATTCCCTTCCTATCTATTAGTTTCTTTTAAACCCTCTTTTAATTTTGGCCATGTTACTACTTTATCGCTTGGCATTTGTTGAAACACAACTTTTAAGCCCTCGTCATGTAACTCATCAAGTACATCGACATCTTCCTGTGAAAAACTTAAAACTTGTCCAACTCCTATGCCTTTAGAAATGTAAACTGAATCTGACTGCTTAGAGCAGTTACCAATATTTATTTCTTTAGCCTCCTTTACAAAATTTTTTAATGTTTTCAGATTTTTTGCAAATCGAGTTATTAGTAATATATTCTTTGTATCTAACTCGCTTGATAGTATCTCAATCGCCTTTTTTAATGTAACGATTTCAGGATTATATTCTCTTGGTATCCCCATTAACATAATTCCTTTTACCATCTCGTTTTCTGCAATTCCATCATCAATAGCGATGATTCTCTTAATATTTAGTGTGTTAGCCCATGATGTCACAATCTGGCCGTGGATTAATCGATCATCTATTCTAACATGCAGATTTCCCATAGTTATCATTCCCTCCTTGTTAGTCTCATTATAGGACAACCAAGGTCACATGCAAGCAATTTAGTTCATTTAGGTAAGCGTTTTCATTTGTTGGTAATTTTAATGTTCTATTGCCAAAACCGTCATTAGTTTGCTAAATTCCTTTTATATTATTGTTATTTAAATAAGACTTTATGTTATAATATTTAACAAAAATCGTATATGTTTTGGAATTGACAAGATTTTAGTTTATACTGTTTATAATGCACTCAGATAAGGAGGGTTATTTTATGTTAAATATAATTTTAATATTAATATTACAGTTAGTTTATGTACCCCTACTAACACTTAGAACAATCTTTTTAGTTAAGAAAATGACTTTAATGGCAGCGATAATGGGCTTTGCGGAGTCACTTATATATGTATTTGGGCTATCTTTAGTTTTTAGTGGAGACCAGGGACCTTTAGCAATGTTTGTCTATGCTATAGGATTTGGTTTAGGGATCTTAGTTGGTGGCGCCGTTGAAAGCAAACTTGCGGTTGGCTACAATAGCTTTGTCGTTAACTTAATGGATGACAACTTAGATTTAATTTCAAAACTAAGAAATGAAGGTTTTGGAGTTACAGTTTATGAGGGTCAAGGAAGAGACAGTAAACGTTATCGACTTGATATTCTAACTAAGAGAAATCGTGAAGAAGAACTCTTAGACTTAATTGAAGAATATGATCCACGAGCCTTTATAGTTTCGTATGAGCCAAGAAGATTTAAGGGTGGGTTTTTAGTTAATTCTATGAAGCGGGCAAATAAAAGTAAAAGAATCGTTAAAGTTAAACAGTAATTCATTAATTGTTTTATCAATAAAAAAGGCGAACACTAGATGTGCTCGCCTTTTTTGATAATTACTATTTTACTTTTTATCTGTTTTTTTCTCTACTTTTTTAACTTCTTTTTTCTCAACCTTTTTGTCTGCTTTTTCCGGTTTTACTACTCTATCTTCACCTAAGTAAGCATTGACATACATTTCCTTAATTTCTTCAATTAATGGATATCTTGGGTTTGCACCTGTACATTGGTCATCAAAGGCATCTTCACTCATTATTTCCAAGCTAGCGTAGAAGTCTCTTTCAGTAACTCCAATTTCTTTAATTGATTTTGGAATTCCAACTTTAGCCTTTAATTCGTCAATTGCTTCAATTAAAAGCTCAACTTTTTCTTCATCAGTATCTCCACCAAGTCTTAAGTAGTCAGCAATTTGTGCATATCTCCACTTAGCATTTGGATATTTATACTGCGGGAAGGCTGCTTGTTTTCTTGGATTATCAACTGCGTTAAAGCGAATAACTTCATTGATTAAGACTCCATTTGCAACACCATGAGCGATGTCATGAGCTGCTCCTAGTTTATGTCCCATTGAGTGACATACACCTAAGAAGGCGTTTGCAAAGGCCATTCCTGCCATTGCTGAAGCATGAGCCATTTTCTCTCTAGCCTTAACATTAGTACTACCTTCATTATATGCTTGAGGTAAGTATTTAAAGATTAATCTAATTGATTCTAAGGCATTACCATTTGTAAACTCTGAAGCTAGAACAGATACATAGGCTTCAAGTGAGTGCGTTAGAGCGTCAATTCCTGAAGCTGCTGTTAAACTCTTTGGCATTCCCATCATTAACTCAGCGTCAATAATTGCCATATCTGGTGTTAGCTCATAGTCAGCTAGTGGATACTTAATGTCTGTTTTTTCATCAGTAATAACTGCAAATGGTGTTACTTCTGATCCTGTTCCTGCTGTTGTAGGAACTGCAACCATCATTGCTTTTTGTCCCATTTTAGGAAAAGTATAGACGCGTTTTCTAATATCCATAAAGCGCATTGCTAAGTCTTCAAATCTCACATCTGGATGTTCATATAAAACCCACATAATTTTAGCGGCATCCATTGGTGATCCTCCACCTAAGGCAATTATTACGTCTGGTTGGTAGCTTAACATT
>LFRM01380772.1_pt1 | contig 11586 bp, 12 predicted proteins | sample 618341 | NCBI WGS metagenome assembly LFRM01 (sample SAMN03654438, study PRJNA283298) | anaerobic digester metagenome | isolation source: pool of bioreactors CSTR01a, CSTR02a, and CSTR03a thermophilic anaerobic... | place: Denmark: Kgs. Lyngby | collected 2014-05-21
CGCTTTTTTCTTCTTGCAAATCGCCGTGGGAAATGCACCAGATTATATTTTATCTCAAGTTAGTCGAAACTATATTTCTGTATTAATGATTACCAGTGTAACCTTAGTCTATATTAGCAATTTTGAAAAAGAAGAAGAGATTAAACTTCTACCAGCCATAATTACGTTTATCATTAGTTACTGGGCTTTAGGTCGGGGGGGAATCATTTCTGCTGGGAATTTACTCATGGGGGTACTGATCCTCAGATTTAGAGGATTGTTTAAAAAAGTAGATAAAGCAAAACTGATTTTAGGACTTATCGTAGGAGCAATTATTATCAGTATTGTAGCGATAGTTTTTGAGATAGAAGGTATCACGAAGTATTTTACAGCATTTAATGGCCGAGGGTTGGATACTCCAAGGTTTGCCATATATAATGATTATCTTGAATCAGCCAGTAAATCGGTATTAGATTTTCTATTAGGGTCAAGGATTGATGAGATTAGATCCATTGCAAGACATGATGGAAATTCCCATAATTCGTTTATACAATTGCATGCTTATTTTGGGATTGTTTTTTTAATTGTTGTTCTTGGCTTATTAGCAAATTCGATGTTGTTTTTCATTAAACAACGTAACTATATCTTTGCTCTTTTATTATTTGTCTTATTAACTAGAGCGTTTACAGACCGATTATTTTTTAGTGGTTATGCTGAACCTTTATTATATTACTTTTTATTTTATCCTCTGATTTATTCAGGAAGAATTAATAAAAGCAATAGTTTAAGAAAATCATCATAAACTATACACGATTTAATCATAAGACGTATGGCTTTGGAGTCTATTAAAGATAAAACGAATTTTCAGTTAAGTAAAAGTAAATTAGATCAAGAAGTAGAGGGATTATCAACCATGATGAATAAAATAGTCAAATCCAGCTTATTTAAAAATACTGGAATTTATACCTTAACGAGCATCTTAAATTCAGCAATCCCATTCTTGCTGTTACCTGTATTAACTCGATATATGTCCCCTGAAGACTACGGGATGGTCTCTATGTATTTACTCCTAGTTTCTCTAGCGACTCCATTTGTGGGGCTGAATGTTAATAGTGCCATAACAAGAAAGTATTATGACAAAGACGAAGTTAATATTTGGGAATATGTCTTTAACTGCTTTTTGATACTGTTCGCAAGTACAGCAGTAGTCGCTTTAGTATTTTGGGTTTTCGCCAAGCCAATCTCATCTGTCTCACAATTTCCAGCGGAACTACTCTGGTTAACTGTGGTATTTTCATTTGGCCGCTTTATTTCGAGTATTCTCTTGGCCTTATGGCAAGTTCAGAAAAAGGCGTTTATGTTCGGTCTTTTTAACAATTTACAAACGCTGACTAACGTAGTCTTATCCATTTTATTTGTCGTTTCACTTGGATTAAGTCGGCGTGGTCGGATCTATGGACAGCTAATTGCCATAGTATTGTTTTCTTTCATTGCCTTATTCATTTTATTTAAAAATAAGTGGATAAAGTTTTCTTATAACAAGGCATATATTGCAAATGCTTTAATGTTTGGGGTTCCTCTTATTCCCCACGCCCTGTCGGGAGCCATTATTTCTATGACAGATCGATTTTTTATTACGAATATGATTGGGTTGGGCGCCACAGGAATCTATACAGTAGGGTATCAAATAGGATCCATTATTAATTTATTTGCTATGTCATTTAATAATGCTTATGTCCCTTAGTTATTTGAAAGACTAAAAGAGAATAAACATCGTGTAAAAATTAAGATTGTAAAATTCACATACTTATATTTTGGATTAATACTCTTGCTGGCATTGGGGCTTGGCATCCTCGCTCCCCCCTTATTAAGTGTTTTCCTAGGAAAAACCTTTAATGAATCTAGTATTTATGTGATGTGGGTGGCTTTAGGATATGCTTTTAATGGTATGTACTTGATGGTTGTAAATTACATTTTTTATTCTCAAAGAACGAAATCATTAGCTGCTGTAACTTTTATGACAGCGATTTTAAATGTCATTCTTAATTACTTTTTAATTAAAAAATTTGGAGCAATCGGAGCAGCACAAGCCACCACCATCGTTTTTGCGATTAAGTTTATTGTCGTGTTCATTCTCTCAGCAAAGGTCCATGATATGCCATGGAATTTATTTAAAGTGAAAAAACAGATTAACAATTAGATATTGGAGGTAACATATGTCAAAAATTTTAGTTACAGGTGCGGATGGATTTATTGGAAGTCACTTAGTAGAGGCTTTAGTTAGAGAAGGTCATCACGTAAGAGCTTTTGCCTATTATAATTCATTTAATAATTGGGGATGGTTAGATTCCTTGTCCAAAGAAATTATGGAAAATGTTGAAGTCTTTACAGGAGATATTAGAGATCCTAATGGCGTTAGAGAATCCATGAAAGGGATGGATGAAGTTTACCATTTAGCGGCTCTAATCGCGATTCCTTTTAGCTACCACTCACCAGACACTTATGTTGATACCAATATTAAAGGTACCCTTAATGTTTTACAAGCGGCAAGAGATTTAGATACGTCTAGATTGTTAATTACGTCAACTTCTGAGGTTTACGGTACAGCACAATATGTTCCTATTGATGAAAATCATCCATACCAAGGACAATCTCCTTATTCAGCAACGAAGATCGGAGCAGATCGTTTAGCGGAGTCTTTTTACCGAAGTTTTAACTTGCCTATAACTATTGTACGACCGTTTAACACTTATGGGCCAAGACAATCAGCCAGAGCTGTAATTCCTACAATTATTACTCAGTTATTAGCCGGAAAAGAAGAGATTTATTTAGGCTCACTAACACCCACCCGTGATTTTAACTATGTTAAAGACACGGCCCAAGGATTTATGGCGATTGGGAAGACCTTAGAAACTATTGGTGAGGATTTCAACATTGCCACGCAGCATGAAATCTCCATAGGACAATTAGCGCAAGAACTAATTACCCAAATTAATCCTAACGCAAGAATCATAACCGATGAACAGCGGTTACGACCTGAGAAAAGTGAAGTAAACCGATTGTTAGGGAGTAATGAAAAAATCAGAAAGTTAACGGATTGGGAACCTAAATATACGTTTAAACAAGGGTTAGCCGAAACCATTGAATTTTTCAAGGAAAACTTAGATAAGTACAAAACAGATATTTATAATTTGTAATTAAAGAGAGAGGGGTTAAGTTGACAATAAATGAGATAGCAAATCATGTGAATCAACAATTGAAAAACATTCTGATTAGCGATGAAGACGTTACACCATATGTTGTTAATGCTCTTCATAAAACACAGAAGTGTTTTTTACCTAATCAGAATAAATACTATAACAGAGATGATAATTTTTCAGTTTTTCATTCGGGACAGTATTCCATTTTCCTTTATTATCTAGGCAACGATGCACATAAAGAAAAAAATGAAGAGTTAGGATCAAAATTGTATTATCTTAATAAAATTCTTCATGGGGTTGATTGGTATCATGAAATAGAATTACCTTCCTACTGGGGAGTAGAGCATCCTGTTGGTAGTGTTCTTGGACGTGCGGTCTATAGCGACGGGTTATTTATTTATCAAGGTTGCACTGTGGGAGGAAATAAGGGGAAATACCCTGTTCTGGGAAGAAACGTCATTATGTACTCAAACTCCTCAATTTTGGGGGATTCAAAGATAGGGGACAATGTGGTGGTTTCAACAGGGGTAACCGTAAAAGATAAAATTATTCCAAGTAATTCATTGATTTTTGAGAAAAATGGTGACTTAGTCATTAAAGAAAAAGATGAGACGTACATGTATAGGATTATTGATGAACTTTGGAAAAGAGATGGAGGAAAATAGGAATGAATTCAAAATTTATACCATTATCAGTGCCAAACTTAAAAGGAAATGAACTAGAATATGTGACCAATGCAGTTAAAACGGAATGGATTTCTACAGGTGGGCCTTACGTTAATGAATTTGAAGAGAAAATTGCTGATTATGTAAAGTCCAAAGGGGCGGTGTCTTGTCAAAATGGAACATCAGGACTTCATATTGCTTTGGAAGTTTGTGGCGTGAAGAGCGATGATGAAGTAATCGTACCTGCGCTAACCTTTATTGCGGCGGTTAATCCTGTGATGGATGTGGGAGCATCTCCAATTTTCATGGATTGTGATGATAGCTTATCTATGGATGGAGACAATGTACAATCTTTTTGTGAAGAAGAATGTGTATTTGAAGATGGAGTCTTAATCAATAAAGTAACAAGAAAATCGATTAAAGCCATTATAGTAGTCCATGTGTTTGGGAATATGGCGAATATGAAAAGCATTATAAAAACCGCTAAGAAGTATAATTTAAAAGTGATTGAAGATGCCACAGAAGCCATCGGGACCTATTATACGAGCGGAGAGTTTGAAGGGAAATATGCTGGAACTATTGGGGACATAGGGGTATATTCTTTTAATGGAAATAAAATCATGACCACCGGTGGTGGTGGAATGATGGTTTCAGACAACGAAGAATATTTAAAAAGAGCAAAGCATCTGACCACCCAAGCCAAAAGCAATGAGTTGTATTACACTCATGATGAAATAGGATATAACTATCGAATGACCAATCTACAAGCAGCATTGGGCCTAGCTCAATTAGAAAACCTGGAAAATTTTATTGAAACAAAAAAGAAAAACTATGAATTTTATAAAGAACAGCTAAAAGAGATTCCTGGGTTAAAAGTCTTAGACTTTGAAGAGAATATTAGACCGAATTATTGGTTCTATGCCGTGTATGCTGAACCAGAATACCTTCTAAATCGAGATCAAATAATTCAATATCTTAGTTCAAAGCAGGTTCAATCACGACCAATATGGGGCTTAATTAATGACCAAAAGCCTTATGTGAATAGTCAAACTTATAAAATTGAAAAGGCAAGAGATTACATTAAGAATGTTATTAATATTCCATGTAGTTCAAACTTAACCGTTGAAGATGCTGAGTACGTGGTAGAGTGTTTAAAACGACCAGAGATGGTTTAATCATAAACTAAAGAGAGGTGCAAAGATGGATGTCAGTAAATTTTTAATTGATGAAGAAGCAACGATGATAGAGGCCATGGAGCAGTTAGATAAAAGTGCAAAAAAGGTTTTATTCGTTGTAAAAGATGGATATTTTGTTGCATCGATTACGGATGGTGACATCAGGCGCTGGATTCTTAAAAAAGGTGATCTTGATGCTAAGGTAAAAGATATGGCAAACTATAATCCCAAGTCTCTTTATGTTAAGGATAAGAAAAAGGCAAAAGGTTATTTAAAAGAACATTCCATAGAAGCTATTCCTATTCTAGATGAATTGAAGAATATCGTTTCTATTGTTCTTTGGAATGATAAAGAAATTATTCCTAAACGAGGGATGGATGTCCCGGTGGTGATTATGGCTGGGGGACTTGGGACTAGACTCTACCCATATACAAAGATTCTCCCTAAACCCTTAATCCCAATAGGGGAAATCCCTATTGTTGAACATATTATGAATCGATTTAATAGATATGGCGTAAATCAATTTCACCTTGTGGTGAACCATAAAAAGAATATGATCAAAGCGTATTTTAACGAAATTGATAAGGCTTATTCCGTTAATTATATTGATGAGGATATCCCTTTGGGAACTGGAGGTGGTTTGAGCCTGTTAAAAGGGAAAATCAACTCTACATTTATTCTTTCAAATTGTGACATCCTAATTGATGAAGACTATGAGAAAATGTATGAATATCACAAAAGAAATGGGAACCTAATTACCATGGTTTGCTCCTTGAAAAATATTAAGATTCCTTATGGGGTTATAGAGATAAATGATACTGGGGAAATCGAAAATATGAAAGAGAAACCAGAATTATCATTTTTCATCAATACAGGAATGTACATTGTAGAGCCAGAAGTCATTGAAGACCTAAAGCCAAACGAATCTGTTGGTTTTCCTGAAATCATTGAAAGACATAAGGCTAAAGGGGAAAAGATTGGAATATTTCCCATCAGTGAGTATAATTGGCTGGATATGGGCGAGCTAGATGAAATGGAAGAAATGAGAAGAAGGTTAGAAGAAAATGAATAAAAACGTGCTTTTAATTGGAGGCGGAGGCCATTGTAAATCCGTTTTAGATAGCGTACTTGGCTTAGGTGAGTATTCTAAAATTGCTATAATTGATCAAAAAGAGAAGCTTGGAGATTACACCATGGGAACCCAAGTAATTGGCTGTGATGATGATCTTGTAAAGTTATTTCATGAAGGCTATACTCACGCATTTATAACGATAGGCAGTATTGGTAATCCAAAACTGAGAAGAGAGCTATTTCATAAAATAAAAGAAATCGGATTTATAATCCCTACTATAATTGATCCTTCAGCAATTGTGAGCAAATATGCTGAAATTCATGAAGGAGTTTTCGTTGGAAAGAATTCTATTGTGAATTCTTGTGCCTTGATCAAAAAGGGCGCTATTATAAATTCAGGTAGTATTATTGAACATGATTCTCAAATTTCTTCTTTTGCTCATATTGCTCCAGGAGCTGTATTAGGAGGAGAAGTAAAAATTGGTGAAAACTCTCATGTTGGTTTAAATAGTACCCTCAAACAAGGGATTGTCATTGGTTCTAATACCATTATTGGAATGGGTAGTATGGTAATTCATGATATTAAAGATAATCAAGTAGCATACGGTAATCCGTGTAAGGAGATGAGAGAAAATGTCAGTTTTTATAATCGCTGAAGCTGGGGTAAATCATAATGGAAGTATAGCATTGGCTAAACAGTTAGTTGACGCCGCTAAAGAGGCGGGAGCGGATTGTGTTAAGTTTCAGACTTTTATCTCTAAAAATATTGTTTCTAAGAGTGCAGGCAAAGGAGAATATCAAAAGAAAGAAACATTAGCCGAAGAATCACAACATGATATGTTAAAAAAGCTTGAACTTACGTTTGATGAATTCACAGAACTAAATGAGTATTGTAAAGAAAAGAGGATTAAATTTTTCTCTACAGCTTTTGATAATGAAAGTGTTGAATTTCTGCATGAACTGGGGATGAGTATGTGGAAAATTCCTTCTGGAGACATTACGAATTTACCTTATCTCATCAAAATTGCCCAGTTAAACCAACCCGTTATTTTATCCACGGGAATGAGTACCATGGAGGATATCAGTAAAGCGATATCGGCATTACAGGATAATGGGGCTGGGGAGATTACAGTGTTGCACTGCACCACAGAATATCCTACGCCATTTGAGGATGTTAACCTAAATGCCATGCTCACCATTAAAGAGAAATTCGGATTAAAAGTAGGGTACTCAGATCATACTAAGGGTATAGAAGTGTCTATTGCAGCAGTGGCTTTAGGGGCTACGGTTATTGAAAAACATTTCACTTTAGATCGGACCATGGAAGGCCCTGATCATAAGGCAAGTTTAGAGCCTAATGAACTAAAAGAACTAGTGAATTCCATTCGTCATATTGAAAAGGCTTTAGGAGATGGAGAGAAAAATCCGGCGAATTCTGAACTTAAAAATATGGAAATTGCTCGTAAAAGTATTTTGGCTAAGAGAGAAATTAAAAAAGGGGAGATTTTCACACAAGAGAATTTAACCGTGAAAAGACCTGGAAATGGAATTAGTCCAATGCAATGGTTTGAAGTCATCGGCACGAAGGCTTCTAAAGATTTTAATGAAGATGAGTTGATTGAGTTATGAAAAAAGTAATTAGTATCCTTACAGCAACAAGAGCCGAATATGGTCTATTAAAGCCTATTATGATGAAGTTAAATGCTCTTGAAGAATATGATGTGAAGATTGTAGTAACGGGAGCTCATCTTTCACCGGAATTTGGATTAACCTACAAAGAGATTGAAAAAGATGGATTTAAAATTGATGAGAAAATAGAGATTTTACTAAGTGCGGATTCTACAACCTCAATTTCTAAATCTATGGGAATTGCCATGATTAGTTTTGCGGATTATTTTAAAAATCTTCACCCAGATTTATTGGTGGTTCTGGGTGATCGATATGAGACTTTAGCCGTGGCACTAGTGGCGATGAATCAAAGGATACCTATTGCCCACCTTTATGGTGGAGAGACCACAGAAGGGGCAGTGGATGAATCCATTCGTCATGCGATTACTAAACTGAGCTATCTTCATTTTACCAGTACTGAAATTTATAGAAAAAGAGTTATTCAACTAGGAGAAGATCCTCATAGAGTGTACAATGTTGGTGCTATTGGGATTGAGAACATTTTAAATGAAGATTATCTTAGTAAAGAAGAATTAGCAAATGAGCTTAAGATAGATTTAGAAAAGCACTATTCTGTAGTTACTTTCCATCCTGTAACGTTGGAGGAGAGTAGCGCTAAAGAACAAATCATTTCTCTTTTAGAAGCTTGCAAAGATTTTACGAAAATGAATTTTATTTTCACTAAAGCAAATGCGGATACGGATGGTCGAATTATTAATCACTATATTGATGAATATGCGAATCAAAATGATAACATCTATGGATTCACTTCCTTGGGTATGAAAAAATATCTAAGTGCATTAAAATATTGCCAAGTCGTCATGGGGAATTCTTCTAGTGGTCTACTAGAAGCCCCTAGTTTTAAAGTACCTACTATAAATATTGGAGATCGTCAAAAAGGAAGACTGTTGGCTGATAGTGTGATTAATTGTAAAGCAGAAAGAGAAGAAATAACGAAGGCACTTAATTTGGCCCTTAGTGAATCATTTTCTATAAAAGTGAAAAAAACAATAAATCCTTATGGCATTGGAGAAACATCAGAAAAAATAATTCAAGGGATTAAAGATTACCTAAGAGATGGGAAAATAGATCTAAAAAAGAAATTTTATGATTTGGGGGAATGAGATGAGAATTGTTGTTGTAGGGCTAGGATCCATGGGAAGAAGAAGGATACGTTTAATCAATAAATTTAACGAGTCGTATTCCATTATTGGAATCGACCTTAGTGAAGATCGAAGAAAGATTTCAGAAGAAGAATTTGGGATTAAAACTAGTGATAGTCTTGATCAAATTATTGAAGAAGGTGGAATTGATTGTGCTTTCATTTGTACTTCACCTTTATCTCATAACAAAATTATCAAACAATGCTTAGAAGGCAATTTGCATGTTTTCACAGAGCTTAATTTAGTGGCAGATGGATACGACGAAAACGTTTTGTTAGCAAGTGAGAACCAGCGTGTATTATTTTTATCTTCAACATTTTTATACCGAGCTGAAATTCAAAAGATTGATGAAATCGTCAAAGAACAGAGTAAGAAGTTAAACTACACATATCATGTAGGACAGTACTTACCAGACTGGCATCCTTGGGAGGCTTATAAGGATTTCTTTGTAGGGGATAAAAGGACCAATGGATGTAGAGAGATTTTTGCTATAGAATTACCATGGATTACTAAAACGTTTGGGCGGGTTATTGACCTTACAGTAAAGAAGAGTAAAATCAGTGATTTAAACATTGATTATGCTGATAATTATTTTGTGATGATTGAGCATGAATCAGGCCATAAGGGAATGATTGCAGTAGATGTGGTTTCTCGAAAAGCTGTTAGAAATTTAGAGGTTTTTGGAGAAGAGCTATATCTTTCATGGGATGGATCTGCTGAAGGACTTAAGATTATAAACTTGGAAAGTAAGAAAGAAGAGACCATTAGCTTATATGAAGAAGTAGATCAATTGAAACAGTATAGTAAGTTTGTTGTTGAAAATGCTTATTATGCTGAAATTGAAGCATTCTTTAATGCCATCGTGCATAAAAAAGAATTGCTTTATAGTTTCGAAGAGGATAAAAAAGTTCTTTGCTTGATTGATGAAATCGAGGCATAATATGAAAAAAATGTACAAAATTGCGATGATTGGTTTAGGTTCCATTGGTAAAAGACATTTACTAAACATTGATTTAGTGCTAAAACAAAAAGATATTGAATATACCATTGATCTTATTCGAAGAAAAGATAGTTTGGAAATGGATGATGTGTATAAGGAGTTAATTACAAATACGTATAGTGATGATGAAGAAATCCCAAATGATTACGATATCTTATTTATAACTAATCCAACTAACATGCATTATGACACTATTAAGAAGTATAGTGGTAAAACTAAAAATATGTTTATTGAAAAACCTATTTTTGATTCTATTTCTGTTGAATTATCTAATCTTTCATTAAAAGAAGATGGTGTGTATTATGTGGCTTGTCCTCTACGATATACTCACGTCATCCAGTATGTGAAACAAAATATTGATTTGAATCAGGTCTATAGTGCGAGAGCGATTTGTTCTAGTTATTTACCAGATTGGAGATCAGGAGTTGACTACCGCAACACCTATAGCGCTCATAAGGAGCAAGGGGGAGGGGTGTCTATTGATCTAATCCATGAATGGGATTATTTAATCTATTTATTCGGAAAACCAAATAAGATTAATAACTTTAGAGGACAATTTTCACACTTAGAAATTAATAGTGATGACTTATCAGTTTATATAGCAGAATATGAGAGTAAACTTGTCGAAGTCCATTTAGATTATTTTGGTAGAGAGACAATAAGAGAACTCCAATTATTCACGAAAGATGACACGATTATTGTGGACATTGCAAAAAGTGAAATACGGTATTTAAGAAGTGGAGAAAAGTTAGAATTTACTCAAGAGAGAAATGGATATCAACTTCTAGAAATAGAGAATTTCTTTGATATTTTAGAGGGTAATAAGGATAACGATAATGATATTTCTACAGCATTGACCACATTAAAAATTGCAAAGGATGGTAATCTATCATGAATATTCTATTTACAATATGCGGAAGAGCAGGTTCTAAAGGAATTAAGAATAAGAATGTCAAGGAATTCCTTAACTATCCTTTGTCATTTTACACTGCATCAATTATCAATTTGTTTATTGAGAAAAATAGACAGCACCAATGTGATCTTGTCTTAAATACGGATAGTATTGAACTCATCACTTTATTTAAAGAGAGATTGAAGATGCCTTTTGAAGTTGTGGAAAGAGTTGAAGAATTAGCGGGAGATATGGTTCCTAAAATCCATGTAATCCAAGATAGCTACGAAGTTTTAAGAAAGCGTAAGAATAAAGATTATGATATGGTTGTTGACTTAGATATTACTTCTCCTTTAAGGACATTAAGTGATTTAGAAGCATTAATCGTTAAAAAGGCAGAATCTGATGCTGATGTCGTTTTTTCAGTGACTGATTCGCGTAGAAATCCTTATTTTAATATGGTGATGAAAACAAATAATGGTTATGAGCGTGTCATCACCTCAAACTTTAATACAAGGCAAGAAACTCCAGAGATTTTTGATATGAATGCATCTATGTATGCTTATTCTCCAGTGTTTTTAAGTCAGGGAAGAGGTATTTTTGATGGGAAATGTGATGTGATAAAAATGATGGATACGGCCATATTAGATATAGATTCTGAAAGTGATTTTGAAATGATGGAAGTAATTGCGACTTATTTATTTAGTAATTTTATACAACATAAAGAAATAAGGAATAACATTGTCAACATTATCGTGTAGGTTAATAAATTA
>LFRM01217442.1_pt1 | contig 11583 bp, 12 predicted proteins | sample 618341 | NCBI WGS metagenome assembly LFRM01 (sample SAMN03654438, study PRJNA283298) | anaerobic digester metagenome | isolation source: pool of bioreactors CSTR01a, CSTR02a, and CSTR03a thermophilic anaerobic... | place: Denmark: Kgs. Lyngby | collected 2014-05-21
CGCGCGAAGAGACCTGCCGATAAGTCTCTGGATCTCAAATGTACGGCCGCTTACCCTTCCACGGACAGCATCCCTAACGTTCCTTTGATGGGTTGACCGTGGAAGCAGGGAGTATTCAGCGGTAACCCAACCCCGCTGTTCGCCTTTCATCCAGGATGGCACGCCTTCTTCAACCGAAGCGGCACAAATTACTTTCGTATTTCCCATTTCTATCAAAGCAGATCCTTCCGCGTATTTTAAATAGTTCCGGGTAATCCGGACCTGCCTGAGTTCTTCATTCTTTCTCCCATAAGAGCGCATTCAGCTATCCTGCTTTCTAAATAATTAGTTTCTTTTACCATGTCTATTATAACTTACCAGCATGTTGAGATACAAGCGCATTTCTGTGCTCAATAGAATATGTTTATAATACCCTTATGACAACGGATTGATGATCAAAGGCCGCAAATAATATTCATTCAAAGAAGTGCCGTAATTCAATACAATTTTTTCCCCATCCACCAGCAGCTGCACTTTTTCTACTCCCGGTATTTGGGTCAAGGTTAAGACCGTCTGCATGATAACATTCTTTTCTCCACTGAGGCCACCTTTGTAGTTTAATATTTCTTTAGAAAAATCAACAATCACGGTATTATCCTGGATAGCAAAATTTCGCAGTTCTGTTCCCGGAGGCAACTCAGTAAAAAGAGAACTTTCCGGCCGTGGACCTTTTAATAATTCTTCCAGGGTAGCCTTTATTATATCACTATCAGCTGAAATGACACGGGTTACAGGTATGTAGAAAATGTGGTTTTCGCCTAATACCGAGCAAAAATATAACGTTATCACTTGAGTACTGTCAAGTTCGATTACTTCATCGGCTACCTCCAGATTTAATCCCCGTTCCCATCCAAAAGTCCCCTTTCCCGAAGTGCCTCCGGGAAATTCATCCGGGGAAAATCCCTCTACCATGATCTGGACTTCTTTCACACTGGGAAACTGTAACAATGTAAAAATTATGCTATTTAATACATTTCTTTCATTCTCGGGATCATAGCTCATAATATCTTCGCTAAAATCAACTTTAGCAAGGCCATCTCTGATAGTCAGCCCCAGTACTCTTGTCATCGGTGGCAGCGGAGAACTTAAACCATAGCGCATCTCTTGAGCCGGAGTCGGGCCGTTAATCATTTCTTCCAATGCTGCTCTGGCTACGCCCTGGGTCCAGGGAACGGGCACTGTTACCGGCACAAGATAATTTCCTTTACCGTCCACATAATACACCTGAAGATAAAGAATGCCTTCAGGCACCTCCTCTTGTCCTTTCCTAATATCTTCTCTTTTCTGTTCTTCAGGAATAACAATCTGTGGGCCCTCCTTCTCCCTGGACAGGTAGGGAAAAAAATCCTGCGAACAACCCAGCACAAATATCAAACCGGTTAAACAAAAAAATAGCATCAAGCGTTGAAATATTTTTGCCGCACCAACAAGTATTTTCACTATTCTTCACTTCCTTGCATACTAACCTTTGTCCCATATTATATATGTATATTCTCATCAACATAATTATGAAAAAAAGCAGCTTAAAAGCTGCTAAAATTTATTCCGAAGATAGTTATATTTTATTATCCAAACAAACTCCTCCGCGGGTTGCTCCCTCTTCCCGGGCACACCGGCGGGAAATATAAGCGGATATCCACTGTAGATATCGCGTACTACCAGGGTAATATAACCTGATAAACCCTAATTGTCCCACCTATTAAATTTTGAGCGAGATCGGCGAACGGTTTGGCGGGGCCGCTAACAAAAAAACGCCGGTTCGATGCTTCTCTAATGCCCCCGCGCAAAAGACCTTTTTCCCCTAGAATCCTTTTTGCTTCCCTGGCAGTTTCTTCGGCAGAACTGATAAGTTTTACCCCCGGACCCATTACTTTTTCGATAACATCCGACATCAGGGGATAATGAGTACACCCCAGAATCAGGGTATCGATCCCTGCAATTTTTAACGGTCGCAAGTATTCTTCCGCTACCCTGACGGCCTCAGGGGAGCCTACCAGTCCATTTTCCACAATAAGAACAAATAGTGGACATGGTTGGCTATATAACTGGATTCCTGGCGCAAGCCTGTTAAAAACATCCCGGTATGCCCCGCTTTCAATTGTTCCTGTCGTACCGATAACACCGATTTTATTGTTCCGCGTCTGTCTTATTGCAGCCCTTACACCGGGTTCAATGACACCTATCAGGGGGAGATCTATTTTTTCCTGGTAATAATGCAACCCTGCGGAAGCAGCAGTATTACAGGCAATAATAACAAGTTTAATTTCCTGGGTTTTTAAAAAGTCTAGTATTTCATAAACAAAGCCCCTCACCTGTTCATAAGGACGCGGCCCATAGGGCATATGAGCAGTATCGCCAAAGTATACGATATTTTCATGGGGAAGTTGATGAATTAATTCTTTTACTACGGTAAGCCCTCCCACCCCTGAATCAATCAGGGCAATGGACTTATATTGTTCCATAACTAAACATCCACCTTTCGTATGACAAAGTTCCTCTACAAAGTACACTTTGTCATACAGCATCTACTCCTTCGCTCTGTCACGGCAATTATTGAAAAAAAACAGAAGTTCCTCGACCCCAATTAACAACTAATTGCCCAAAGGATGCCCTATTTTGCTTTCCTTTTCGGGAAAAAACCGCCGATAATTTTTCTTGTGTCAGTGATTGATACAAAAGCTTTTTTATCTTCGGAGTTGACTAGCTCCATTATCCGGGGCAGATCGCGTCTTTTGAGCAAAACATTAAGAATACTATGAGCCCCATCCTTACCGTAACCTTCGAGTGAGGTTACTCCAAAGCCTTCCTCCCTTAACCTGGTTTGCATACTTTCATGACTGTCTATGGATATTATCTGGACATTGACATAACCCAGCGCAACACGCTCTTCAATAAAACTACCGGTATAGGTCCCCACACCAAATCCAGCGGCGTAAAGGAGTATGCTCAATGGGCTGTTAATATTTTTTACAACTACTGTCAAAGCTACAATATAAAGACCGGATTCCAGAAAACCGATCAGGGAAGCTGCTAAGCTGCGTCCGCGCATGATTAATAATATCCTAAATGTCGCCAGGGACATATCAATAACCCTGGCAAAAAAAATAAAAATGCCGCTTAATAATAATGGCAATCCTTCTCCCCTCCTCAAGATCCCCTTACTGCGACGGTTTATTTCCTGCCCTTAATTGTCTTCATTTAGTTTATCAACTGCAATTATGGATGTCAACATGATGTTTTATCTTCAAATTTGACCGGGGAACAGCCATTTTAAGGCAATAATTTGAATTAACAAACTTTCTGGCGCAGAAAAAGAATTTTGCGTTTGATATAGAATTATTTAAGAATGTATGTTAAAATGTAACTTAAAATGTGATTTTCTTTCAGATGCCATTCATCAGACTATATGATGATGGTATTTTTGTCTCACCCAAATCTATGAATAATGGGGAAAATATTAATTCCGTTAATCATTTTTATTTAATAATATTTTATAAACATAAAGGGGGATAGTATTCACACTAATTTCTGTACCAGTATAACTGTTTTACTTGCTTACACTAACTACATTTTACACTAACCACTTCTTACACTAACCGCATAATGATTAAACCGGATTCCTAATTTCCCCACAAACCAGATCAACTATAATTGGTTACAACTAACGACTATTGAACGATTATTAAGGAGGTGTCCAAAAATGGCAAAGGATGTTATGGAAATCCGTTGGCATGCCAGGGGGGGACAGGGAGCTGTAACAGCAGCAAAAACATTGGCAGAGATGTCCCTCGCTAAAGATATGTATTTTCAGGCTTTCCCTGAATATGGCCCGGAAAGAATGGGCGCGCCGATTCAATGCTTTAACCGTTTAAGCAAAAAGAAAATTTCAACTTACTGCGGTATTACTCAGCCGGATATTGTCGTGGTTGTAGACTCATCGCTGCTGGGCGTAGTAGATATTACCGCAGGTCTTAGCGAAGACGGCATAATTATTGTAAATACCACAGATGAGCCAAAAACTGTTCGAAAAAAACTCAACCTAAACGAGCATAAGTTATTCGTTGTCGATGCAACTCATATTTCTTTAAAATCGTTGGGACGTTTTATGCCCAATATACCGATGCTGGGAGCTGTATTAAAGGTAACCGGCCTCCTGGAAAAAGAAGAGGCTGCAGAATTTTTAAGTAAATCGTTTAGCAAAAAATTTTCGGCTAAAATAGTAGAAAAAAACATAAAAGCTCTGAAACAAGCCTTTGGGGAGGTGAAAGGTGAATGAGCTGGGATATCAAAGGTATTCAACAGTGGGGCTGGAAAAAACATCCAGCGGGTGCAGTTATTAAAGACCCAGGCAACTCCCGCAGTTTCAAAACGGGGGGGTGGCGCACCTTTCGGCCTGTACGCGATGAAGAAAAATGCAGCCAATGTCTCATCTGCTTTGTCTATTGCCCTGACAGCGCAATCCTGATAAAAAACGAAAAAGTTGTCGGGATAGATTATGATTTTTGTAAAGGCTGCGGAATCTGTGCCGCAGAATGTCCGCTTGACGCTATCCAAATGGTTGACGAATCAAAACTTAATAAATGATGTTGAAGTTTAATTGAAAGGAGGCAATAACATGGCCATAAGCAATAAATTAATTAACAGTCAAACCAATAAAGAAAAAACCGGCAACGATAAAACTATAAACAACAGCAAAGCTGTAGCTATAGTCGGAACTGACGCTGTGTCAGAAGCTATGCGGCAAATTAACCCGGATGTGGTTGCAGCATACCCTATTACACCGCAAACTGCTATCGTTGAATCTTTTTCACAACTGGTAGCTGATGGGCTTGTAAAAACCCACATGGTAACGGTAGAAAGCGAGCACAGCGCTATGAGTGCAGCTATCGGTGCTTCAGCTGCAGGATCACGTGTAATGACCTGTACATCTTCACAAGGCCTTGCTTATATGTGGGAACTGCTTTATATCGCATCGGGTTTAAGGTTGCCTATAGTTATGCCCAATGTTAACCGTGCCCTCTCTGCGCCTATTAATATACACTGTGACCACAGTGATAGTATGGGAGCAAGGGATGCAGGCTGGATTCAGATCTTTTCAGAAAATGCACAGGAAGCCTATGATAATACTCTTCAGGCTATCCGTATTGCTGAAAATCCCGATATTCTTTTACCAGTGATGGTCCTTTTAGATGGCTTTATTATCTCCCATGCAATTGAAAGGGTAGAAATAATCGATAACGACATTGTATCTAAATTTGTGGGTGATTTTAATCCACCATACTCTCTTTTGGATTCCCAAAATCCAGTAAGCGTTGGAACTTTTGACAGCCTTTACGGTTACTTCTTCGAATTTAAACGCCAGCAGGAAGAAGCCATGTTGAATGCTTTCAAGGTAATAAAAGATGTAGGAAAAGAATTTGGAGAAATATCCGGCCGGCATTACGGACTTTTTGAAAGTGTAGGGATAGAGGATGCCGAGTTTGCCATTATCGCCACAGGCTCAGCTGCGGGAACAATACGCCATTTAGTGGAAGATATGCGTTCCAGGGGAATTCCGATTGGAATGATCAAATTGCGCGTCTACCGGCCTTTTCCGGCAAAAGAGCTGGCAGAAGCACTTTCGGGACTTAAGGCTGTAGCTGTATTTGACCGTTCGGATACCTTTGCCGGAAATATGGGGGGGCCAATATTTATTGAACTTCGCTCTTCATTATATGATCTGCAACAACGTCCCTTAGCGATAAACTATATTTATGGCCTTGGCGGCCGCGACCTCTCCATTGAGCTTATTGAAAAAGCTTTAGGCGAATTAATCGACGCAGCCCGTAGCGGCCAGGTTAAACAAACTGTTAATTACCTGGGATTACGGGAGTAGGAGGTGAACAATTTGACAGCAAATTTAACGAAACAAAAAACATCTACCAAACTAAAAGATCTGGTTAAGAAGCCCCAAATCCTTACAGGAGGACACCGCCTGTGTGCCGGTTGCGGAGCCCCGATTGCCGTCAGGCAAATGCTCCTGGGAGTACCGGATAATGTCAAGCTGGTTGTAGCGAATCCGACCGGTTGCTTGGAAGTATCTACTACCATTTATCCCTATACTTCCTGGAACACCTCTTATATACACTGTGCTTTTGAAAATGCAGCTGCCACTTTAAGCGGAGTGGAAACCGCATATAAATCTTTAAAAGAGCAGGGTAAGATTAAAGAAGATTATCGTTTTATCGCTTTCGGAGGAGATGGGGGAACTTACGATATCGGACTTCAGTCTCTTTCAGGTGCGCTGGAAAGAGGACATTGCCTGATTTATGTCTGTTACAACAATGAAGCTTATATGAACACGGGCATCCAGCGCTCCGGGGCTACTCCAATGGGAAGCTGGACAACAACCAGCCCGCACGGCAATAGTAGCTCCGGAAAAAAGGAAAATCGCAAAGATTTAACTGCTATTGCCGCTGCCCATAATATTCCCTATGTTGCCCAGGCTTCAATAAGCCACTGGAAAGACCTGGTGCGTAAAGCCCAAAAGGCTTTTGCCGCTGACGGCCCGGTTTTTATTAACGTACTCTCTCCCTGCCACCGCGGCTGGCGCTTTCCCATGGAAAATACCGTGGAAATAGCCAGGCTCGCCGTCCAATCCTGTGCCTGGCCGCTTTTTGAAGTAGAAAATGGAAAATGGAAGCTGACAACCAAGGTGCCAAAAAAAATACCTGTTGGGGAATACCTGAAACATCAAGGCCGTTTTGCACATTTATTTAAAGAAGAAAATAAAGACGTCCTGGCGTTATTACAGGAAAATGTAGATGCCGAATGGGAAAAGCTCCTTCAGTTATGCGGAGAAGCGGAATAAAAAAGCGCAAAAAATGAGCATAGTAAATGGCACTGCACGGGTTTATTAGTTTATTAATAAAAAACTTGTTGACCATATCCAAATTGGCAGTAAAACTGCCAAAGGGGAACACTATTTAACAATAGTGTTCCCCTTTATATGTCTATAGATCAACATACCTCATACCTCGTGGTTTATAGTTACCGATATTCTTGAATCAATGATAAAATACCCCATCTAACAATAGTTGAAACACCCGCTTTAATATTTCCCTGCCCTTTAAGCCAGAAAATACAGAAACTGGTTGGTAGCAATTTCCTGGCGGGAATGATAACATTTATTTAATATACTTATTAATTACTTTCCAGAGTTCTTCTGGACGGAAGGGTTTAGTCATATATGCATTGGCCCCCGCCTTTTTTGCTTTTTCCTTATCCTTTTCTTCCGTTTTTGCTGTAAGAACTACAACAGGTATTTCTTTAGTATCGTCCATCGACTTTAACTTCTGGCATACTTCAAAACCGTCAATGCCCGGCAGCATAAGATCCAGCAGGATAAGATCGGGTTTTTCCCTGAAGGTTACCTCCAACGCTTTTTCGCCGTTCTCGACTACTACAACCCGGTAATTTGCAACCTCTAGGCAAGTTTTCACACCCAAGATAATATTCTTTTCATCTTCAATAAGCAAAATCTTTTTCGCATCCATATATACTTACTCCCTTCTAAAAGCTAAAAACCAATTAACCCCTGCTCACAGGCACAGAAAAGGTAAAGACTGCCCCCTTACCCAATTCACTTTTCACCCAGATCTCTCCCCCATGAGCTTCCACAATTTCTTTACAGATAGCCAGCCCTAAGCCGGCGCCACCACTGGGGTAGTCATCATCCTTAATCTGAACATACTTCTGAAAAACCTGGTCATGATGCTCTGGTGAGATGCCTTTGCCCGTATCTTTAACCGAAACCAAGAGCCTCGCCCCCTTCCTGATCGCGCGTACCGTAATGGAACCCCCCTCATTGGTATACCGCAACGCGTTTCCTACCAGGTTAGTCAATACCCAAATAATTTTATTTACATCCGCCTTTATCATGGGCAAGTCGGAAGCTAATTTTGTATAAAGCTTAATATTCCTTTTCTCTGCCTGAAGCAACAAAGTTCTCAGGGCAGCCTTTACAACTTTATAAACGCTGACATCTTCCAGTTCCAGAGTGATAGAGCCTGTTTCCATGCGGGAAAGATCCAGCATATGATTTGCCAACCGCAAGAGCCGGTCACAATCTTCTTCAATAGCTTTCAAAATTTCAATACCCTTGGGAGAAAGCTCCCCCAATTGTCCCGTTTTAATAATCCCTACACCCATCAAAATAGAAGTTAATGGCGTACGGTATTCATGCGAAGCGGTGGCAAAAAAATCCGTTTTGAATTGATCAATCTCCTTTAAAATAGTAATATCATTAAGGACCGTCAGCACATATTCCGCATCGTTCCAAAGAACAATAGGTGCCAGGGAAATTTTAAAGTATCTTTTTTTGCCCTTTACATTAAATGTCACGGTTGAATTTTCGTAGGTAAGATTGGGAGGAGCGGAAAAAGCAATAGTTTCCTGCAATAAGGAAATAATCTGTGGGCAATTAATTAGCTCGGCAAGATGCTTTCCTTTGGCATCTGCTTCTTTTATTTCCAGTATTTCCTCAGCTTTTCTGTTCAGCAATGCTATTCTGAGCATGCTGTCTGTAATTATCACGACCTGGGGCAGCGCTCTAAAAATTGATTCATAAAAAGACATTTCGTCTTTCCTTTCAGGTAAGAGTCATGCTTAATTATAACATTTAATGTCTCCCTTTATCCATAGTTAATTGAAAATATCGCTATTAATCCTCTGATGCGCTTGTACTTTTCCCACAAAATTGCCCAAAAAAAAGAATAGCCCGATTTTATACCGCTGCCATCTTTTGTTTCGCCTGCATATAGGATTTTACTGCCATGAATAGAACGATAAGATGAAACACCATTAGTATTATCCATAACCCTGTTATAGGCATCCAAACCCATCGATTTATTTGCTCATATATGGATGACAAGCCAACAAATAGTTGTATTGCCCCTAACAATAGCCAATACGCTATGGTTTTCAAATTATTCATTAATAGGCGCCTGGCACTGGCCAGGTGTTCTTTTTTATCTGTGTACATTTTAGGTGCCGGTTCTCCTGGAGAGTATTGTTTGCTCCATAGTAACAGCCTGCCAAACTGCAGCCTGGAATCATACAGCAGATTAAAGCCCGCCTTGAGATGAATATCGAAGTACCCCTCGTTAATACTCTGCTGAGTGTCAAAAAAATATTTTAGATGCTTTGGCTCAGTTTTTTCAAAGAAAAAGGAGTTATTACGGATCTGCTTCAGTAAAAGCCCTTTGCCAGCCTGAGTTTCTAACCAATCCATAGTTCGCTCTAGATTGTAAATCCAGAATAACTTCTTCTTTTTAATTAATCCCGATAGATCACCCGGGACTTGAACCCATTGATTGGGAAAATCTGCCAGTGTAGGGTCGACACTGAAGCCACTGGCAGCAGAAAAATGTTTTAATGATTTTCTTGTCTTAATAAACATATAGATGACCCATGTAAAAAAGGAGATATTTAATATAATAAGAAAGTACGGAAAGTAATCTAATATTGGATAAGGTGCCGACGCGTATTCTGCCTTTCCACTACCCCATATAGCAGAGGCTGTTATTCCGGTAGAAATTAGCAGGAATACCCCGACAAAACCCAATAATACAGCTGATGACTGTGCCAGGGAGCGAGTTTTAGCTATAACCCTGTCTCTTTGGGGGAAAAGGGAAACTTCAGTGTCTTTATTGGCATAAATTACCCACTGTCTGCCGGTTGCAACCATCCCCCACCCGCAGCCTGTCAATGTTTGGCTCAACCCCCTTCCTTCTTTATCATAATCTATCCGATAGATAATCTTCTGAGGTTCAGCTTCTATAAAAGTAAATACTCTTTTTTTAAAATTAGCCGCTTGGAGCAAAAGGCCGGAAGCTGCCATATCAGCAAGCCATTGTTCAGTAGCTGTTACATCATAACTCCAAAAAGGCCTAAATACCCGTTTAGCCATGAAAGTTCACCTCCAGGGCTTTAGCGTTGGCATACAGCTTGCCAATGCGAGCAATTTCCGCAAGGATCAATTCTTTACCTATAGGGGTAATTTCGTAGATAGTTTTGCGTTGGCCGTCGGCATAAACTGTGATAATGTCATCCTTTTGCATTTTAGATAGCGTGCCATAAACAGTGCCGGAGCCAAGTTTAATTCTCCCTTCGGTTAGTTCTTCTACAAACTTAATTATTCCATAGCCGTGGCGGGGCTGTGATAAGGACAGCAAAATATAAAAGGCGGTTTCCGTCATGGGCAGATAAGCTTTCTTCGCTTTCTCAGCATTCATTTCGCACCCGCCTCCCAATTATATATCACAGTGTGACTGTTACATCTTGACTATATCACACCAAGATATAAAAGGCAACAACTTATTTTACACAACAACAGAGCTGCTAGAATCCCTTCTTATTCCTGCTTAATTGTTTGCACACCCTAAACCAAAAATGCACACCCCTTTAAAAATTTGCACCCGGGGTGTGCATACTTTTTGGCAGAAGGGTGTGCAAAGGTGTAAATCCGGCCATTTTCTGCCGTTCATTTACCTTGAAAACACGAAAAGCCCTTGTAATAAGGGCTCTCGCATTGTATCAATATTGTTGTTTACATTTGGTGGAGGTGGCGGGAGTCGAACCCGCGTCCGAAGGCCAAGCTACAAAAGCATCTACGGGTGTAGTCCCGATTTTTATTTTCGCAGCCTGGTCTCCTCGGAACAGGATGCCACGCTGCTATCTCCTTTTAGTTTCCCCGGTCTGAAGCAGGAGAGCTCTTCATCCCGGGTAGCCTGCTGCTATGACGCCCACTCTTTTCCCGCAGGCGAAGAAAAGGTGAACGAGCTGCTTTATATTAAGCAGCTAATGCTAAATTATCGTTGGCAGTTATAGCCGTTCCATGTTTTTACCGGGCCATGGTCCCGAACCCGCTTCTTCTGCCTCTTTTGCCCCCGTCGAAACCATTTCACCCCCATATACTTTTCTTCTTCTTAAGTCATTTTTTAATAAGATATTATACCTTACAAGGGTTCTTTAGGAGCCTTNNATACTACTATTAACCGAACCCTACCATTATCACCCGGGATCTTATTTCTCGTGGTTTTATCTCCCGAGCTGCCTTTCCTTAAAACCTCTCTCCATCTCCCTTTTGGCATCCCTTTCAGCAATGGCATGGCGCTTATCATACGCTCTTTTCCCTTTAGCCAGGGCAAGCTCTACCTTTACCCTGCCGTTTTTAAGATAAATGCTCAACGGCACAAGCGTATAGCCCTTTTCATGCAGGTAACCGATCAACCTTTTGATCTCGCGGCGGTGCACGAGCAGCTTGCGGGTGCGCAAAGGTTCATGGTTAAACCGATTGCCCCCTTCATACGGGCTTATATGCATATTATAGAGAAAAAGCTCCCCGTTTTCAACCCGGGCATAACTGTCCTTAAGGTTCGCTCTCCCTCTCCGTATTGATTTTACCTCGGTTCCCTGCAGGGCAATGCCCGCCTCAAGGGTCTCCTCAATAAAGTACTGGTGTCTTGCCTTGCGGTTTTGAGCAAGGATTTTAATTCCCTGTTT
>LFRM01150693.1_pt1 | contig 11580 bp, 6 predicted proteins | sample 618341 | NCBI WGS metagenome assembly LFRM01 (sample SAMN03654438, study PRJNA283298) | anaerobic digester metagenome | isolation source: pool of bioreactors CSTR01a, CSTR02a, and CSTR03a thermophilic anaerobic... | place: Denmark: Kgs. Lyngby | collected 2014-05-21
TCCCAACGGCGAATGGTGTCGGGGATAACCCCGATCATCTCCGCGAATTGTTGAATATTTACTTTCATGACTATAATATAACTCCACTTTATTGTTTTGTCAAGTAGTTTAAGCAATATTTCTTAAAAATAATTTACTTAGTTACACCTCCGTTCGCCGTTGTCAGCTGCAGACGCTGGCAGATAACGCCTCTGTCATGCGTGATCTGCGGCCGCTTGATTATTTCCTCGTCGCACTTGCGCGCCTCCATCAAACCACTTCCGATCCAGTTTGACAAGCACCAGCACCAGTCTCCGGCAAGCTTCGGATTGCACCACGTGTCATCTTCCATCAGCCGCCGCCGCATTTCCTCATATTCCTTTATCAAATTCAATCGCCGTGCGTGCAAGTCAATGTGATTGCACGGCCAGTCGCACCACCTCGCCACCTCATCCGGCTGAGATTGCGCCGACCGCCAGAAGTTGGCCACGTTGCCGTCAAAGTCGTTGATTATCTCATAGCCAAACGGCGGCTCGCCGGGGCGTGCCAGCAGCACCGCGCCGCTCCCGAAGAACGGCTCAATATATCGTTTTACGTCGCCAAACCGTTTCCAGACCTCGGCGGCGACGGTTGACTTGCCGCCGAAATAAGGAAAGGGCGCTTTTAATTTTTCGCTCTGCGTCATTTATAACGTTCCACTTTCAATCAATGTAAACCGGCGCGCGGTTGGTTTCCGACAAGCCTTTGAAGGCAACATGGTCAGGCGAAATGTAACTCGTGCCGTTCCATTTCAAACGCAAGTCAAACATCCGCGTGTTGCGCGCCTTGGTGCTGTAAAATTCAGTCACGTCATCTTCCATCGCGTCATTGCCGTCGCCAGCCAGCTTCTTCCGGTGCAAAAATGAGACAATGTGACTTTTCTCATTGATCTTGCCAGCCTCCTTGATTTGATCCTCCATCGGACGCTCGCCGCGAAGCCCCGTTCGGTTCAACTGGCTGAGCAATATAAATGATATGTCGCGGCTGATGCAGCTGTCGTGCGTCATGTCAATCGTCGCCTCCAGCTTTTCCAGCTTATTCATCCGGCGCATGCTTTTATCATAGCCAAAATCCTGAATGTAGTCGGCCACGACGCAATCCAGCTTCCCCCGCGTGTTTTCAAACTCAATAATGGCGCGCTCCATGTCCACCGCCGTCGGTTTGGTGCGATGCAGGCCGATCAAGGCGAAGTTTTTGCCGTAAACCCTGGGAATGTCCTCAATGGCGCGTTTGAAACGCTCCTTTTTCTCCGCGTCAATGTATTTGCCCCGCGCCTCATAGTGGGGAACGCCGCTGATGATCCCCGCCAAGCGCTCGATTATCTCATAGTCGGTTGATTCCGTGCAGACATACAACACTTTTCTGCCCAACGACAGCATGACCAGCGCCATCTGGCAGGCCAGCACGGTCTTGCCCACGCCCGACCGCGCCGCAATCGTCATCATCTCCCCCTTGTGCAGGGAAAAGGCGTAATTGGCCTCGGTGTGCGACGGGAACAAGGGCAGAACAATATCCTCTCTGGTTAATCTCGCCACCGCGTCATTGGCCGCGTGCTCCAACCCCCTCGCTTTTCTGGTCTGCAAAATGTTGTTGACCTGCAAATCAAGCTCGTGAACACTTTTCAGCATAACATCGGTGTCCACGTTGCCACTGTCACCCGCGTCTTGCAGAAAAGCGCTGGTGATATTATGATACGCCCGCACCGCCTCCAGTTTTCGCAGGCGCTCAATGTTGTCATACGCCAACACCGATGAAACATAATGATCAGATATTTTGAGAATGGCGGAAAACGGAATGTTGGTGGTGTTGGTCACGGCGATTGGGCTGATCTCGGAGTTGTGCTCCAATGCCTGTGACAGCACGGCGAAAATTTTACGATGAAGATCAAAGCCAAACGATTCCTCGGTCACGCCCCCTCTTTGCGCCATCCGAATTGACTCCCCCGTGGTGTCATTCATCAGAATCGCCAGCAGATTTTCCTCTAAAGATTGATTGTAAAACATAGTTGTTTTTTCGCCCCTTGACTGTTGATTTTTTCATTTATAGTAAAAAAAATCCATTGCGGGAATTTACAATAAGGCCACCGTCTGAAGTTGTCAAGCCATTGCAACGACAAAAAATCAAATCATTGCCGGCCTTCCTCTGGGACATGGTCTGGAACATAGCCTGGCACGTGATCGGCAATCAAATCGTCCACATACTTCTGCATGACACTCGCATCTGTCTTGAAGTCCGTGCCAATGAACATGCAGTCAGCGCCAAAAGAGGCCTCACGCCAATGCGCCTCGATTTTCTCAAGGGTCAAAACATCACGGCACACCTCTGGAATGGCGATCAGCACCTTGGCGCGCATCAGCGTGTCATTGACGTAATCCACATAATCCCTGTTCTGACGCTCCGGCTGGCTCGCCTTGAATGTCGAATCCTTCTTGCGCTCGTTGCCAACGGCGACTATGCAATCCCATATCTGCCGCTCCACAGCCGGCGCAAGCATCAAATCGCCATTCTCCAACTTGTAAATCCCGTCTGTCGCCCCCTCGCGTTGTCGCTGCGACAATTCAATCTTCTTGGCCTCGCGGTAAACGACTCTGGTCTCCCGCTCATAGGCCACCTGCTCGAAAAGCTCCATCTTGTGAAACACTTTCAGACAGTCAGGCGTGAAATGGAATCTGAACGGCACGTCAATCGGCAAAATCGTGCCATTTTTCTTCATGTCATAGTCAATGCCCTGCTCGGCCAGCGATGATTTGATCAGCTCCTGCCGGATGTTGTGATGCTCATTGCGGTATGCCACCCGCATTTCTTCCTCGCGGCGCACCTGATCGGCTTTTCTGATCAGATTATTGTAGTTGTCATCAATGTCCTTCTGCATCTTGGCCTGCCACTCGGCGCGCTTGCGCACCTTTTCCTGCTCGGCCTGCTCTCTGGCAAGGCGCTCAGCCTCGGTCTCAGGCGCTTTCATTTCCTCGCGCATCTGCTCGTAAAGCTCGATTTCGTCAGACAAGGCCGACTCATGGTCATCAATTTTCGGCAGAAATATCCCCTGCCAGCTATTTTGAATGGAGCGCAGGACGCAGGCGGCGAATATTTCTGGCTTGACTGTTCTGAACTTGGGCAGAGTGTATTTCAGCGCGTTGGCCGTCAAGGGCTTTTTAATGTCGGATCGCATCTGAATGTAGTCACTGACAATCTGAATCATGGCGGGATTGGTGAAATGCTCTGGCAGGAAAGTCATAAATTCATCCGCGTTTAGCTTGGAGACGCGTTTGGCGCTCTTTTTAGGCGTTTTGTCGCTTTTAGGTGTGGATGCACTGCTTTTGTCGCAACGTGCGTTTTTGGGCAAGGAAACGGCCTCTATGTCGATGCTGGCGTCATTCTTGCCGTCACATTCATCTTTATCTTTATCTTCATCTTCACCGTCATCTATCTCTGGCTCCTTGTTGGTCATGGAAAACAGACTGGCCACCCGTGCCTGATCATCGAAATAGTCACAGGCCAGTAAATCGGCGGGGACGTTTGGCTCTGTCTCATGTTTATCCTCTATGTCATCATCAGCGCGCTCACATGGCAGAACTTCTTTTTGCTGGCAAGGTGAAGTTTCCAATGTTTCGGGCTTTTCGCTATCAGTATTATTGGTCTCTATATTGGAACCATCTTTTAGAATGATGCCTTGATGTGGAGTAAAAGAAAAAGAAAAAGAATTGACAAACGAGCTATCGCCGTCAGGCGATGGCGACAACCCTCTCTCATCATCTGCATCTTTGACAACTTGCGCCTCTGGTTTGAAAAAACCGCTCTCGACATTTTCGGATTTTTTTTCTTTATATTCTTTTTTGTATTCTTCTTTTTTTAAATCTTTTATTAATACTGTAGGGAAAAATTGAGAAAAATCAATTCTATTATTGATATTCATCAATTTCACGGCTGATAAAAACACTATTTTTTCCACGTTTTCCTCGCCGTCGACATGGATTTCAATGTGAATTTTCCCGTCTTTTCCGGCCTCTAAATATTGACGCTCATCAATATTTTGGGCATCTTCCGCGCCCCTGAAATATTGACGTTCATCAATATTTTTGCCCTCGAAATATTGACGCTCATCAATAATTATGGACGGCGACAAAGTGCCTAAATATTGACGTTCATCAATATTTCCCTGGCTAATTTCGGGATTTTCGGCATTTCCGTCATAATCCACAACGGAGTTTATCAACCAATGACACCGCCTGTTTTCCTCGCCCCCCCCGTGTCCTGGGTGACACTCGGCAACGCCTGCGACGCCTTCTGTGAAACGCTCATTTCCAGGGCAAAAAAAAGCCTCTCGCGGAGGTTGTGAAAAAGATAACGAATTCAAATTGTCAGCCCCCCCGGGCGCGTCATCCTTGAACTGCTCGGAAATCGACGAAAGCAAGCGCTTCAACTCCGCGTCGCTCGCCACCGCGTCATCGTTGAACAAGTCGCCGCACTCCCTGCGCGCGTCATCAACAAGCCCACGCAAACGCTCGACGCGCTCTTTCGCGGTCATTGGCGTGTCATTGGCCGCGCTTGACAAAGAGGGGCTGGCAGGGGCTTTGATTTTCGCCTTGTGGCGCTTTTCCTTCAACGGCTTTTCCTTGATCACATGAAAGCCCTTGGGCAATGCAATGATCCTCTGCCCATCGGCGTCGAACTTGCCGCTTTTAGCGTCGCCCTCCTCTGGAATGAAGAAAAGATACACAAGATGACGATTCAAACGGCGCTGGTTGCTTCTGGCGATATAACCGGACCGCGCCAGCTTGTTGAGGGAACACTGCACGGTGTTCACCTTCACATTGACCTTGCGCGCGATGTGCTCGTTGCTCAAAAAACAACCATCGGCCTGCGTCTTCAGATCATAGTGCCGGATCATGGAGAGGATGATCTTCTCCGTCGGTGACAAATTGTCAAGGTCTAGGATGCGCTGTGGTATCCATACCCCCAGCTTCTTGTCGTACTGGCCTTTCGGCCATTTTGTCGTTTCCATGTTAGCACCTGTCGGGATTAAAAAAATCCCCCTTTTGTCCTTGTTCTTTATTGGTTATTCACGCTTTCGGCTTGGCGACGGAGAATCGCCGCGACGTCTGGTATTCAGTGGTGAACAAATCTAACACGTCTTCCGTCGGTTGCAAATGCTCGACAATTTTTTTGTAGTCAATCTTCTTTGACAGGCTCGACGCCGACCATGTGCAGAGTTTCCTGCCATCATCGCCGTACAAGTCCGTGCCGTCCTGCATGCTCTCGCAAATCTGCATCTTCAGATCATCCATCTGCTTTTCCAAGCTCTCCACCTGCGCGCGCAATTCATTGAATTGTCGGCAGGCATCCTCCAACAATTCATCGGCAAAGACTTTTTTCTGCTTCTCGCCGCGGGGAAAGGCGCTCACACTGTCATCAACGTTCACTGGCGGCGGCAACACATCGGCCAATACATACTCTGTCCAAAACTTGTCGGCCTCTGTGAACAGATACTCAATGACCGTCTCGTTTCTTTCCAGATGATAAATCCTGAAATCGTTGCTGCCGATCAGAACCGCCAAATCAGCGGACTTGCAACCTGTGACCCCCATGTACCACTGCACCTGCGCCATGTAATACTCTGGAATGTCACTGCTACCATCCTCGCCCCAGTTGTCCTTCATGTAGGCGCTTGACGTTTTGCACTCAAGCAGTTTATCAGTGAACAGCTGCCCCGTTTCCTCGTTGATCAGGAATGGGCTATCCTCTGGTTTTATATCATTGAACTTCTTCCCAACCAGCCTGTCCACGTTGGCGATGAAGTAATTCTTCGCCAAAGGATGCTTTTTCGGATCGCCTTTGAACTGATAATCAGTGGCCTGAACATGACAGCCCGTTCGCAACGCATATTCATTGGCGACCACATCCTCCAATACGCGCCCCCAGTACATCGCGTCGGTTTCCGTCACCAGATTGAACACGTCAACGGGATTGCCCTCGCCGTCATGTCCAACCTTGCTGTACCAGACATCGCGTGGAGTTGTCCACGGTGACAGGCCGACCAGCGCCGCGACGTCGCTTCCGCCAATGCCTTGCATTCTACGCAAGATGAATTCTTTTCTGTCAAAGTCGCTTGTTGTTTGAGTGGTAGTAGTCATTTTTTCTTTTTTCTGCTCAATGCCTTTGCCGTCATGCGGTTGCGAGTTAAAAAAAACAAGCACAAAAAACACCTTTACAATAGACTTTTTCTCAAATCGACAGTCCATCATCAAAGTGTAATTTAAGCTGACAATTCCACTTGTCAAGCTAAAGCATTAAATAAAAGTTGCAAATTGTTTCATCCGTGTCACAAACCACGGCAATTCTGACAGCCGCCGCCATGATTTTTCGCGCGCTCATATTCTTCCAATTCCCGCCTTAATTCCTCATCAAGCTGTCTGCGAATGTCACTTTGCTCGCCGTCAGCCTTGCGACTGCCATTTTTCACCTCGGCAAACACTCGGTCAAGATTGGTTTTCGGTTGCTCGCCCATAATTTTCTGTTTCTGCTTTCTACCTGCATCGCGCAACGACGCTATTTTCTCGGCAAATGCCTCATGTGTTCGTAATTTATTGTAATTCATGTTTTTATATTTTATTTACTAAGTGCTTAAATTATGTCTCGCGGACAATTTCCGCAGGTTATCACACAATAGTTGTTGGCAGCATAGGGCAATTCGTGCATGGTGAAATTATACTCATATTCAATGTTCTCGCTCACCCTGCCAAACGCAAGTCCACTTGAGGACACATCAAGATCGCTGGCGACGCCAGAATCATAACTGCCCGTGAACAGGCATCCCAACGCATGATTGTCAGTGGTTTGCGTCCAGCTTGACCAGCCGCCCTGAGAATAGCAACGCTTCCAGACCTCTGTGCTGTTCATGCTGACCGACACTGTGCTTCCGACCGCTGATTTTGGATTGGCGACGCCGATTATCTGTTGCTTTGTGAAGCCACTGCCGTCCACCGACGCCAGCAATGAGCCGGCAAAGTTGCAGTTGGAGAAATACTCGCCACGATACACCCGCGCGCACTTATCAACCGCTGACAGCGTAATATCCAAGTCGCTCGCGACATGCGCCCTCGCACCCAATATGCTGTGGCCAATCAACGCGCTGGACAACGCACCATCCGTGATATTCACTGAACCGCCGTCTATAAACCCATCCTCGCCATCTGCGGCAAGCCCGCGCGTGAAGGCCGCTGAAACATTAATGTCAAGCGTGATGTTGGACATCTGCTTGCCAAAAATGCCATCCACGGCGGTAATGTCACAGTCGCAATTGATGGTTATCTCCGCGCCGTCAACGTAATTCACCATCATGCCGACAATATCTCTTCCATAGCCCTCGCCCGCGTCGCCGGTCACGTCTATGTCAACTGTCACATCCGTGGCCTCGCACATCAACAAGATATTGTCCATGCCGGCCCCGCCATCGCCAGACTGATATTGATATATACCCGCCACTCTTGGAGCATGTTTGCCCATGATGCTCACACCGCTGTCCGCAATGTGCAAACAACCAACAATCCCCGCATAGGCATATCCGATACCGACGTTGTATCCGGTGACCGCGCTGGAGACAATGCTCACATTGGAGTCTGACACCTTGTGCGCCGCATTAATGCCCAGCGCTGAGCAGGGCAGTGAAGACTCGACAAAGGTAATGTCAACGCCACTGTCAAACACCCCCGCGCCATCTGCATACAGAGAGCGTGAGTCAATGCCTGTGACCTTGCCCGTGCCGTTGAACTCCACATTGCAGAGATTGGTGTTTGGACAGCCTATTCCAGTGGCGGTGCTGACCGTGCCGTTCAAGCCAACCGACACACCCTTTGCCCCATAGCTGGCATAGACCCCTAGCACAGATGACCATGCCACGGTCGCGCCCGCGATGGTCAGGGAAACGTCGGCACCCTCAACGCAGTAGCACACCGCGCCGGTCACATATAGGTCATTGCCATCCGGCTCCTGAATGGATAATAGAACATCATAGCCCTTGATGGTGCTGGCCTCGATGACGTTGCCCCCGCCATAGCTCACGCCGTTGACCGTCACGTTGTCGGCCAAGAGAAACTTGCCGACATTCAGGCCGGCGACTTTGCTTTTGTCACCACTGGGCAGAAATGTGAAGACACTGTTGTTCAGAATGGTGTTGGTTTGATTGCCGTTCAAAATATACGTCGCCTGCGTCTCGTTGGAGACGCTCGCGTGAATGTTGCTCCAGATGTGCTTGTCACCACTGATCGCGTTAAGCAGACTGTGACCAGCCATATTCGCGCCACCAATTAAAACCGCCCCCGTGAAATCAAGCAATAAGTCACCCCTGCCCAGGTTGCATAAAACACGGTAGTCCACGACCCCCGAAACATTGACCCTTATCATCGGGAAGTTGCAGCAATGGGCATGCCAATACTTGTATAGACAGCCATTGGTGACGCTGTTCAGGTTGACATAGGGCTTTTCCTGCGTGCCTTTGCCCGTCTCCAAAGCAGGGCCGTTCAACAGCCCACTGCCACCCTGCGAATTGACATAAACCTCGATGCAGGGCTTAGTTATGGTCACGCGCTCGATTAACTCATCTGCCTGAACCGCATTTTCACCGCAGGCATCCTCATGAACAATGTGTTCTGTCCAGGAACATTGCGTGATTGGCCGGTAAAGCAGGTCGCCGTTGAGCATCATGTCATCAAACATGCCCGTTGTCGCGCCAAACCCAACGGTGTGACTGACAATAGGATAGACAGTATCATTGCTTGTGACGGTGACCATGAAATTGTGCGTTTTTCTTTGAATTCAATCAATCAATCTTCAGGGCAAACCAGATACCATCTGATATAAACCGCGCCGGTCGTGTGATTCTGCGTTATCGAACCATTGCTGTTTATCCTGCCGATCTGATAATAGGCGTTGTAAGTGTCGTTGCTCGGCAGGACAGCGCCAATTTTAACTGTCACCTGCGGACTGCCAACGCCACCATTGCCGGCAAAGAACGGTTTGGCCTCATAATGCAGGTAAACCACCCCCTCGCCGTCAAGCTCCATGCAGGGAATGGCAAAGGCCACGTTGTTCACAAAGCAGGTTGAGTCACCGCTTGTTGCGCCATCCCATGACGCGCCGTCACAGAGCGTGATTGCAACGCCGCCATCGTCATTGTCGCCACTCATGTATCTTTTGTCGACAATCTTGAACATGCCCGTGTATTGCCCGTCTGTGACGCTCACGGCGCCAATGGCGTGCGACTGCGACATGCTGACAACGCTTCCTGACCCGTCAACGCCAATCGCGCCAATCGTGTAATGCACACCCGATGTGACTATGTTTTGCCCCGATGGAATGACTGTGACAAATGGTTGAGAGTGATACGGGAACACCAAGACAACCTCATTGTTGCCCGCCGCCATCTCCGATGTCGCCACTAATTCACAAGGCACACTATACTGCCAAGTGCCGCCACCTGATGAATAAGCCACACTGCAATTGGAGTTGCCGCTGGTTGAACCATTCCAGCTGTGACCCTCGCACACCGCAATGGCTGGAACCTGAATTTCCTCTGGCTCGCCATTGCCTTCCTCGCCTTCCTCAGGCTCAATGGTCTGTGTCACAATCGTCGGCACAAGTTTGAACATGCCGATATACTGGTTACTGGTCACGTCAACCGCGCCTGATTGGTGCTGTTGGACAATGGTGAATTGTTGCTTGCCTGTTCCAGATTCGATGGTTTTGTTCACTGTGCCAATCAAATACGCCACCTCTGTCGGCAAAGGCGATGCGTAAATGCCCGCCTTGGCGACAAGATACGGTTGCTCGTTGTAGGGAAACACCAGATAAATATATCTCAGCCCAATATCCCAGGCATCAGCGTCAAAATGTGTCGGTGCGACCGTGTAATTTTTAGAATAAGCCGACGGGAAAGCGCCCGTCTGACCACTTTGCCAGAAATATCCCGAATAAGTGACACCACACGGCATGTCATTGCCCGCATCAACGTAGCCGCTTTCCTCAAAGTCGCTGACACTGAAACTGTTGCCATCAACGACGAAGATGTAGTTATGCCCAACCTCATCATCCTCGCTGGCATACTTAACATAATGCACTATCTTGAAGTAGCCGTTGTACCCCTCCGCCTTGACAGTGGCAGGGGAGGCTAAAACCCCACCGCCACGCCGTCGCTCCAACGCACCAGCGCCCCTCGGAACCAAGTTGGTGACTGGTTCATAATGACGGATGTTCTCAAGCCGCCGCCCAAGCTCCTGAGTGTAGCCCAGGGCCGGCAATGGTTTAGATGGTCGGAAGGAATTAGACATTGCTACCTAAGAAAAAAACTCACCAGTCCACGCCCTTCTGTGGCATCTTCAAGGCCGACCAGTTGCGGTACTTGTGCTCCTGAAAGTGCAGGATGTAATACTTCTGATACAAAGGATTGGCAGGATTGAAAGACGCGTGAAACAAGCCGCCATGCTTGTCCAGAGGCATGCTCTGCGCCTCCTCATAGGCGAAGGTGTGGCCCTGCCCGCCAAACCGGTCGTTGAATATCTGCTGCGCCCTGCTCACCAGCGCAATGCCGCCAAACTGCATTTTGGAATTGACGCTGTTCTGCTTGTTGGTCGCGTCGGGGAAGGATCGCCACTGATAGATAGCCTCGGCATTGTCGTGCAAAGCGCCACCCAACCCAGTCACCTCGCCATTGGCGTTCACTGAAGCCCCAACCGGAAACCTTGCCCTGTTGCCGACGTTCAACAGCTTCTGCTCAAAGCCATCGCCACTGTAGTCGTGCTGAATGACCACGGAAATTTCCCACCATGACCAGCGCTTGCGATTCGTGCCATCCGTGTATTCGTCGTGGTACTGCGGATCGGCGCTTAGAAGCAAACAGCTTTCCGCCGGAAAAGTCAGCCCGCAAATCTTGATCTGCTTGCTGTTGATGCTGTTGTTGTGCTTGATAAAGGCGTTGACGTCAAAATCCCTCGGATGCAGAGAGTAAGTGAAGCTCAGCTGGAACAGCCGTTTGGTGGTCACTGCCTCAATGCGGTCGCCAGCCGTGTTCACAACGGGGTTAATCGCCACTTTCTCGCCGTCAAGCTGTGTCGTGAAGCGGTTGTTATTCCTGTTGTACCCAAAGAGAAAAGGCGTCTCCACCTCTGGAAACCCCGCCTGCACATTCTCTGGACGCCGCTTCCACGGTGGCGTGTCCTCGTCGCCACGCCTGCCGTCAGAGTCAACACTGCCACCACTGCCGCGCCTACTCGTGTACTCCGCTTGATACACCCAATAGATTGAGTTGTGATTCTCATGCTCAATGTTGCCGTTGCCCAGATAGACGTAATCCTCATCCTCCGGCAACTTGGAGAATTTGACGGGGAAGCCCTTCGCCCGCATAATCTCGGACGGGCAGATGTCATAAGGCTTCACGCCACTTGATATGGCGCTGTCACTCAAGGTGAAAAAGTAATTTTTAATGATGGTCGGAACACCGTCATTGACGCTTGTGCTTAAATCCCAGCCAAACTCACTCGGCTCATCGGCCAAGCCCGTTCCTGTGCCACT
>LFRM01379607.1_pt2 | contig 11578 bp, 4 predicted proteins | sample 618341 | NCBI WGS metagenome assembly LFRM01 (sample SAMN03654438, study PRJNA283298) | anaerobic digester metagenome | isolation source: pool of bioreactors CSTR01a, CSTR02a, and CSTR03a thermophilic anaerobic... | place: Denmark: Kgs. Lyngby | collected 2014-05-21
GTGTCCACGCGGGTCAAAGCTTTAGATCAAGGCTTCTATGGTTTGTTTGAACAATGTGACGTTTCAAACCAGAAGCTGATTGCACTGATTGCGGTCATGGAAAGCGACTCGCTGTTTTTTGACTTCATGTATGAAGTCTACCGTGAAAAACTGATCATTGGGATCGATGAGATCTCAGATAGCGATATCAGTGTGTTCTTCAAAGACAAACAGATCCAGAATGAGCGTGTTGCCAAGTGGACGGATTATACCCTGAAGCGATTGGGAACTATTTATCGAACGGTTTTGATGGAATCGGGCATTTTGGAGAGATCCACTGGGTCCAGAAAGATTGTTAAACCCATTCTCGATCGGGCACTGGAACAAAAGCTCAAAGACTGCGGCATGAAAATGACGCTCCGTGCGTTGACGGGGGTGAGATAATGGCGAGTTTGGAAGAACGTTTGGATATAGCCGAACGCTTGATCAAAAGCGAAAGCTTCCGGCAAAACAAAGGCCTGGGGAATGAGGTCGGTTATTACGTCTTTGATTATCCGGCAGAAAAAGAGCTCATTGTCAGAGAACGTGTTGCTTATATGAAAAACAAGAACTCCCGGGGTACGGATGGATTCGAGCTGGTGGTGTTCGACCTTTACGACATCATCATCGATATCCTGGAAAAGGAAGGTTTCCTGGAGCAGGTCTATAAGTTTGAAAAGAAAAAGGGATTCGACCGGATCATTAAATCTGTTGGAAACCTCTTGAAGATCAATGATGCGGACAGCCTTATCGTAAAACACATCCAGGAACATACACCTGAGGATGCAGTGGTGTTTCTTGTGGGAATCGGTAAGTGCTATCCGATCCTGCGGTCACATAAGGTGCTGAACAACCTGCACCAGACATTAGACCGTGTGCCGGTAGTGCTGTTTTATCCGGGAAAATACGATGGCCAGGAACTGGTCCTTTTCTCAACAATAAAAGACGATAACTACTATAGAGCTTTCAAGCTGGTAGATTAGGGGGATGAAGATGTTTATCAAAGATATGTTTGCAAAACCCATTGACCGTGATATCAAAGGGGTCATCAAAGTTGGTCAGGCGGATGATGAGAATATCAAACAAGAACTGGAAGAATATGTGGTCACCAGAGAGCTGCAAAAGCATTTCACGGATTTCTTCGCCAGTTACAAGAAAGGAATCAACGGACACACTGACAAAATGGGTGTCTGGATCTCCGGCTTCTTTGGAAGCGGTAAATCCCACTTCTTAAAGATCCTGTCCTACTTACTTGAAAACAAAGAAGTCAACGGCAAGAAAGCCATTGACTATTTCATAGATGACAAGAAAATCATCGATCCCATGGTCCTCGCGGACATGAAGTTGGCTGCGAGTGTACCAACGGATGTGGTTCTTTTTAATATTGACTCCAAGAGCGAGTTGGCCGGTAAACAGACCAAGGATGCCATTGTCTCCGTATTTCTGAAAGTCTTCAATGAGATGCAGGGCTTCTGTGGATCGATTCCTGCCCTGGCGGATTTGGAACGGCAGCTCACCGAGCAAGATCGCTATGACGAATTTAAAGAGAAATTTGAAGATGAGTTTGGCAAGCCCTGGATTGATTCCAGAAATAAATTTGATTTCATCCAGGATACCATTGTGGATGTTTTGGAAGATATGGGCTTCATGAGCGAGTCGGCTGCCCGCAACTGGTGCGAAAAAGCCATTGAGCCTTATCAGATCAGCATCGAGAACTTTGCCAAGTTGGTAAAAGAATACCTAGATCACAAAGGCCGTAATCATCACCTGGTCTTCCTGGTAGATGAGATTGGTCAGTATATAGGGGACGATTCCAAGTTGATGCTGAATCTCCAGACCGTCACAGAGGATCTGGGGACTGCTTGCCGCGGAAAGGTTTGGATCATCGTGACCAGCCAGCAGGATATCGACTCTATCACCAAAACAAAAGGAAATGACTTCTCCAAGATTCAGGGACGTTTTGATACACGTCTCTCCTTGTCGTCTGCCAATGTAGATGAAGTCATCAAGAAAAGAATCTTGGACAAGTCGACCACTGCTGAACAGACGCTGCGGCTGCTTTACGAGCAAAAATCCACTATCATCAAAAATCTGATCGTTTTCAATGATGGCGTGGAAAAAAAGCTGTATGCCAATGAACACGACTTTGCCTTGGTATATCCCTTTGTGCCTTATCAGTTCAATTTATTGGCCAGTGTGCTGACTTCAATCCGCACCCATGGCGCTTCAGGGAAACACTTATCCGAAGGCGAACGTTCCATGATTGCTTTGTTCAAGGAATCTGCCATGAATCTCATGGATCGCGAGCATGGTGCACTAATCCCCTTCAATGTCTTCTATGATGCACTCCATCAGTTCCTGGATCACAGTCACAAAGGTGTTATTTCCAGGGCAGCTGATAATAACTATATCAACCCTGACAACGAAGCAGATAATTTCAATGTCAATGTATTAAAAACCCTATTCATGATCAAGTACGTGAAAGAAATCACCGCAAATGTCGACAACATTACCAGTTTGATGATTTCTGATATCGATACAGATCGTATTGCCTTGAAGAAGCGGGTAGAAGAAGCTTTGAAAATACTGGTTCGTCAGATGCTTGTTCAGAAGAACGGTGATAACTATGTCTTTTTGACTGATGAAGAGCAGGAAATCAACCGCGAAATTGAAAACCAGAATGTTGAAATGGCTGAAGTCATTAGTAAAGCTTCGGAAATCATTTTTGAAGACATCTTCAGCGATAAGAAATACCGGTATCCAGAACACAATGGGCGCTATAATTTTGCCTTCAATCAAATTGTGGATGATCGTCCCTATAAATCTAACCAGAACAATGACATTGGTGTTCGCATCCTGACGCCAAGTTCTGAGTATGCGGATGATGATGTAACACTTCGAATGATGTCCGGTCAGGGCAAGGAAGTACTTGTAGTCCTTCCAAATGAATCAGCATTTCTCAATGAGTTAAGAAGTGCTCTTAAGATAGAGAAGTACTTAAGGCTGACAACAGCCAATAAGCTGGCAAAATTTGAGCAGATCAAAGAAGCAAAGCGGATTGAGATGCGCGAGAGAAATGGAAATGCCAAATTATTCTTGCAGGAATCCATGAAGCATGCAGCGATCTACGTTAACGGCGATCGGACTCAAATAGGCGTGAAGGATGTGTCTGCCCGCATCAATGATGCATTGGGACGGCTGGTCTCCACGGTCTATCACAAGTTGTCCTACATCGATGTTGCCATGAACGAGGCCAATATTCGAGCCCTTTTCAAAACATCCAATCAACAGTCTTTTGCCCTGGAAGGCGGTAAGGAAGCAAATGCACATGCGATCCATGATGTATTGAGTTTCATCGCCACCAATTCCTCCATGCATACTAAAACTTCCATGAAAAGTCTGATGGACCGTTTCATGAAAGCACCTTACGGATTTGTGGAAGATGACGTGGAATGGCTTGTCGCTAAGCTATTCAAAAACGGAGACATCGCACTGACTGTCAATGGTGCGGCGGTTACCCTTCTTAATAAGTCAGAAGAAGAAATTGTCCGCTACATCACCAAGAAAGAATATGTTGAAAAACTTTTAACAGAGAGACGTCAACAGGCTGGAATCGAAGAAAAGAAGGCCGTCCGTGAAGTCATGAAAGAACTCTTCGGGGTTTCCAGCATCAATGACGATGATGATTCCATGATGCAGTCTTTCCAAAGCTACAGCAGCAGTCTTGAAACCGAGCTGGAGAAGATTGAAATCATGTTCAACAACCATAGCTTCCCAGGGAAGAAAACGGTCCTTTCTGGCAAAGGACTTTTAAGAGCAATCATCCAGATTCAATCCCCATCTGAATTCTTTAAGAAGATTTATTCAGACCGTGACGATTTCTTGGATTTTGCTGAAGATTTTGAACCAGTCAAAGCATTCTTTGCGGGTGAGCAAAAGAAAATCTTTGAAGATGCCTTAAAGATGATGAAAATCTACGATGACAGCAAGACCTTCATTGTAGACGATAAGGTTGAGGAAACAGTCCGGGAAATCAAGGCAATTCTGAAAAAGGATATGCCCTACAGCGATATTCCAAAACTGCCCGATCTACTAAGTCAATTCAGAGATGCCTACATGGCAGTATTGACTCAAATGGAGGCTCCAATACTCAAGGCAATTGAGGATGCTAAAGTTCGAGTATTTGAAGTCTTAAATACCAAGAAATACCAAGATGAATTGAGTGATAGATTTTTCAAGCTTTTCAGAGAGATCCATGATAAAGCGACCACCTGCAATAATGTTGCTACGCTTCAAAATGTCAAAATCGAAGCGGACGCGCTTAAAGTGCGGTTGCTTAATGAAATGGCGAAGAAAGATGAAAAGATTGCTGAGGATACGCCGCCTTACGGCAATGATGGTGGTGATCCAAAACAAGTCAAAAAACAGAAGAGCATCAGCATAAAGAATGTCAGCTTAACTTCTTCCTGGCAGATTGAGTCTGCACAGGATCTCGACAAATACATCAGTGAACTTCGAGAACAAATCATGAAAGAGCTCGATCAGGACACTATCATCAACATTGAGTTCTAAGGGGGATATACATGAATAAGACAGCAATTAAGAATTTTGCGATATGGGCGAGAAATAAGCTCATTGCTGACATCATCTATAAAGCAGGTCTGTTGGGGATAACGGAAAAAGGAATCAAAAGTCCGCTTCCACAATCCACCCAGACGGTTCAGTTTTTTGATATTGGAACAAAAGAGCCGAGCTCTGTTACTGGCGTAGAAATCCAGCAACGTAAGAGATTGGTTGAGGAGATAGAAAGGAAAGCCAAACAAAGCGATTACGCCACAGCCTACAAGAATGTCATTGAAGAAGTAGCGTATACCTGGTTCAATCGATTGATAGCCATACGTTTCATGGAAGTGAATGACTATCTACCAACGCGCATTCGTGTCCTTTCTTCTGAAAGTAACGGAAAAGCGGAGCCAGACCTGGTGACCCATGCTTTGGAAGTTAATCTTGATTATTCAGCTTACGAAAAAGATCGGATCGTACAGCTCAAACTTGATAATAAGCTGGATGAACTTTTCCGTATGCTATTTATCAAGCAATGCAATGCTTTAAATACCAATCTGCCTGAGCTCTTTGAGAAAACCAGTGATTATACAGAACTCCTTCTGAATGTATCCTTTACAGACAAAGAGGGTGTTGTATATCACTTAGTCAATGACATAGAAGAAGATGATTTTGATGTCTCTAAAGAAGGTCAAGTAGAGATAATTGGATGGCTTTACCAATACTATAATACTGAGCCTAAGGCAATGGTCGATTCTTATGCAGGAAGCAGTGAAAAACTAACAAAAGAAGATATTCCAGCAAAAACTCAACTATTTACTCCTGATTGGATTGTCCGTTATATGGTTGAGAATAGCTTGGGTCGCCTGTGGCTAGAAGGTTATTCTAATGATGAACTGAGATTAAAATGGAAGTATTATCTGAATGATATAAATCAAGAAAAAGATGTTCAAATACAGTTAAATAAAATTCGCGAAGGAAATAGAGCTATTGCGCCTGAAGATATAAAAGTAATAGATCCTGCAATGGGTAGTGGCCATATTTTGGTATATGCCTTTGATGTTCTTTTGCAAATATATGAAAGTTGTGGATATAGCCAACGAGATGCTGCGAAAAGCATCGTAGAAAAAAATCTATATGGGCTAGACATTGATAATCGGGCATATCAACTCACCTATTTTGCAGTAATGATGAAAGCAAGACAATATAATCGTAGGATTCTTAATAGAGAAACCGCATGTCATGTCTATGCTATCCAAGAAAGTAATGAAATTGATAGGGATCAGTTGAAATACTTTGGTAGTGCTATGAGTGAAATGGAAAAGAAATCAGCTATTTCACAGATACAAAACATATTGGATGTTTTTATTGATGCAAAAGAGTATGGATCTATGCTTAAGGTAGGTAATTATGATTGGCAAGTTCTTAATACTTTTATTGACAGTGTAAATATAAATGGGCAAATTTCGTTGGATACTGTCGACATTGAGCGCACACAAAGGCAACTAAGATTAATATTAAGAATAGGTGCAATTATGTCGGGAAACTATGATGTTGTTGTTACTAATCCTCCGTATATGACTATCAGTAGTGGAGGAGAAAAAATGAATAAATTTGTGAAAGATAATTATCCTGATAGTAAGTCCGATCTTTTTGCAGTTTTTATTGAAAGATGCTTACAACTATCTAAGAAAAATAAATATGTATCTATGATCACAATGCATTCTTGGATGTTCCTAGCGAGTTATGAAAAGCTTAGGAACCGTGTCTTGGAAAAAGATATTGTGAATATGGTTCATTTAGGCTCACGAGCATTTGACGAAATAAGTGGAGAAGTTGTTCAAACAACAAGTTTTGTATTTAGAAACAGTAGTACATCAAATCTGTGTGCTCAATATATTAGATTAGTAAAATATCCTGGTGAATTAAACAAGTCAAAGCAATTTCATGATAATCAAAACTATTATTATTTTACACAAAATAATTTTAAGGTAATTGATGGCGCTCCATTAATATATTGGATAAGTGATGTTCTATTAAGAGCATTTGGTGATAAAACTATTAATGATGTGGCTGAGCCTAGAGTAGGTATGGCTACTGCAAATAATGAGTTGTTCTTACGATTATGGCATGAAGTTTCCTGGGAGCGTGTTTGCATAAACGCAAAATCAAGAGAAGATGCTGTTAATTCAAAGAGTAAATGGTTCCCTATTACTAAAGGGGGTGAAAATCGCTTTTGGTATGGTAATAATGACTATGTTGTCAATTGGGAAAATGATGGATTAGAAATTAGAAATTTTAAAGACAAAAAAACTGGTAGAATTCGTTCTCACAACTATAACCTTGATTATATATTCCAGTCGGCTTTAACTTGGACAGTAATAGGATCAGACAAAACTTCTTTTCGTTATATTCCAGAAGGGTTTTTATACTCGAATAGTGGATATGGATTGTTTTGCTCAGATGAAACAACAAAGCTAAATATATTAGGCTTAATGAATTCTAAAATAGCAGTTGAAATTTTAAATATGCTAGCACCCTCTATGGGGTTTGAATCGGGATATATAAGGAAAATACCATATTTAATAGACAGTATCCCCAAAACAGAGATAGTTGACTTGGTTAAAGCTTGTGTTGAAACTTCTAAAGATGATTGGGATAGTTTTGAAGAGAGCTGGGATTTTAAAACTCATCCATTTATTAGATTTAAAAAAGATGGTCTCATTAGGAATTCATACCATTTATGGGATGAATATACCAATGAAAACTATTTGTCCATTAAGAGGATGATGGAGAAATTAAATTCGATTTTCATAGAAGCATATGAATTAACCGACGAAATTGAACCTGAACTTGATAAAAATTCTGTGACTTACAGAAAGGCTAATGTTGAACGAGACGTATGTAGTTTTATATCTTATGCAATTGGCTGCATGTTTGGTCGTTACAGCCTAGACTTTGAAGGTTTAATATACGCAGGGGGACAATGGGATAGCAGTATATACAGTATTTTTACTCCAGATAAAGATAATATTATTCCCATTACTGATGAAGAGTATTTCCAGGATGATATTGTAGGCTTATTTATTGATTTTGTTAAGAAAGTTTACAGCGAAGAAACCTTGGAAGAGAATCTTTCTTTTATAGCTGAAGCTCTAGGCAATAAGGGGACAAGTTCTCGTGAGACAATAAGAGATTACTTCATTAAAGACTTTTTTAAAGATCATTCTAACATTTATTCTGTCAATGGATCAGGAAAAAGACCAGTTTATTGGTTATTTGACAGCGGAAAACAGAATGGGTTTAAAGCCTTAGTCTATATGCACCGCTATGATGAAAATACCATAGGTAATCTTCGAATTGATTACCTACATCGCATGCAGCGAATTTATGAAAATGAAATTTCTAGAATGCAAGACACCATCGAAAATAGCAAAGATGCCCGTGAAGTAACAGCTGCAACAAAACGTAAAGAAAAGCTGATCAAGCAACTTCAGGAAACCAAAGAATATGACGAGAAAATCGCTCACCTTGCTTTAGCGCGGACATCGATTGATTTGGATGACGGTGTGAAAGTCAACTACGAAAAAGTTCAGACCGATCGAGATGGCAAGAAGCTGGATGTGTTGGCAAAAATCTGACGAAAGGAGGCTCTGGGATGGCGGAACTAAATTTAAAACAAATAACAGATAAGCTCAATCATGAGTTTACTGGAGATACTCGCAAGCTTGTCTTCTGGTACGATGACAAGGCTGAATTTTTTGAAGATGTGGATTCATTAGAGCTATCTAATGCTAAAATCTATCATCTCGAGAAGGACAATCAATTTTATACCAAGCACTTTTTGGAACGTGTTGATAGATCAAATAATTATCTGATCTATGCCCCATTTCCGCGTCCTCAGGTTAGGGACAACCATTTAGAAGACATCCTCCTCTACTCGAGACAATTCTTTGCTGATAGAGCGTCACTTCTGACTGTGGATCTTGGGATTGACCAAAAGTATAAGCCTGTAATCCAAAAATATATCAAGTTCTTCGGCGCGAAGGATCGGACTCAAAAGTTTTACGATCTTGAACTTGAGAACTTTACCAAGGAAAGCATCGAAGTGGCTCTCATGAGCGTTCTTTGCAAGACGAGAATTGCGTTTTTCGACGAGGTTGTCCGTGTCGTTTTGACCGATGGAGACCTTGAAGAGAATAAATTCCTGGAGGAATTTGAAAAGTATGGCCTCCTGGAAGCTTTCTGGCGCCTTTGTGAAGAACAGTTTGGCTATACCGATGTAAAGCCAACATTGGAAAAACTTGTGCTGACCATGTTCGTAACCTATACCCAAAGATATCTTCAGGGCGAACTTCCACTTGCATGGAAAAGCTTTGTTTCCTACAAGTCCGGCAATATTATCGCATTTCTAGATAACCTGATGAACAACGTCTTATACCGAGAGCGGTATGATGAATTATCTGATTATGTGGCTAGAAATCTTCAGGCTAAGACTACATTGGAGTCCTACAATCCAGAATCATTGATTCAATGCGACACTTTTGAGGCCATTGATCATGTTTTTATTAAATGGATCACCGATCGGCTTCTAAATGAAGATCTTGGAGCTAAGCTTTCAGGCAAGTCTATCTCTGAAATCTGCAAAGATCGCCGTAAAAGACATTTTGGAGACCGGTATCGGTCCGAATACCACATGCTTGAAAGCGCTTCTTATGTCATAGCGGCAGCAAGTTATCAAAGCCGAGATGACCTAAAGGACATCGTCAAGCATTACACTACTAACGACTATCAGATCGATCAGCAGTATCGGAAATTTTATTATAATTACGATCAGCTGAACGAGAACAGCCATTTTGAAAAACTTAGGGATCTGGTAGAGAATATCTACACCAATGAGTTCCTGGCTAAAAGTGTCTATATCTGGAATGTGGGTCTCAAGAAAGCAGACTCTTCCTCTTCCATGCCTCTTCAGCGGAATTTTTACAGTAAATACATTCAATCCAGCAAGAATCGCGTGGTGGTGATCATCTCTGATGCCATGCGTTATGAAGTTGGGCAGTCATTATTTGCCAAACTAGAAGATGACGAGAAATGCACTCCAAAACTGGAAGCAATGATAAGCATTCTCCCTTCCTATACACGGCTTGGCATGGGTGCTCTGCTGCCACATAAGAGCCTGGAGTTGACTCAGGAGAACAAGGTCTTGGTTGATGGCATGCCATGCGATTCGCTCAAGCAGAGAGAGGCAATACTCAATTCCTATACGCCCAATAGTAGATGTATTCAGTTTGATGATCTGAAATTGATGAAGAAGATGGAACTGAGGGAAGTCTTTACGGGAATGGACGTGGTCTATGTCTATCACAACCAGATCGATGCCCGAGGAGATAAACTGAGTACGGAGAATGAGGTCTTCACTGCCTGCTACGAAGCCGTTGATGAAGTCTTTACCATGATCAAGCGCATCTCAACCAATGCCAACACCCTGCACTTCATCGTCACGTCAGATCATGGATTCATATACAAACGAGACAAGCTGCAGGAAACCGACAAGATTATCCATGTGGCCGACAAAGACGCTTTTATCAATCGTCGCTTTATCGTTGCTGAGGATGCGCTGGAAGACGATGGGATCACATCATACTCCATGGGTAAGATCCTTGGGAACAAAGACACCAAGTGGGTTTCTGTTCCAGTGAGCTCCAATGTATTCAAGGTCACTGGCGGCGGCCAGAACTTTCTTCATGGCGGTTCTTCTCTTCAGGAGATGCTTGTTCCGGTCATTGATGTCAAAGTCGAAAAAGGCCACGCAGATACAAGACCCGCACAGATCGTCTTGGTCAGCATGGTCCAAAAGATCACGAACCTGATTTCTTCTCTGGACTTCATACAGTCTGAGCCTGTCAGTGATGTGATCAAAGAGACCAGCTATAAAGTGTTCTTCATTTCTGAAGATAATGAAAAAATCTCCAATGAGTGCATATATTTTGCAGACCGAAAGGATAATGATCCCAGCAAGCGGATTTTCAGACTGAAGTTCAACTTCAAGAACAAGCAGTATGACAAATCAAAACAGTACTATTTGGTAGCCTATGATGAGAAAAATGATATAGAAGTCTTGCGTCATGGCGTTGTGATGGACATTGCCTTCGCGGATGACTTTGGCTTCAGTTTATAAGGGGGGGATGAACCGGTGAGTGAACTTGAAAGAGACCATGATGCAATCGAAATAGAGCAGTTCGAGGATGACTTTGATATCCAGGAAGATACTGAGCAGATTGTTGAGACTGTGGTCAGTTCAAACAACTATCTTAATGATAAGCTCAACGAAGTCTTCGCAGGCAAGATTGTCCGCAAAGATCTGACTAAGAAGATCAAGGAAGGTGCCAACGTCCCTGTTTATGTCCTGGAGTACCTGCTTGGCATGTACTGCGCCACGACTGAAGAGGAAGCCATAGCAGATGGAGTCCGTAATGTAAAAAGCATCTTGGCTGAGAACTTTGTCCGGCCAGATGAAGCTCAAAAGATCATCTCAAAGTTAAGGGAACGCGGCAGCTACACTGTCATCGATAAAGTGGCAGTCAAACTCAACTATCGCCAGGACATCTATGAAGCGGAGTTTTCCAATCTGGGAATCAAGAATGTGCCGATCTCAGAGCGGTATCCTTCTGACTTCGAGCGACTTCTCAGTGGAGGCATTTGGTGCATCGTCCAGCTAGAATATTTTTATGATGAAGCAGATAAGAGCAGAATCCCCTTCATCATTTCCAAGCTAACGCCGATTCAGATGCCGAACCTGGATATGAGTGAAGTGTTAGGTGGCAGAGCTCAGTTCACCAAGGATGAATGGATCGATGTCATCCTAAGATCCATCGGCATGGAACCGTCAAGATTTACGCTAAGAGTAAAGATGCTGCTGCTCGCCAGAATGATTCCCCTTGTGGAAAACAACTTCAACTTCTGCGAGCTGGGTCCGCGAGGAACTGGTAAATCT
>LFRM01095250.1_pt1 | contig 11575 bp, 9 predicted proteins | sample 618341 | NCBI WGS metagenome assembly LFRM01 (sample SAMN03654438, study PRJNA283298) | anaerobic digester metagenome | isolation source: pool of bioreactors CSTR01a, CSTR02a, and CSTR03a thermophilic anaerobic... | place: Denmark: Kgs. Lyngby | collected 2014-05-21
GGTGAAGCAGATGAAACCACATATACTACTGCATTCAAAATAGATGAGGAGTTGATAGAGGAGGCTGAGGAGTCTTCTGAATTTGCTACTACACATAGCTTAAAAGAAACTGACTCAAAACTAAGGCTCGATAAAACAAATCAACAAAACAATGGTAATTTAAAAAGGAGTGGAGGCATAGGAGTTTTTACCCCAACTAAAAGAGACGAAAAGAAAGAAAGTGACAATAAATTGCCCTCTTTTGGTATGAGTTGAGTTATAAGCCTGTGTTTACATAAGCCTCAGCTATTTATGTGTTTTTGTTAAAAGTGTTTGCAGCTTAAAATACATTCGTATGTTGGTTTTAAATAAAAGCTCTTTGAGTTTTAACATTATGCTTTTATTAAGATGTTTAAAATGGTTTGTTTTTATATTTGTGATAAATAGCAAACTGCTTATAATGAGGGTTGTATATTTTGTGATTAAAAACTTATCAACAATTAGAGCATTTTAAATGCTCTTTCTTGGGTAGTTCCAAATCTTTTCTTTATAATTGTACTTCGTTTCTAAAACAGGAATGAAAATTGCAGACAGTTAACAAATATACATAATATAACATCTTGGTTCAATGAAAAAAAGAATCTATACGTTTAACGAGGCCTATAAAGCATCTCATTCATATTTTAAATGGGATCAGTTGGCGGCTAAAGTTTGGGTTAGTAAATACGCTCTTAAAGATAGCGATGGCAATATCTATGAAGAATCGCCACGCGATATGCATTGGCGTTTAGCTAGAGAAATTGCTAGAATAGAAAACAAATATCCTAATCCTATTAATGAGGAAGATTTGTTTTATCTTTTCAATAAATTTGATTACCTAATTCCGCAAGGCAGCCCCATGACTGGTATTGGCAATGACTATCAGGTTGCTTCTCTTTCCAACTGTTTTGTAATTGGTATGGAGGGTACTGCCGACTCTTATGGTGGTATTATACGTATTGATGAAGAGCAGGTGCAATTGATGAAACGCCGAGGAGGTGTTGGTCACGACCTATCTCATATCAGACCTAAAGGTTCTGCTGTAAAAAACTCTGCCCTTACTTCAACAGGGTTGGTTCCTTTTATGGAGCGTTACTCAAATTCTACACGCGAGGTTGCGCAAGATGGTCGTCGTGGCGCACTTATGCTTTCGGTTTCTATTAAACATCCAGATTCTGCAGATTTTATAGATGCCAAAATGGAGCAGGGTAAAATAACAGGAGCAAATGTTTCGGTAAGAATCGACGATGATTTTATGAAGGCTGTTGAGAGCGACGGAATGTACACGCAACAATATCCTGTTAAATCTAAAACCCCTAAATTTTCGAACGAGGTAAAAGCAAAAGAACTATGGTCTAAGGTTGTGCACAATGCATGGAAATCGGCCGAGCCAGGTGTTTTGTTTTGGGATACAATTATTAATGAGTCGGTTGCAGATTGTTATGCAGATTTAGGTTTTGAAACTGTATCAACCAACCCTTGTGGAGAAATTCCTTTGTGTACATACGATAGTTGCCGTTTGTTGGCAATAAATCTTTATTCGTATGTAGTGAATCCATTTACAAAAGATGCGCATTTCGATTTCGAGCTGTTTGCAAAGCATGTGAGAATTGCACAAAGAGTAATGGATGATATTATTGATCTAGAAGCAGAGAAAATTGAGAAGATTCTCGAGAAGATTAATAACGACCCCGAAGTAGAAGAGGTGAAAAGCGCCGAACGTCACTTGTGGGAGAAGATAAAAACAAAAACGCTTCAAGGACGAAGAACTGGCTTGGGCACAACTGCTGAGGGCGATATGCTAGCAGCAATGGGATTGACATATGGTACTGAAAAAGCAACAGACTTTTCAGAAGAAGTTCATAAAAGATTGGCCCTTAGTGCTTATGCATCATCGGTAGAGTTGGCAAAAGAGCGTGGAGCATTTGAAATTTTTGACAAAGAGAGAGAAAAAGACAATCCTTTTATAAATAGATTGAAAGATGCCGACAAGAAACTATATGCAGATATGGTTAAGTATGGTAGACGAAATATTGCGTGTCTTACTATTGCTCCTACTGGTACTACAAGCCTCATGGCGCAAACAACTTCAGGCATAGAACCTGTTTTTATGCCTGTTTATAAGCGTAGGCGTAAAGTAAACCCAGGTGATGTAAAAACTAGGGTTGATTTTGTTGATGAGAATGGCGATTCGTGGGAAGAGTATGTAGTGTTTCATCAAAAGTTCCGCACTTGGATGGAGGCTAATGGTCATTCTGTACACAGAGAGTATAGCAATGAGCAGCTAGATGAATTAGTTAAAAAATCTCCTTATCACAAAGCCACTGCTAACGATGTAGACTGGATGCAAAAAGTGAAAATGCAAGGACGTATTCAGAAATGGGTAGATCACTCTATAAGTGTAACCATCAACTTACCAAATGATGCTACAGAGGAGCTTGTAGGTCAACTATATTTAGAGGCATGGAAAAGCGGTTGTAAAGGTTGTACTGTATATAGAGATGGCTCTCGTGCTGGTGTATTGATTGCTAACGACGAAGAGAAAGAGAAAAAAGAAGAAGATTGCTTCGAGCTTCCCCAAGTTGTAACTTCTAGACCAACTGAATTGCCAGCTGAAATTATTCGCTTTCAAAACAACAAGGAGAAATGGATTGCCGTTATTGGATTATTGAATGACCGTCCGTATGAGATTTTTACTGGTATAGCCGATGAAGATGATGGATTTCTTCTCCCAAAAAGAGTAACTAGTGGTACAGTTATCAAGGCTTATGATGAAGAGGGTGTTAAACGCTACGATTTTCAGTTTAGAAATAGAAGAGGATACAAAATTACAATAGAAGGACTCGACGGAATGTTTAATCCTGAGTATTGGAACTATGCAAAGCTAATTTCAGGAGTATTGCGCTATGGTATGCCCATCGATCAGGTATTGAAGCTTGTATCGGGCCTAGAGCTTGATAACGAGACTATAAACACATGGAAGAATGGTGTTGAGCGTGCTTTGAAGAGATACTTGCCTAGCGAAACTGAAGTAAAGGAAGTTTGTCCTGTGTGTAACCACGAAACACTTGTGTTTCAAGAAGGCTGTTTAACATGTCGTAATTGTGGTGCATCAAAATGCGGATAAATTAATTCACACATACAGCATATAGCTAAATAGCTTTACTCTAAATAGAAATGCAACACTCAAAAGGTGTTGCTTTTCTGTTTTTATTGAATAATGATTTTGTAAATAATCTATATTCTACATAAATCATTGTATTTTTGTATTTATGGACGATAGTTATAAAACCATAGAAGAGATAGCAGAGGGATATATTACTGAGCGCAAAAGTAAATTTATCTCTTATGTTATTCCTGTTGAAACCGAAGATGAGGTGAAAGAGATACTTGAAGAGTATCGAAAAAAATACTACAATGCGCGCCATGTGTGTTGGGCGTATATGTTGGGTGAACTGCGCGATGATTTCCGATCAAACGACGATGGTGAGCCATCTGGTACAGCAGGTAGGCCAATTCTTGGGCAAATAAACTCTTTTGAGCTAACCAATGTTCTAATTATAGTAATTAGATACTTTGGAGGCACATTGTTAGGCACTGGTGGTTTGATTAAAGCATACAAAGAGGCAGCAGCAGCTGCTATAGAAAATGCCAAAATTGTAGAGAAAACAATAGACGATACATTTGTTTTACATTTCGAGTACCCATTATTAAATGAAGTAATGCGCGTATTACATCAATATGAGGAGGTGAGTTGGACACAAAACTTTACCGAAACATGCGAAATGAAGATAGTAATTCGTCAATCTCAGTCTCAATTGATTTCACAAACATTGTCTACAATCTACGGTGTGACAGTGTTAGAGGCATAAGAAGAGACTGACTAATAATCTGATTTAACAACTAATAGACTCAAATAATCGAAATAGTAAGACAAAATTAGTACTTTTGCCACCTGAAATATTTCATTATAATACGTTTAGAATAAAGAAAACATATATATGCAGAAAAATTTGGTAATAGTGGAGTCCCCTGCCAAAGCTAAAACTATAGAGAAATTCTTAGGAAAAGATTTTCATGTAATGTCTAGTTATGGACACATTCGTGATTTACAGAAAAAAGATTTTGGTATTGACATTGAAAACGGATTTATACCAGTATATGAGGTTCCAGCCGACAAAAAGAAAGTTGTTTCTGAACTAAGAGCTGCTTCTAAAAAAGCAGAAGTAGTATGGCTTGCCTCGGATGAGGACCGTGAGGGAGAAGCTATTTCATGGCATTTGTATGATGAACTTGGGCTTGAAGCTGATAAGACAAGACGTATTGTATTTCATGAGATTACAAAAACTGCTATTCTTAAAGCAATTGAAAACCCAAGAGCTATAGATAATAACTTGGTTGATGCTCAGCAAGCACGACGTGTATTAGACCGTATTGTGGGATTTGAGCTTTCGCCTGTTTTGTGGCGAAAGATTAAGCCATCTCTATCAGCGGGCCGCGTTCAGTCGGTAGCTGTAAGGCTTATTGTTGAACGTGAGCGCGAGATTAGAGATTTTACGTCTACTGCCGCCTACCGTATAGTTGCTGTATTTACAAAAGAGGAGAATGGGCAGACATATGAACTGAAAGCCGAATACAACAAAAGATTAAAAACAAAAGAAGAAGCATTAGCATTGTTGGAGCAACTTAAAACATCTTCTTTCGAAGTTGCAGATGTTACAATGCGTCCAGCAAAAAAGACTCCTGCAGCTCCTTTTACTACTTCCACATTACAACAAGAGGCTTCAAGAAAACTAGGCTTTTCTGTAGGTCAAACTATGATGGTGGCGCAAAGGCTGTATGAGTCGGGGAAAATAACCTATATGCGTACCGACTCGGTAAGCTTATCGGGCTTGGCTATTAATGTAGCAAAAACAGAGATTACATCGCAATACGGAGAAGAGTATGTAAAAGTAAGGCAGTATACCAACAAATCGAAAGGAGCACAAGAGGCTCACGAGGCCATTCGTCCTACTTATATGAATACGCACGAAGTAAGTGGAACTGCACAAGAGAAAAGATTGTATAGTCTTATCTGGAAAAGAGCTATTGCCTCGCAAATGGCAGATGCACAGTTGGAGAGAACTACTGTTAATATAAGTGCATCTGAAGCCGAAGGAAGATTTACTGTTACAGGTGAAGTAATTAAATTTGATGGTTTCTTGCGCGTGTATCTTGAGGGGACTGATGATGAGGATACTGAGAAGGATACAGGTATATTGCCTCCTATTAAAAAAGGCGAACCATTAACAATGATGGAAACTGTAGCCACGCAGCGTTTTACATTAAAACCTCCTCGTTACACCGAGGCTGCCCTAGTTCGCACAATGGAAGAGTTGGGTATTGGTCGTCCATCAACTTATGCACCTACCATATCTACTATACAAAACCGTGGATATGTTGAAAAAGGAAATGTTGAGGGTGTTGAAAGAGTATATAATGTAATCAAGCTTGCTAAAAACAAAATAAAAGACACCGACAAAAAAGAGATTGCTGGTGCCGATAAAAACAAACTTATACCTACCGATACTGGCCTAGTAGTAAACGACTATTTGGTAGAAAACTTTGCATCTACCCTTGATTACAATTTTACGGCTAAAGTTGAAAAAGACTTTGACAAGGTTGCTGAGGGTAAGGTAGAGTGGCAAAAGCTTATCGAAGAGTTCTATAATGTGTTTCACCCAAAGGTGGAGGCAGCTATAAATGCAAAAACAGAGCACCGTGCTGGTGAACGCGTGTTAGGAGTTGATCCAAAATCTGGAAGGCCTATTGCTGTAAAAATTGGCCGTTATGGTCCACTTGCACAAATTGGGGAGAAAGAAGATGAAGAAAAGCCATTGTTTGCAGGGCTCATGAAAAACCAATCGATAGAAACTATAACTTTGGAAGAGGCTCTGAAGCTTTTTGAGTTGCCTCGTGTAGTAGGAACTTATGAAGAAACAGAGATGACGGCTGCTGTAGGGCGTTTTGGTCCTTACATTAAGCACGAAGGTAAGTTCTTTTCGCTACCCAAAGAGCTAGACCCTCACAAGGTGAAAGAGGATGAGGCTATAGAGGTTATAGAGAAAAAACGCAAGGAGGATAAAGAGAAAATTATTCAAACTTTCGAAGAAGAGCCAGGGTTGATTGTTCAAAAAGGTAGATATGGTCCTTACATCTCGTTTGAGAAGAAGAATTATAAGATACCCAAAACTGTGGTGCCTGAAGAGCTAACGCTTGAAGATGTGAGAAAGATTATTGCTGAAACTGAACCTTCAAGATCGAGAGCAAAGGGAAAAGCTAAAGCCAAAACAACCAAGGCAAAAGCTAAACCTAAAGCAACGGCTGCAAAAACAAAGGCTAAATCAACCACAACAAAAGCAAAGTCGACAGCAAAAGCTAAGTCAACGACTAAGCCAAAAGCGAAAACTACTGCCAAGACTACTCCTAAAAAAGAAAAGTAGTGAGCAGTTGGTTTATATACTGAGTTTAACTTGCAAACCTGTAATTATAAAGAGAGGATTATAATATGAAACAGTTATCAAATTCAAGCAAACAGATTGCTACCTTACTTATTGGCTTTTTTACCTCGGCTGTAGCTTGGGCACAAGATTCAATTTCTGCTATTGTAGATGATTTTGAAATAGATACTATAGTTATAGATGATGGTCCTTACTATGCTCAACTGTGGTTTTGGGTAGTTATCGGAATTGTGTTCCTACTTATTTTGGTAGCTTTGTTACGCGGTGGTGGAAGGAAAAGGGTAGAGATAAAAGCAGAAGAGAAAGTAGAAGATAAGACGCAAGAGCAAGAAAAAGAGATAGAAAAGAAATCTCAAGAAACGAAAGTTGAAGAAAAATCTCAAAAAGAGAAGGTAGAAAAGAAGACGCAAAAGAAGAAGACAGATAAAGAAGATTAGTTCTTATCTTTTCAATGGGTATATAATAAGATTAAATATAAAAATCCTTGGAAACTGTTGTTTTCAGGGATTTTTTTTATTTGTGTTTAGCTTTATAGTAGTGTTTATTAGTAATGTAGTTAAGTTGGATGTACGAGTAATTTTGAATCACGTGTAAAAGTATGTCTTTGCTTTATCTTTTACTATCTGATTTTACTTTATCTGTCTAGCTAGGTCCAATTTACAGACCGCATCTACGATGCTTGGAGTTGTGTGTTTACTTGTTTACTACAGACAGAGCTACATCTACGATGTGCTAGGTAGCAGTCTATTTTAGCAGTTATTCATTTTTGATCCTTTAGCTTTATTAAAAAACGAATTATCTATTGTCTCTTAGTATATTAGTTGGTTTTAGTTCTAGAGGAGCGGGCCTCGCTGTAGTAAATATCTTAAAATACAAACTTTAGCTTCGATGCGCGCGATTTCCACTGTGTTTAATAAAAGAAATAGTTAGAACACATAATATTGCATGTGATCCGTAGTTTTTGTTTTGTATAAAATATAAAAGCTTTTCAATAAAGCAAAAACCCAGCCACTGCTGCTATAGCAATAAGCAATATAGGGTCTATCTTTTTAAGCGATGCTAAAAAAACTGCGCTAAAGATAACCCAGCTTTTATAGTCAATAAAGTTGTTTCCATTAATAAGCATTATTCCAGCAGCAGCAATAAGTCCAATCACAGCTGGTTTTATTCCAAACATTGCTGCACGTACATATCTGTTTTCTTTAAATTTGAAGAAGAAAATTGAAACCAAAGTCATTAATCCAAAAGATGGAAGGCTTACTGCAAATGTGCAAACTGCCGAGCCAAGAATACTAGCCAGCACGCCGTGACCTGATGAATGTACAGCAGAAAAACCAATATAAGTGGCAGAGTTGAAAGATATAGGACCTGGTGTAGTTTGCGATATAGCAACTATATCTGTAAATTCACCCACTGTAATCCATTCATTTGTTTCTACCACCTCTTGTTGTATGAGTGGCAACATGGCATAGCCGCCACCAAAACCAAATAATCCGATTTTGAAAAATGCAATAAACATGGAGAGGTATAGTTGAGCAAGTGCCATATTATTTGTTGATTAGTTTTATTATTACTCTTTTATATAGTAGACCCAGTACAATTGCAGCTAAAATAATATGGATAGGCGACACATGAAGTAGACCAACTATAAGAGCCACTGCAATTGGTATCCATAAAGTGGCCCATGTAATGTCGGCATTTTTGCCCATTCTAAGTAGCGGTGCAAAAATAAGAGCAACTACTGCAGGCCTTATTCCTTTAAATACAGCTTCAACACCACTGTTATCTCTAAACTGTGTAAATACAATTACTAATAATAAGATAGTGATAAAAGAAGGAAGGATAATACCTAAGCTTGAGAAAATGCTGCCTTTTATCCCTTTTCGTTTGTTGCCGACAAATACAGCAGTGTTTAGAGCAATAGGCCCTGGCATAGATTGAGCTAGGGCTAGCATATCGATAAACTCTTTGTCGCCCAGCCATTTTTTCTTATCAACTACAGCATTTTGGATAAGCGGCAGCATAGCATAGCCTCCTCCAAAAGTGAATGCTCCTATTCTAAAGAAAACTAGAAATATTTCCCAATAAATTTTCATCTTTTTAGATTGTTGTGTTCTATGAGGTTAAAAACAAAAGAAAGCAGACTGCATTTAATAATTTGCAAATCTGCTTTCTCTATATTAAAGCCACATTGGTGGAATAAGACGAAACTCCTTTAGTCAGGATTTGAGTGCTTCGCTATCTCTGTAATTCGCTGTGCATTAAATGCATGTCCCGAAGGATGCGACCCGCCATTAACAGCAAAAACTTAACTCGTTTCATAGATGTAATTGATGAGTTTCCCAATCGACCAATGCGGCAAATTCTTCATCTGATTACATACCAAAAGTATAGAAAATTATTGAGACTACCAAATATATTAGGCTGTATTTTCAACAAATACATGCTAAAAGGAATCTTTTTACTCTGTTTGATAGCTATTTCATTCATTATCTCTCGATTTAGCTATAGTTTCTTCTGTTAATGTGTAATTAACTAAGTCTCCCGATAAATATTTATCATAAGATGCCATGTCTACTAGCCCATGTCCAGAGAGATTAAAGAGGATAGTTTTTGATACTCCTTCTTCTTTTGCTTTCAGCGCTTCTTGTATAGTGGCCGCTATAGCATGGTTAGATTCTGGTGCTGGAATAATACCCTCAGTTTGCGCAAATAAAACTCCTGCTTTAAAAGAGTCTAACTGATTTATAGCTACAGCCTCAACATAACCATCTTTTAGTAATTGGCTCACAATGCTTCCTGCACCGTGATAACGCAAACCGCCTGCGTGAATATTTGAAGGAGTAAATTGACTGCCCAATGTATACATAGGTATAAGTGGTGTGTATCCTGCTTGGTCGCCAAAGTCGTATCTGAATTTTCCGCGTGTAAGTTTAGGACACGATGCTGGTTCTGCCGCAATAAAACGCGTTTTTTTATCTCCATTTATATTGTGACGAAGAAATGGGAATGTGATACCCGAAAAATTTGATCCGCCTCCAAAGCATCCAATTACAATATCGGGATACTCTTCTGCCATCTCCATCTGTTTTTCGGCCTCAAGACCAATCACGGTTTGATGCAATGAAACATGATTGAGCACACTACCTAAAGCATATTTACAATTAGGTGTTTGTGTAGCAAGCTCTATAGCTTCTGAAATAGCGGTGCCTAAGCTTCCTTGATATTGCGGGTTTTCGGTAATAATTTTTCTACCCGATTTAGTAGACATACTTGGCGAAGGAATAACTTGCGCACCCCATGTTTGCATCATTGAACGACGATAAGGTTTTTGCTCATAGCTAATTTTAACCATATATACCGCTAACTCTAAATCGAACACACTCGTGGCATAAGCCAATGCTGCTCCCCATTGTCCAGCGCCGGTTTCGGTAGTTATGTTTGTAGCACCTTCAATTTTATTGTAGTAGGCTTGTGGCAATGCCGAGTTGAGTTTGTGAGATCCAACTGGACTCACACTTTCGTTTTTGAAATAGATATGTGCTGGGGTGTCTAATGCTTTCTCTAATCCATAGGCTCGCACAAGAGGGGTGGAGCGATAAACCTTGTATTGCTCGCGCACTGGCTCTGGTATATCAATCCAAATATCAGTATCATTTACCTCTTGTCTCGACAACTCCTCAGAAAATAGAGGATAGAAATCTTCTGCTCCTATTGGTTTTTTAGTTTCTGGATTAATGTAAGGCTGTGGTTTGTTTTTCATTTCAGCAGCAACATTGTACCATTGATGAGGGATTTCATTTTCGGGTAGAATAAATTTTTTTCTTTTTTCCATAATAAGTTTTGTTTCAAATTAATTGATAAAAAGAAACCGCCTGTTGTTTATTAATAAACAACAGGCGGTCTTTTTTGTGATTGTATGTATTATATCAAATAGATATAATTTCTTTAATTATTTGGCATACGCGGTTTCGACCCATTGTTTAGAATGAATTATACACCAACGCCATATGTTTAAAGAATGTCTATTTGTCATTTTTCTCTGTTTTACAACTGCAAATTTAATAGAACTTTTTTAATATGCAAACTTATTGCCACACTTTTCAAACTTTAAGTGTTGTTTTCGTTATTGGTTTTTCAAGTATGGTGTATTTACACACCCTCTATAAGATATTATCTATATTTTAGATTCTGAGTGTAAGTAATGCTTCTGTAAGTAGTTAAATTCATATTTTAGGAATCTTTTCGGCTTATTTAAACAATAATGGTTGTGTTGAATGAAAATTTATANNCAATAGTTATCTTAATGTGCAATTATGACCTCAGTTAATACAAAACAGTTGTTGATGGAAAAAGCTAGACAGCTATTTGCTAAGTCGGGCTTTGAGAATACAACTATGAATGATATTGCCGAAGCTTCTCAGCGCGGCAGGCGTACGCTGTATACTTACTTTAGTAGCAAAAAAGAGATTTACAACGCTGTAGTTGAGTCTGAACTAGAAAGTATGTATGTGAAACTGAGTAAAACTATTGACAAAGAACATACTGCTAGCAATAAATTAATGTTGTTTTTTGTAACACGCCTAGAAATTGTGAAAGAGGTGGTAACAAGAAATGGTACATTGCGAGGCGATTTCTTCCGCGACATATTTAGAGTAGAGAATGTGAGGAAAACGTATGACAAACAAGAGATTCAATTGCTTAAGGGTATACTCGATGAGGGTGTAGCAACTGGTGAGTTTGAAATATTAGACACCGTGAATACTGCTCGAATACTACATTTTGCACTTAAAGGGCTTGAGGTACCATATATAAGAGGGGTTATGACACAAGACCCAAAAGATGTTATTGATCGCAACATTGTTGCCAATATTATATTTCAAGGCATAACTACCAAATAGAACATATATTTTTTAGAACAAATATATTAAAAGAGAATTTATGAAATTATTAGAAGGAAAAACGGCCCTCATAACGGGTGCTGCACGTGGAATTGGCAGGGCTATTGCAATTCGTTTTGCAGAAGCGGGAGCAAACATTGCATTTACTGTACGCAA
>LFRM01270949.1_pt1 | contig 11575 bp, 9 predicted proteins | sample 618341 | NCBI WGS metagenome assembly LFRM01 (sample SAMN03654438, study PRJNA283298) | anaerobic digester metagenome | isolation source: pool of bioreactors CSTR01a, CSTR02a, and CSTR03a thermophilic anaerobic... | place: Denmark: Kgs. Lyngby | collected 2014-05-21
CCTTCCCGCCGGGAACACAGCTGTCGACGGCCGCTTCACCTTTAACCACCTTTTCGGCAAAGTTTATACATCCGGGAAATCCACAGGCACCGCAGTTGGCGCCGGGGAGAAGATCGCAGATCGTTTCTACCCGTGGATCTTCTTCCACGGCAAAGCGCTGGGCCGAGTAAGCCAGCAATCCGCCAAATAAGAGCCCCAATCCCCCGATTATTACAAAGGCTGCAACAAAATCCATAATGTAAATTCACCTCCTATAGAGTCATCATACCCTTAAAGCCCATAAAAGCCAGGGAAAGAATACCGGCGGTAACCAAACTGACGGCAGCACCCCGGAGATAGCTGGATAATGTTGCCAGCTCCAACCTCTCCCTGATTCCGGCCATGATTACCAGGGCCAGGGTGAAGCCGACCGCCACAGAGATAGCATATACAATTGTCTCGATAATATTGTTACCGGCTTGAACGTTAAGCAGGGCCACACCCAGGATAGTGCAGTTAGTGGTAATTAACGGTAGGTAGATCCCCAGAGCACGGAAAAGTGTGGGGTTGGTTTTCTTTAAAACTGTCTCCACTAACTGAACCAGTCCTGCGATAACCAGGATAAAGGCGATAGTCCTAAGATAAACAAGGTCAAAGGGTTGCAACAGAAGGATATCGATAATCCAGGTAACGATGGAGGAGATTGTCATGACAAAAATAACGGCCATGCCCATTCCCAAAGAAGTTTCAATACGCTTGGAAACCCCCAGGTAAGGACAGATACCCAGGAACTGGTTTAACACGATATTATTAGCCAGGATCGCCACGAAAACAATAGCCAACAGGTTCATTTTCCAGCCTCCTTTTCCTGTATTTCTACTCAATACGCAGGCGTCTAAACATATAGTTTACAAACCCCAGCATCACACCCAGGGTGATAAAAGCTCCCGGGGCGGTAGCCAGAATGCCCATAGGTTCGAAAGCTGTACCCATGACATTGACGCCAAAAATACTGCCGCTGCCGAAGAGCTCCCTGATGATACCCAGGATCGTAAGGGAAAGGGTAAAACCTAGACCCATGCCCAGTGCATCGATAATGGAGCGGACAACATTGTTTTTACGGGCAAAGGCCTCAGCCCTTCCCAGAATAATACAGTTAACTACGATCAAAGGAATGAATATCCCCAGCGCCTTGTGCAGATCAGGGGCAAAAGCGTTAAGCACCATATCGACTATGGTTGTAAAGGTGGCGATAATAAGAATATAAGCAGGAATTCTTACTTTGTCGGGAATCACATTCCGCAAAGCGGCTACTAAAATATTAGAACATAATAAAACAACGAGGGCAGAAATGCCCATACCAAACCCGTTAATTGCCGACGCGGTAACCGCCAGGGTCGGACACATCCCCAGAATAAGCCGGAAAGTAGGATTCTCTTTTAAGATCCCTTTGGAAAACTCCTGAGCTAATGTACTCAATATTTTCACCTCCGTACGCAAAAATCAGTCTATTATAGGAAATTCTCGCCTATGATGTTCATGACGCGGCGAATAGATTCAATCATTCCGCTGGTGGAAATAGTAGCACCGGTGACAGTGTCTACATCGACACCGGCAGAGATAGGATCAGCAACATTTAGCCCGATTATCCTGTCCTGAAACTCCGGCTTGGTAATCACATCCCCGATCGCCGGTGTCTCACTGTGTGAACTGATACGAATACCAATAATATCTCCGGTATCGCTTACGGCCAGATCATAAAATATTTCTCCACCATAGCCTGCAGCCTTAGCCCTGGCCACCACGCCGATAAACTTTCCGGATGCATCCTTACAAAGATAAAATTCCTCCCCGTCTATCTCCTTTGTTTCTGAATCGGCACCATCGGGGAAAAAGGTTTGCATGGCCTCCAAAAATGCGGCACTTTCTCTTGCCTGTATAACAGGTGCCGTTATACCGTTTACAACGGAAAGAAGACCGCCGCAAATCGCCCCGATTATTAACAGCGTTAACGCCATCCGCATTGCATCACGCATTTATCTTCTTCACCTCCCCGAATTTCTTCGGTAAAGTCAAGTTGTCAATGAGAGGAGTAAGCCCGTTCATCAACAGGATTCCAAAAGTTACACCTTCGGGCAAGCCTCCGAACAGGCGTATAGCCATTGTTACTACACCGCAGCCCACTCCGAAAATCAGCTTCCCGGTTGGTGTTACCGGTGAGGTTACCATGTCTGTTGCCATGAAAAACGCCCCCAGCAGCACACCTCCTGCCAGGACATGGTAAAGACCCATGTAAAAACCTCCGCTAATCAAGCCCAAAATAAAAACAGCGCCAATAAAACCACCCGGGATGCGCCAGTCTATATGCCCCTTGTAAAAGAGCCAGATGGCGCCGATAATTATAGCCAGCGCAGAGGTCTCCCCAAGAGAGCCGGGAACCGTTCCTAAAAAAAGGTCCCCGAGGGAAGCTGTATAGTTGGTCAACGGTGAGGCCTGCGTAACCATATCTGCCGTAAAGCCGAAAGGTACCGGCTTTAGCCAGACATCACCGGCTAAATGCGTACTCCAGGAAACCAAAAGTACCGCCCGTCCTACCAGAGCGGGGTTGAAAATATTATTGCCTAAACCTCCGTAAATTTGTTTACCGATGGCAATTGCTACTATGGAGCCGATAGCCACAACCCACCACGGCGGTGCCGGGGGAAGGGTCATGGCTAAAAGCAACCCTGTTACCGCCGCACTTCCATCCCCAAAAAATTTTCCATTACGTAGAATGATAGCCTCGGTAGCCATCGCAAAAAACATGGCTATTATCATGGTAACCAGAGCACGGTAGCCGAAGAGAAAAACAGCCATTAAGGCTACGGGTAAGAGAGCGATCAGCACATCCACCATAATGCTCTGAATGTCATCCGGGGACTTGAGGTGCGGGGATGAAGATACTACCAGTATTCTTTTCATCTTTTAAATCCCTCCTCCAATTCTTACTGCTTTCTCCTGCGAGCGGTAATTTCGCCCTTGGCAATGCGAATCCACTGTACCAGAGGCCTTCTGGCCGGGCAGATATAAGTGCAGCACCCGCATTCAAAGCAATCCATAGCACCATATTTCTCTGCCAGTTCCATGTTTTTCTTTTCGGAAGCTGAACCGATAAAATTGGGAAGCAGGTTCATCGGGCAGACTTCCATGCATTTGCCGCACTTGATACAGGGACCAATAGCGTATTCCTTTACATATTCCGCCGTTAAAATTAACACACCCGAGGTACCTTTGATAACGGGGATCTCGTCTGTGGGCTGTGCCAGGCCCATCATTGGACCGCCCAGAATCAATTTACGGGCATCGTCTGTCATACCGCCACACTGTTCAATAATATCTTTAACCAGGGTACCGTTCCTGACAATAAGGTTGGCAGGCTGTTTGACACCAGGGCCTGTCACGGTAATAACCCTTTCGTAAAGCGGCTTCCCCAGCTTGAGCGCCTCGGCCAGGGCAACAGCTGTACCCGTATTCTGGTTAACCACATTTACAGCCATGGGCAGGGCACCGGGAGGCACTTCCCTTCCGGTAGTGGCCTTGATGAGCATTTTCTCCGCTCCCTGGGGATATTTCGTATGCAGGGCGTGAACCTCGATATCGTAACCGTCACTACCCGCAGCTACAGCTTTTCTCATTTTTTCAAGGGCATCCGGTTTATTATCTTCAATACCGATTATCCCTTTTGTCGCATTAAGAGCCTTCATAAAAGCCTTTAAACCATACACTATATCGTCTGCTCTCTCCAGCATAAGGGCATGGTCTGCCGTGAGAAAAGGCTCACATTCTGCTCCATTAATAATAACAGTATCAATGGCAATATCCGGGGGCGGAGAAAGCTTTACATGTGTCGGGAATGCAGCGCCGCCAAGACCTACCAGCCCGGCCTCTTTAGAAATGGCAATTATTTCTTCTGGGGTCAACTCCTCCAGGGGTTTACCGGGCTTCATTCCCTCATATGGTGTATCCTGTCCGTCATTTTCTATAAAAACGGCATTAACAGGATTACCCAGCGGATGGTTAAAAGGTTCTATCTTGACGACCTTACCGGAAACACTGGCATGAATCGGAGCAGAGACAAAACCTTTCGGCTCACCGATTTTCTGTCCTACTTTAACTTCATCTCCCACCTGGACAGTGGCTTCACAAGGTGCTCCAATATTCTGGTGTAAAGGAATAATCACCTGTGATGGTGAGCGAGCGGGAGCAATGGGCATCCCGGCTGTAAATTCCTTAAAATAGCTGGGATGTATACCGCCAACAAAAGTCCGTTCACTCATGCACTCATTCACCTCTTTTTAATTATTAAAATCTTTATAAGTCCATAATTAAACCATATTTTCGTGATTGCCGTGTGAATTCCTTCTGTGGAGCGTCTATTTCTAGTAACTTTTGATCGAAGAATAACAGATGCGATAATAAACTATTCTAATCAGCTTCCTGACGAGCAGTGATCCAACCCAGGGGATCTTTTTCTAAAAACAGCCAGGGGTTCACAAATACCGGCCCGATACTAATCGTCCAGTGCAAATGAGGTCCTGTGGAAAACCCCGTTGAGCCCACTTCCCCTACAATATCCCCTTTTTGAATCATATCGCCCTCCTGAACCAGCAGGCGATCCATATGGCAATAAGCGCTGAAAAGATTGAAACCGTGATCGATAATAACCGTATTCCCCGTCACATTCAGGCTCATGGAGAGGTTAACTTTTCCGGAGTTGGCCGCCTTCACAGGAGTACCGCGGGGAGCGGCGATATCCAGCCCGGAGTGTCTTTCAGACTCCACGCCGTTAATATAGCGAATAACACCGAAAGCAGTTGTTAGCCTCCCTTCCAGGGGCATTAAAAACTCCCCTTCCCAGAGGGGCTCACCGGCAGTTATGGATCTGGCTCTTGTAGTATGCTTTCGATCCTCATCCCAGAGAACGTCAGTGCGTTTTTCCTGTTGCTCAGAGGTAACCGTCAAGTGCTGGGTTTCAAATTCTTTAGAAACAACGGATATTTGCTTCCGCTCATCCAGGACACTGCTCCCGTCCCGGAATACCTGGACCTGGAAATAATACTCTCCGGGAACAGTGCGATAATTAACACCTATCAGTGCAGCCCTGCCTTCCTGATAAGGATAAAAAACAGGTTCTTCCCCTCCCAGGTCTGTACCAATTACAATCTCATCGTTTTCTTTCAGATCACACAAACAAATTGAAAAATAGTCTCCCTGTGGAATTTCTACGGACGAGAAACTCAAAACCGGCTGCACCGGCGCTTCTTCTGTTTCTTCTAATATTTCCGTTTCCTCTAATTCATCTATTTCCCCAGTTTCTTCTGCAAAAGGAACAGCAGACCACGCGGCTTCATCTTCCGTAAATAAACCAGGTTCCCGGGGAGAGCTTTTCCCTCCGTAGAAATATTTGGCGACAGTACCCGTCAGGCAGAAGAGTAGAAGGAAGACTAGAAAATAAAAAACATATAAGAAAAGCCGTCTGTTTTTTTCTCTCCGGGATCTCCGTCCGTTTAACCGGCTGCGTTTGCTTGGCATAGAGCACCGCCCTAACACTTCATTAATAAAATTATATCCTTACTTGCAGCGAAAAGGTAGTGTAAACTTTTAGTAAGTAGTTGGAGGGATTTAACAGTAGAAAGGTGAAGAAAAGAGACCCCCAAAGGATGCAATGGTAACTCCTCGAAAGGAGCGAAGGTCTCATGTTTAAGATTCGTCAGAAAGTGATAATAGTCCTCTTTTTGGCGCAGGGAATTTTTGAAATTTTAAAGATCAAGTGATTTTACACGGTTAGAGGAAAGAGTACATAGTTTAACTCAAAAGGCAGCAGGGATGCTGCTTACCTTTGCGTTAGAAGATATTGACCGATAGCTATTAGCCCGGAAAGACAAAACATTGCAGCTAGTAGGCACTAGTGAGCGGGTTTTAGTAACCAGTGTAGGGAGTTCAAGCTTAAGCACAGGATGTACAAAGATGATTCTGGCGAGTATAGCTTTTTTGCCAGATCAAGCTTTAGGGTTGGAACTGCGTTTACCTACTAACTCCTCTTGACACAAACCAGCGAAAAAAAAGGTTTTACAGATAATTGTGGAGAAAACATAGTTCAAGGAATATACTACAACTGCTATTTATCTGGATTCGCGGTGCGCTGCTTAATGCAGTTTACGCTGTAGCAAGATAAATAAAAGGAGGAAAGCAATAAATGAAATGTGATCTTTGCCCTGATAAACACTGCGAGGAAGGGAAAGACTGCTGGAAAGCTAAAGGTGATGTACAGAAGATGTACAACTCTTCCGAGGACCAGCGAATAATGCAGGTTTCTGCTGCTATTGAGGGGACTTACTATATGGAAAAGACCAGGGTCGAAGAGTTGATAATTTTTTGCAAGGAAATGGATTACAAGCGTTTGGGAGTGGCTTTCTGCCTTGGGCTGCAGCAGGAGACGCAGGTCCTCTGCTCTCTGCTCCGAAAGCATTTTACCGTCTATAGCATCTGCTGCAAAGTATGTGGAGTAGCCAAAGAAGACTTTGGATTAAAAAAAGTGGATAAAAATAACTACGAGGTGATGTGCAACCCCATTATGCAGGCCGAAGTCTTGGCGAAAAATAACACGGAGTTGAACATCATCGTCGGACTTTGCCTCGGCCATGATATATTGTTCACAAAATATTCAAAGGCCCCGGTTACGACACTGATTGTAAAAGACCGGGTTCTCGCACACAACCCCGCAGGGGCTTTGTATTCCCACTTTTATTCCCGGAAGCTGACCGCCAAGAAAGAAATTGAAGAGGTAAGCTATGATTAAGTAAGGGGCGGGTCATCCCCGCCCTCTAATTTTGCCTCCCCATTTAAGACTGCAACTCTGTCTTTGTAATTTCTTCAAAAAGTGCCAGGCATTCGGGATTCACGCCGTCAGCCGGCGTACTATCGGAGGCATTCCCTCTGAAGGAGAGTGTGCCCCATTCTTTTTTGTGATAGCATTATAGCATTGGCCTGAAGACGACCCTGCCGGCACGGATGCCGGCAGTCGACCTCTGAACAGGATGGTAGTTGGCCGGATAGGTCGTCGTACGCCCAAACAAATCTAGAATTTTCTGAGCAAAACTCGGAGCGAGCCCAATTTTCGCCACCCCGGTTTTCATCTTAAGATTCATCACGCGGAACAAAAGTGGCGCAATCGGTCGTTTCCGTATCCAGGGCATCTGGAGGCTGTATCTCAATGGACTCGGCCTTGCAGCGATCTCCGCTGTCCCAGTAAGCACAGCTGTCTACAACACATTTGACCCTGCTGATGGGTTCCTTGACACGATTTACTCTTCCCGGCATTTTTTCACCTCCTGAAAGGAACATTATGATCTTTCACCACGCTATTAGTGTTACCAAATTGAAAACTTTTAGGCACTGAATTACGTCATTGTAATATGAGTAAGTTTTTATTTAGCTCTTTATCGGTAATTTTCCAATAATAACAAATTATGGCCTTTTAATAGTTGAACTTTCAATGATATAATCTTAGGAGGCGGTTTACGAAGAGAGGGTGCTGTAGATGGGCAAAAAAAGCTGGCTTTTTGTCCTGCTCGCTTTTTTCTTGTATTCAATATTTTTCTATAAACCTTTTTTTTATCAGGGACAAGGGGAAAAAACAGAGATTTCAGAGGGCGTTTTTCCTGCACTGGAGAAACAGGAATTTATCCCTGTAATCGTTGTCCTTAAAGACAGGGCAAACCTGAGTGATGCTCTTTTTAGTAAAGAGAAAGAAAGCACGCCTGTCAAAGCAATCATAAACAAGCTCCAGGAAACAGCCCGTGCCTCACAAAAAGAAATTCAGCCGGTCTTGAAAGAAGAGATTGAGAAAGGCAATATTAAGGGCTACAACCCATTCTGGATCGTCAACGCTTTTGCGGCACAGATTAATACTGAGGCGCTGGCCAGGCTGTCAGCGCTCCCCCAGGTTGCACATATCAGGCAGGAGCAGCAGTACAGCCTTTCTACCACCTTAAAGCATATTCCCACCGAAAGCGGAGAGGAATATCCCCCCAATCAAGCAACATATCAGGGGGAGACAGGGGAGTTGCCCTGGAACCTTGATCTTATCAAAGCTCCTCTCGTCTGGCAGCAGGGCATCTATGGGAGAGAGGTTGTCGTAGCCATCATGGATACAGGTGTCGATCTGCACCATCCTGCCCTTAAAGAACGCTACCGGGGCAACCTGCCGGGGCACGGCCACGACACCAGCTGGTATGACGCTGCAGCGGACGGAAGCCCGGCAACCAGTGAACCCTACGATACAAACGGTCACGGTACTCATATTGCCGGAATTATCATGGGAGGTTCCCCGGGCGAGCCTTTGGGGGTCGCACCGGGAGCCCGCTGGATAGCTGTAAATATTTTCAAAAACGGTTATGCTTGGGATTCCCATATTATACAAGCGTTTCAATGGCTTATGGCTCCAGGAGGCGATCCCCGGAATTCGCCCCGGATTATTAACTGCTCCTGGGCATCCAGACCTGAATATGTGCGGGATTACTTGCAGTGGGAAATTTTACATAACCTTGAAAGCGCAGGAATTCTTGTTATTTTTGCCGCCGGCAACAACGGTGCCTCGGGACCCGGAAGCCCTGCAAGCTACCCGCATGCTTTTTCCGTCGGCGCTGTAAAAAAAGAGGGAGACACAGTCCAAATTGCTGATTTCAGCAGTAAAGGCCCGGTTAACTGGCAGGAAATAACATATACAAAACCGGAAATCTGCGCCCCGGGAGTAAATATAAGATCTTCATGGTTGAAAAACGGATTTACTGTACTTGACGGAACGTCGCTTGCCGCAGCCCACGTTTCCGGCGCGGCGGCATTGCTTTTAGAGGCCCGACCGGAGCTTTCTCCCCTGGAAGTAAAGTACATTCTGCAACAGGGAGCCTACTGGGAACCGGCGTGGAACGAACTTGGAAAACGTCCCAATAATGTTTATGGTTTCGGGGTTCTTGATGTACACGAAGCCTTTAAAAATATTGCTCTTTCTCCCCGAGAAACACTTCTGGAGGACGGAGCGGAGGAAGGGATTGTAAACTGGAGAACATCTCCTGAGAGCCCCTGGAAAATAACCCGGGAAAAGGTTAGCCAGGGACGCTTTTCCTTCGCAGACTCACCGTGGGAACAGTATAAAAACAACTCCCAATCCTGGTTGGCCCTTGCCAAACCGCTCTCCTTTAGCGGATATCACAGTCCCGTTATCTCCTTCGACCATTTCTATGACCTGGCAACCGGTAATGATAAAGAAGACGACTATGCTTATGTAGAGATTTCTACAGACGGTAAAAATTGGGCATACCTGTACCGTTTCTCAGGAACCAACGGGCAATTTAACCACTTTTCCATTCCCTTGCCTTTGCCTGCAGGAACAGATAAGGCTTATGTGCGTTTTCGCCTGGAAAGCAATAAAAACGGTCCGGGCGGGGGGTGGTACCTTGACAATATTTCTATCTCTGCTATTCCTCTTTCTCTTACGGAGTTGGATAGGCTAAAACTTAGTCCGGCCAGAACAATAATCGGCGTGGGGGATAGTACGGAAATCACCGCCTCTGCACTTTTTGGCCCCACTCTTTCCAGGGAAATCCCCCCTGAACTGCTGGAGTGGAGTTCCTCCGATCTCTCCATAGCCGCTGTAGAAAACGGAATTGTCAGAGGGATTTCCCCGGGTGAAGTCGTCATCAGCGGACAATTTGCAAGATATACCGCCGAACTTAAAATAAAGGTAATCAAAGTTAAGACTCCCGCGATACAACCTGCTCCCGGAACATATACCAACGCCGTCACCTTTACATTAATACCTGCAACACCGGGGGCAAAGGTTTTCTATACTCTTGACGGGAGCGAACCTGACGAGAACAGTTTACTGTATGAAAACCCGGTTACCATTACCAAGGACACCCTCATAAAAGCCAGAGAATATTGGGAAGGGATCCTCGGACCTTCAAAACAATTCTCTTATATGATAAAAGAAGGCGCATACGTATCGGGTTCAATAACCCTGCAGGGACGCTCCCTTGTTGATTCCCAAACAAATATATCTTTAATAAATGTAGAGGGGAATCAGAGCTATATTATTTCCGATCTCTCTACCGAAGGCAAATTCTTTATTGAATTGCCTCTGGGCAGCTATAAGCTGGTAGCAAAGAGAAAACAATACTTAACCAAAACCCTGAAGATCGAGCTGAATACAAAAGATGAGCGGCAAGAAGTAGCTATAGAGCTCAGAGCGGGAGATCTGAACAACGATAACCGTATCGATATTACCGATCTGACTCTATTATCGCTGGCCTACCGCAGCAAACCAGGCGTTGAGCATTGGAATCCCCTTGCCGACCTGAACAGTGACGGAGTCATTGATTTTTTTGACCTAACCGTGTTAACCCAGAATCTCGGTTTGCATGGAGACAAATAAGAAAAAAGGAGGGGCGAAAGGCCAGCGTTCGCTTCAGAGCGCGCTTGAGGCAGTTTTTACAGCTCAGGCCTTGATTACAGTATTAAGAGGTTGCCGCAGACACCTAGAAAAGTTAAAATAGAGTTGGGAAAACAATTTTCCGGCAGCTAAAACTGTAATTGTATAATCACAATGCTCAAATGGGGGTGGGCTTTTGCCGGCTAATCTTACACCTCAATATCACGCCGCCGAAGAAGCTTATCGAAAAGCTTCCACTCTGGAGGAAAAAATAGAAGCCTTACAGGAAATGCTGGCCGTAATACCTAAACACAAAGGGACAGAAAAATTACAGGCCGATATAAAGCGGCGCCTTGCCAAGCTTCGTGAAGAGGGAGAAAAAAAAGCCAAGTCTTCACGCTTTAATCCCTTTTTCGTAGAAAAACAGGGTGCCGGCCAGGCAGTCCTGGTAGGCTATCCCAATGTGGGGAAATCCACGCTGCTTGCCGCATTAACCAAAGCCAAACCAAAAATTGCCGACTTTCCTTTTACTACCTCCGTGCCCCTTGCGGGGATGATGCCCTACAAAGATATCCTTATCCAGCTGATAGACACACCACCGTTAAACGCCGAGGGAGCCCCAGCAGGACTACTGAATGTTTTACGCGGAGGAGACCTATTACTTGTAGTGGTGGATGCCGGCAGTGATGAGTGCCTGGAACAAATAGAAGGGACACTATCTTTTCTATCCGAAAAAAGAATAATCGGAACAGCCGGCGAAAGGGCTTCGGAAAATGAAACCTGGCCCTCTGGCAGGGGATATATCCCCTATTTAGTAATTATTAATAAAATGGATCTGCCCGGAAGCAAGGATAACGTGGATATTTTAGAAGAACTGCTGCCAGAGGTCCCCTTTATTTGTATCTCTGCAGCGGAGGAAAAAGAGTTATATTCATTAAAAGAACAAATTTTTCGCAGTCTGAATATTATCAGAGTTTACACTAAAGCACCAGGAAAGCAACCTGATATGGACACTCCATTCGTCTTAAAGAAGGGCGACACCGTTCTTGATCTAGCTTACAATATTCACCGCGATTTCCCCAAGCTCTTAAAAAATGCCAGAGTCTGGGGTTCGGCCAAGTTCGAAGG
>LFRM01246736.1_pt1 | contig 11574 bp, 10 predicted proteins | sample 618341 | NCBI WGS metagenome assembly LFRM01 (sample SAMN03654438, study PRJNA283298) | anaerobic digester metagenome | isolation source: pool of bioreactors CSTR01a, CSTR02a, and CSTR03a thermophilic anaerobic... | place: Denmark: Kgs. Lyngby | collected 2014-05-21
GAGTGACAATTCATTACACACTTTGGACGACAATTGGGGAATGAGTGACAATTCATTACACACTTTGGACGACAATTGGGGAATGAGTGACAATTCATTACACACTTTGGACAACAATTGGGGAATGAGTGACAATTCATTACACACTTTTGGAGCCAATCGGTTTGGTTTTTTCAAAAACGGAAAGAGAAGCCACTTTGTAACCGTTTTATGGTAAAATAGAGCCAGAAAGAAGGGGTTGGTATGGAGTTTAATCAGCAATTTACGCAGCAGCAAGCGCAAAAACAGACGTTTATTCCGAACCTCGTGCAAGGGATGGAAATGCTGCAACTTAATCGAATGGAATTATCTACTTATCTAAATAGTGTATTACTTGGAAATCCTTTTATAGAGATGTCGATAAATGAACCGTTAACGATTTCAGCGAAAGATGTGTCATCGAGTGATGTTTCGTCTGTTATCGAGCAAACCTCCGTTTATGAGGCGTCTTTGTATGAATTTTTGCAAGAACAAATTTATTTGTTGTACCGCGATACGCCGCTTCGGAAACTGATTTTTTGGTGGTTAGAGCAGTTGGATCCGCGTGGGTACGTGACAAAGACACTGGAAGAAGCACAGGCGGAAACAGGGGCTTCAGCGATTGCAGTTTTAGATGGCTTGACGTTAATGCAGCAACTGGATCCGGCTGGGATTGGTGCGCGCACCTTGCAGGAGTGTTTGATGCTCCAAACTGAGCGCGTGGAATTTGCGCCAGAGTTGGCGTATGTAGTTTTGGAAGAGCATTATGAAGATTTGATTCAGAAAAATTGGCAAAAAATTGCGGACCGTTACGAGACGGATACAGAAGCGATTGCCAACGTGTATCATTTTGTGCAACGGTTGTCGCCGGCTCCCGCTGAAGTATTTGAAGCGCGGACAAAAGCTGTGCCGTATATTGTGCCGGAGTTGATGGTAACCTTGGAAGACGGTGCCCTCTCGATTCGCGAGACGAAGTACAAGACACCATTGCTTACTTTGAATACAAGCTATTTTGAAGAAATGAAAGCCGTTGATGATCCAGAAGTAAAAGCCTATGTGCAAGCGAAGAAACAAGAGTTTGATCAACTGCAAGCGAGCTTGATGAAGCGGAAGGAAACAGTTCTAAAAGTTGGAACGGCCATATTAGCCTATCAACATGCCTATTTCACGGAAGACGCCCGTTCATTGAAACCTCTTCAGCTGAAAGACCTTGCGGAAATGTGCCAGTTGAATGAATCGACGATTAGTCGGACCGTTCGCGAAACATTCGTGCAGACGCCAAAAGGAGTTTTTGAGCTCAAAGCCTTCTTGTCGCGCCGGATGCAAAACAGCGAGCAATCGCGCGATGATGTTCTGAGCACCTTAAAAGCTTTGATTGCAAAAGAAAATCCAGCGAAACCTTATTCAGATCAAAAACTGGTCGAACTGTTAGCTGCAGAAACAATTCAAGTCTCACGTCGCGCCATTGCGAAATACAGACAAGAGTTGAACATCCCTTCCTCAACGGATCGGAAAATTAAATAGTAGCATCATACAAAAAACTCCCTCTCAATCAAAAAGCTGATTGAGAGGGAGTTCTTATTTTTTATCCTAGAATACCTAATACATATCCAATTGTACCTACGATGAATAGGCCGAAGATAATTGTGATTGGGCTAACTTTTTTGCGAAGTAACCACACGCATAGCAATGTTAAACCTAATGGTGCGATACCTGGTAGCAGTGCATCTAATGTGCCTTGTAACGTTGTTACTGTTTCAGTAGAAACGCTCAAACCAGATTGGATTTCAGAAACGATGTTACGTAGCATGTCGCCAGATAAAAGTCCTTCGTTTACTGCATCTGCAACAACGCCGAAGTTCACTTGATCTTGTTCAGCAACCTCCATACGGCTCAATACCATTGGGAAGTTCATGCTTGTCCAACGTGGTACCAGAACACCCATGATGAACATACCCAAAACAGAAGCACCTTGTGTCAGTTTTTGCATTAGTCCGCCGCCCAAGTTTTGCGCGATGTTACCACCTTGTACATAACCGAATTCTTGTGTATACCATAAGAATGCCATACGGATAACGTTCCAAACTACGAAGAAAATGATTGGTCCCATAAAGTTTTCGCTCAATGCTAGAGATGCCGCGAACGCACCTAGAACCGGACGTAATGTTCCCCAGAAAATTGGATCGCCGACGCCGGCCAACGGTCCCATCATACCAATTTTAACACCTTGAATCGCTGCGTTGTCGATATCGCGACCTGCTGCTTTTTCTTCTTCCAGCGTTAACGTTACACCCAGTACAGGTGCTGCTACGTATGGATGCGTGTTGAAGAATTCCAAGTGACGTTTCAATGCTTGCGCACGGTCTTCTTTATCTGTGTATAATTTTTTCAAAGCTGGAATCATTGCATATGCCCAACCTACGTTTTGCATCCGTTCGAAGTTCCAAGATGCTTGAAGGAATTGGCTTCTCCAAAAAACGTGTAAACGATCTTTTTTAGTTAATTTATAATTCTTTTCAGTCATTGTCTCATCGCTCCTTATTAGTAGTCGTTCAAGATATCATCGAGTGGGTCGCCGCTGCCGGTATTTGCTGAACCGCCACCGCCGCCTTGATTGAATTCAGGTGAAAATTGTAGATATAGTAATGCTAGAACGACACCGATAATACCCATTGCGATTAAGTTCAATTCACCGATTGCAGATAAAGCAAATCCAAGTGCAAAGAATAACCAAAGTTTTGGTGTTGCCATCATGTTGATAACCATTGCGTAACCAACTGCAACGATCATACCACCACCGACTGCCAAACCACCTGTCAACCAGTCTGGAATGCTGTTCAATGCTGTTGTTACTGCTGTTGCTGGTACTGCTAAAATAATAGCTGCTGGAATGGCGATACGCAAACCTTGTAGCATCAAAGCACCCAAGTGGTACATTTCCACGCCGCGGAATGATCCTTCGGCAGCTTTTTTATCTGCTCCATGAGAAAGTGCTACTGTTGCTGTACGAACGAACATTGTCAAAACTTGACCTGCTACAGCCAACGGAATCGCCAAAGCAATCCCTTCTGTGATACTTGCGCCGTGAACCGTTACTAAAATTGCTGAAGCGATTGAAGCAAGCGCCGCATCTGGTGCTACTGCTGCTCCGATATTCATCCATCCTAAAGCGATTAATTGGAGCGTTCCCCCAAGTAATAATCCTTCAACTGGATGTCCTGTTACGATACCGATTAATGTGGCTGCCAAAATTGGTTGGTGGAATTGAAACTCGTCCAGGATTCCTTCCATACCGGCAATAAATGCTACAACTAGAATTAATATGACTGTAATAAAATTCATTTTGTAATCCCTCCTCTAATTTCTATTAAGCAAAATTCGTTTTCTTCAATAATTCAAGCATATTTTTACGTTGATCTGATGGCACTTTACGGACATCAAAAGTAATTCCTTTGTCTTTCAGAGCATGTAATGCTTTAACATCTTTTTCATCAACTGAAAGAACGTTGTTAATCATTACTTTTCCTTCTGAATGCGCCATTGAACCGATATTTACTTCTGTCAATTCTACGCCGCCTTCGACAACGCGTAGCACATCATGCGGGTTTTCAAATAACAACAAAGCGCGGGTTTTACCAAAACGCGGATCTTTCCAAATTTCAATCATTTTACTGATTGGAATAACGTTTGCTTTTACCCCTGGTGGTGCAGCTTGTGTAATCAACGATTTACGTAGGTCATCTTTAGATACTTCGTCCGAAACAACGATAATACGTGTTGGTTTGATATCTTTTGACCAAGCTGTTGCAACTTGTCCATGTAACAAACGTGAGTCAACACGTGCCAAACCGATATCGATTTGTCCGCTTCCCACTACTGTTCCTTCTGGCAAAGCTTTGTTTCCTTCTGCTGGAACAGCTGGTTTTTCAACTGGCCCCAATGACTCAGGTTTCACTTTGACGTTTTCTTGCGCAACCGGCACGATTGCACGTGCAATGGCGTGTGATTCGTTCATAGAGTAACGTCCTGTTAATGCTTCAATCAACATTGGTAAACTTAGACCGGCAACAATTGCCCATTTGTCTTTGTTTTGCTCGTAAATGCTGTTGGCTTGGTTGAATGGCGTGCCACCCCATAAATCTGCCAGTACCAATACTTCATCTGTATCAAATGAAGCCGCAGCTTCTTCGATTTTCTTACGGATGTCATCTGGACCTTCACTTGGTTGCAACACAACTGCTGCAACATTTTCTTGCTCGCCGACGATCATTGTTGCAGATTGTAAAATGCCTTCTGCAAATTCGCCGTGACTTGCGATAATAATTCCAACCATTTTTGTTCCCTCCTAAATATGGTTCCCTTTTTTCAATATATCCATTAATAATTGCTTGCGATCGCTCGGTACTTTTCGAACTTCCAATTCAATTCCTCGCGCATCCAGAAACTTAAATGCTTCAATGTCCGAGTCATCGACCGAGATAAAATGCGTAATCATTTTCTTTCCTTGTGTAAACTTCATCCCACCAATATTCACTGTATTGATATAAACACCACGTTTATAAACAGCAGCCACATCGGACGGTTTGGTAAATAAGAGCAAAACCTTAACATTTAAGAACATTGGATGAAAATACACTTCAACTAATTTATCCAACGTCACAACATGCGCCTTAATATCGGGCGGTGCTGCTTGACTTACCAGTGCTTTGGAAATGGGATTCGCTGCTACTTCGTCACTGACTACTATAATCCGACTGATGCGGGTCGTCTTTGCCCATGTCGTCGCAACCTGACCATGTAACAAGCGGTCGTCAATCCGAACCAACTGGATATCCATCTTATTCTCCTTTCTCTAACGGTTAAGCACAATCTGTGCCTCCTCACTTTATATATGCAAGAAGCGTGCCAACTTTTCATTCGTAAAAACGCTTTATATCAACGTTCTTTTTGATACACAAAAAGAACACACTAATACCTTGTATTATTAGTGTGTTCTTTTCTAGTCTTTAAGCTAACAGTGTATCAATGTCGTCTACTTTGCCTTGTTCCTTTTTGATAAAGTAAGCAATGTAATCATATTCTTCCTCGGGGATATGGATGGCTAACGCCCGTTCGAAATGGGTGATGGCATGAACGATAGCATTGTCGTGTGTCACTTCTTGTTCGGTTGTTCGAACGGGTGCGAGTGGATCTTGATGAACAAGACGTTCAATGACACCGGCCATATGCAAGGAAAGATTAATATGAAAGGCATAGCCAGGCTCCGGATAATACTGTAAGTCCGCACACTCACTAACAAATTCCCAAATAATCGGCATCACTTTACGCGGATTCAGGAACGTGTAGTGTTCCTCTAAAAACTGATAAATCAATTTTTGAGCAGCACTGGCTTCTTGAATGGCTTCTTGCGGTGCTACGGCAGTCAATTCATCAATCGTTGCAATCAACTCGTGTGCATTTTTTTCGATAAATTTCTCTAAGGGAATAAAAGGCGCAGTCAATTTCGGATTGACAATCCCGGTGGTCGCTACAATCGTATAGCGGTCTTCCCACAACTTTAGATTTTGATTCAAATCAGCAATGGATGTCGTCAAAACTTTTAGCGGATTGTCTTTTTGAGTGGCAAGTGGCTTCTCAATCAGCTCTTTTAACTTACGCGCTGTCCCTTGGCCACTGGCACAAATAGCAATAATGACGGGCGGTTTGGGCAGTGCTTTGAACTTATCGCGATTATCGGCCGCGGTATTGGCATACCCGCTGAAACGAGCCAGACTGTCATGTAAAAGTTCCAAGTCAGCATCCACGAGTGACGCTTTGCGTGCCCCCTCCAGTACCAATGCAGTTGAAACCATTTGAATGGTCCGCACCTGAATTCCGGTTTCTTTAATCAAATTACTTTCAAAAGTGGTCAGAGAACCCATGTCCACCATCAGGAGAACGCCACTTCCCTCGTTTGCTTCGATAACGGCGGCTTTGACTTTTTCATACGCAATCGCCGGTGACATATCCAAGGGCATATCGACTGCGATAATCCCATTTAAATCCAGGAGTTCTTCGGCGACTTGAGCCATACTGGTAGCTGTCGCATTTCCGTGCGTTACTACCACGACACCGACCCGCCCGGTTATTTGTTCTTCCTGTAAAGAAACGAGTAAAACAGTCAGATAATAAATTTCATTTTCCGGCACATCGACACGGAAGTATTCCGCGATCCGGTCCTTCAATAACGCAGCGACGGCCATTTCTTTCGCATAACCGAGCGCCATATCTTTAATCCGGACGTTCAAGTACCGAATTTCACCGATTTGAATGTTATTTAACAGTGAACTGATATGCAGGCTGACGGCATAAATGTAATTGTGCTTGAACGCGGTGTTGAGGCGCTTTTCAATTTCGGGCGAGAGTTCGTGTACGAATTGAATCACGTCTTTGGAAACAACTTCGGCTAAGCGCGAATCTGTTTGCAAAGAGAAACCGTGGTTCTTATAGAAAGACTTTAAGTGGACGTTTATGTCCGTCGAAATATATTGGTTGATGGATTCCGGGTCCAAGCCTTCCGCTTCCAACAAAGTTGCCTTGTCGCCAATGATGTCGTAGAGATTATAAGGCAGTTCGTATGCATCCGTTTGAATTTGGTAAAACGGTTCGTTGGGACTGACCGTCATTTGGGCTTCGGTAATTTTTGCCAGTTCTGAGCGTGAGAGCGAGGTGGCGGTTTGGCCCAGCATGTGCGCTTGGATAGATTCCGACAAATCGCGGACGGTCAAAGTAATTTCGTCTTGATTGAGCTGATTCATAAAGCCGCGTGCACAAACGAGCTGCATCCCTGATTTCAGCTGACCGACGTTTCCGTAGCCAACGCTCGCGATGAGTGCTTTTACCACGTCTTCAGTTAAAGTAATTTTCTTTTGGATGCGGGTTGCTTCCAGGCTGGCCATCAGTTTAACGAGGTCCAGTTGTTCGTTCAGACTCCGTTCCTTAAATGACGGCAATTGAATAACAATTGGAATCCGACGCATGAATGTATCCAAAAATGTGGACTTGGGATCCTCGGTCGTCGCACAGACAATGCGGACATTGGCAGCCCGTGAGCGCCCGGTTTCACCGAGTCGGCTGTACATCCCCGTATCCATGAAATAGAAAATCATTTCTTGACCCTCTGGCGGCAGTCGGTGGATTTCATCCAGAAACAGCATACTGTTATCGGCTTCTTGAATGAGGCCGTCTTTAGAATCCGATGCTCCGGTAAAGGCGCCTTGACTGTAACCAAACAAATGGCTCATCAACAGTTGCGGGTTATTCGCGTAGTCCGCACAGTTAAAAACAACAAGATCTTTTTCAGCTGCAATAATGCCGTTGGATTGCGCATAATCAAACATCGCGTGGGCGAAATATGATTTTCCGGTACCGGTTTGCCCGGTTATTAGTGTATTCAATCCTTTAGGCGGATAAAGGACGGCTGCTTTCGCCTGTTCGACCGCATTTTTCATGCTGCCATTCGCCCCAATCATCGTGCGGAAAACGTCTTGTTTGTGGATGATGGGTGTTGATTTGGCGGCTTGTGCTTCTTTGTAACTCGGAACGTGCTTCGAAAGTGGCTGGTGCGGCGTCGATTTAACAAGTAGGTACCGAACCGGCCGCCCTTCCGTTTTATAAAGTTTGCCTTCCCGAACAAGCTGGTTGAGATCCTTCGATACATTCGGGCGTTGAATATCAAGTGCATCCGCTACCATTTTTGTGGTTGGTCCACGCCCAAGTTCGATGTCCTGTGCGGTCAGTGTCTGCGTCATTTCTTCTATATAATGATAAATGCGATCCTTTCGGTTCACTGTGTTTCCTCCTGTATATGCTACTGTATTCTTTGCTGTATTATACACTAAAATATTTTAGTGTATAAGGTATTTTAATTGGGGAGTGGAAAGTTCTAGTTCCAACTTGGCAAGGTAGTGTGGCTCAAGGGCGGCATAGCGTGAGTCGATTTTGTTTTAAAGTCGCACTTGGAGGTGTTAGAGCGGTATAGACGGTTCGAAATTTACTTTAAAGCCGCACTTGAGTATTCTTTACCGGCAATTAGCTTTTTTTAATCCGCTGTTTGCCGGTAAAAATTGCGCACACAAAAACCCCAGCACTGCTGGGGCTCATCATTTTCATCAACTAAAGTAAGATAACAACACTCCTGCTGCAACGGCTGATCCGATTACGCCGGCGACGTTTGGTCCCATGGCGTGCATCAATAAATAGTTGCTCGGATTGTATTTAATCCCTTCTTTTTGAACAACGCGGGCAGCCATGGGAACGGCAGAAACGCCGGCAGCACCGATAAGCGGGTTGATTTTCCCGCCCGATAATTTGTACATCAGTTTCCCCATCAAAACACCTACTGCCGTACCAATCGCAAAGGCAATCAATCCCATCACAATAATTTTCAACGTGGTCGCCGACAGGAACAGCTCGCCCGTCGCTTTCGCTCCGACCGTCACGCCAAGTAAAATTGTGACGATATACATCATGGCATTTTGCAACGTTTCTGTCAGTTTGGGAACTTGCCCACTTTCACGGATGAGATTCCCCAACATCAACATCCCAATCAACGCCGTCGCGGATGGGACCAATAGGCTGACGAACAGTGTCGTTACGATCGGAAATAAAATCCTTTCGCCCTTCGTAACCGGCCGCAATTGTTTCATCGGCACCCGTCGTTCTTCTTCCGTCGTCAAAAAGCGCATGATTGGCGGCTGGATAATCGGCACTAACGCCATGTACGAATAGGCTGCCAAAGCGATGATGGGTAAAATGTGCCCGGCCAATCGCGTGGTTAAGTAAATCGCTGTTGGTCCGTCCGCGCCTCCAATAATCCCGATCGACGCGGCCTCTTCTGGTGTCATACCCAATGTCAATGCACCCAAAAATGCCACGAAAATACCAAACTGTGCGGCCCCGCCTAATAAGAGCGTTTTAGGATTCGCTAACAACGGACCGAAATCCGTTGACGCACCTAAACATAAAAAAATCAGCGGTGGATAAATACCTAAATCCGTTCCTTGAAATAAATAATACAGCAGTCCACCCGGATCCCCATCCAACGGCGGATCCATCAAGCCCGCCAGCGGTAAATTCACCAGCAGAATCCCAAATGCAATCGGAATGAGTAAATAGGGCTCGTACCCTTTTCGAATCGCCAGAAACAAAAATACACACGCCAACCCAATCATGACCACTTCCTTGTACGTCATGTTAGCGATCCCCGACATAAACCACAGTTCCATCAATTGCTCGAACAAGCGAATCGCCCCTTTCTACATGATCACAAGTTCTTGGTCGGAATCGACCGCGTCATTCGCCTTCACCAGCACTGCTTTTACTATCCCATCGCGCGGCGCTACAATTTCATTTTCCATCTTCATCGCTTCCAAAATGACTAAGTGATCACCCGCCTTGACTGTTTCCCCCGGCTCCACCATCACCCGTAAAATCGTTCCCGACATCGGCGCAACGATTTTTTCACCGTCTCCATTCACTGCGGCTTTCTGCTCCGGCACCGCCTTTTCCGTCATTTCTGCGTCGTCCGGGAGTTCCCGAACCTTCACCTGATAGACTTGGCCGTCGATTTCAATTTCATACTTTTTCATCTGCCGTTCCTCCTCTATTCACTCGTTTCACGTCCACGACTTCGAACTTTTTAGCCGGCTGCGCTTCGTAAGTCATCACCAAAGCCGCCAACACAGCCACTTTTTCCCGCTGTTCATCCCGTTCCACGGCAGGCGCAACTTCCATTTCTTTTGTTAAAATTTCCGGCTCCGCCGAAAAGCGGTGAACCAGCTCTATCACGCCCCATAATGCACCGAGTACGATAAACACCACAACCATCGCGACAACCGTTAAAATAATTCCATCCAATAGGTTCATTTCATTCCCTCCTATAGCGCGCTTGAATCCGAATCGGTTGGTCAGTTTGATATTTTCGCTCTAAATACGCCTTGCCCACTTCCGGGAACAACGCGTACGTCAACACATCTTCTGTTGTCTTGCCCAAATCTCCGAGTTCATTTTTCAACCGGTCAAATTCCGGTTCCAAGTGATTGGCCGGGCGATCGGTCATGACTGCTTCGCCAGGAATCAAGGATTCGCGAAACGCGTCAGTCACTGGCACGGGCGTTTTTCCGTATTTTCCGCGCAAGTAATCTTTGATTTCATTTGGTACCATTTTGTAGCGTTCGCCGGATAACACGTTGAAAACGGCTTGGGTTCCAACCATCTGGCTCATCGGCGTCACGAGCGGCGGAAAGCCTAAATCGGCGCGCACGTTGGGAACTTCGCGCAATACTTCATCGTAGCGCCCGACTGCTTTGGCTTTTTTCAACTGTGAATACAAGTTCGACAGCATTCCGCCCGGGACTTGATAAATCAACGCTTTTGGATCAGTGAACATCATTTTTGCATCCAATTCACCAGAAGCTAAATAGTTATCACGTATCCCTTTAAAATAGTTGGCAATCTCCTCCAACTTTTCAATATCGAGGTGCGAACGGTACCCAATTTCATCCAATGCCAAGGCAATTGCTTCGGTCGCCGGCTGACTCGTTCCTTCCGCAAACGGCGAAATAGCGCAGTCAATCATATCTGCCCCTGCTTCTACAGCCGCCAAATACGTCATCTGCGCAATCCCACTTGTTGAGTGCGTATGAATATTCAACGGCACATCAATTACTTTTTTTATTTCTGATACTAATTCACGCGCGACCTTTGGCGTGAGAATGCCGGCCATATCTTTAATACAAATGGAATCGACGCCCATTTCGACAAACTGCTGCGCGAGTTGCGTGTAGTATGCCACCGTGTGGACGTCGCTGATGGTGTAACAAATCGCCAATTGGGCATGCGCACCATACTTTTTGACCGCATTGACTGATGCTTCGACGTTTCGCGGATCGTTCAGAGCATCAAAGATACGGAAAATATCAATCCCATTTTCAACGGCTTGTTTTACAAAGATGTCCACGATATCATCCGCATAATGCCGATAACCAATCAAGTTCTGTCCGCGCAACAACATCATCAATTTCGTATTCAACGCACGCTTCCTGATTTCCCGCAGCCTTTCCCAAGGGTCTTCATTTAAGAAACGAATTGCGGCATCGTAAGTCGCACCGCCCCAGCACTCCAACGCATAATAACCGGCCTGATTCATGGTGTCGATAATCGGCAACATGTCATGCGTCGCCATTCGCGTGGCCATCAGACTCTGATGGGCGTCCCGGAGTACGGTTTCATTGATTTTTACTTCGCTCAATTCACTCACTCCCTTTCTCTTACTTTTATTGTAAAGTTAATTGAAAACGCTGTCAACGTGGGTTAGTGATTGAATTTGAACGATTATGATTGCTTTTGGTTATTTGTGGTGGTATATTATATTTGCGAGGTGATGTAAGTGTTTACAGAGGTACGTTATCAAGTTATCAAAGAGTTGCTGCAAGAACAAAGTATCGTTAAAATGCAGGAAATCGTGCAGCTCACTGGTAGCTCGGAATCCACTATCCGTCGTGATTTGTCGGCTTT
>LFRM01017238.1_pt1 | contig 11572 bp, 9 predicted proteins | sample 618341 | NCBI WGS metagenome assembly LFRM01 (sample SAMN03654438, study PRJNA283298) | anaerobic digester metagenome | isolation source: pool of bioreactors CSTR01a, CSTR02a, and CSTR03a thermophilic anaerobic... | place: Denmark: Kgs. Lyngby | collected 2014-05-21
GATGGGAATAGCATTATCAAAATTGGCGGAAGAAGATCCATCATTTAATCAAAAATCAGATTCTGAAACTGGTCAAATAGTAATATCTGGAATGGGAGAATTACATCTAGATGTATTAGTTGATAGAATGAGAAGAGAATTTGGAGTTGAAGCAACAGTTGGTAAACCCCAAGTTGCATATAGAGAAACAATCACTCAAGCAGGAGATTGTGAAGGAAAATATATTAAACAATCTGGTGGTAGAGGACAATATGGACATGTATGGATTAAGTTTGAGCCTAATCCAGAAAAAGGTTATGAATTTGTTGATTCAATAGTTGGAGGAACAGTTCCTAGGGAATATATCCCAGTAACAGATAAAGGATTACAAGAAGCTATGAAAAGTGGAGTTCTTGCGGGATATCCAATGGTTGATATTAAAGCTACTTTATTTGATGGTTCATACCATGATGTTGACTCATCAGAAATGGCATTTAAAATAGCAGCAAGTTTTGCATTAAAAGAAGCTGTTAACAAATGTAAGCCAATATTGTTAGAACCAATTATGAAACTTGAAGTAACAACTCCAGAAGAATATTTTGGAAATATAATGGGTGACATAACTTCAAGAAGAGGAAAACCAATGTCACAAGAAACAAAAGGAAATGCAATATTATTGCAAGCAATGGTACCTTTATCAGAATTATTTGGATATGCAACAAGTTTGCGTTCTAATTCACAAGGAAGAGCTACTCCAATAATGTTCTTTGATCATTATGAAGAAGTACCTAAAAACATTGCTGAAGAAATTATAAAGAAAAACGGGATTAAATAAATTCGAAAGTACTTGAAAAAAAGTCAAGTATTAGATAAAATATAATAGTAATTGAAATAAGGAGGAAATTAAAAATGGCAAAAGAAAAATTTAATCGTTCAAAATCACATGTTAACATTGGAACAATAGGACATGTTGACCATGGTAAAACAACATTAACAGCAGCTATTACATCAGTATTAGCTAAGCATGGTGGAGCTCATGCAATGAAATATGATCAAATAGATAACGCTCCAGAAGAAAAAGAACGTGGTATAACAATAAGTACTACACACGTTGAATATGAAACTGAAAAAAGACATTATGCACACGTAGATTGTCCCGGACATGCTGACTATGTAAAAAATATGATTACAGGAGCAGCTCAAATGGATGGAGCTATATTAGTTATAGCTGCAACAGATGGTCCAATGGCTCAAACTCGTGAACATATCTTACTTGCAAGACAAGTAGGAGTACCAAAAATGGTAGTATTCATGAACAAATGTGATATGGTAGATGATGCTGAATTATTAGATTTAGTAGAAATGGAAGTAAGAGAATTATTAAGTTCATATGGATTTGATGGTGATAATACTCCAGTTATTCGCGGATCAGCATTAAAAGCTTTAGAAGGAGATGCTACTCAAGAAGCAGTTATAGTTGAATTAATGAAAGCTGTTGATGAATGGATTCCAACTCCAGAAAGAGATACTTCAAAACCATTCTTAATGTCTATTGAGGACGTATTTACAATAACAGGTCGTGGAACAGTAGTAACTGGACGTGTTGAACGTGGAGAATTAAAATTAAATGAAGAAGTAGAAATAGTAGGATTAAAAGATACTAAGAAAACAGTAGTTACTGGAATAGAAATGTTCCGTAAACAATTAGATTCTGCACAAGCAGGAGATAATGCTGGTATATTACTTCGTGGAACTACTCGTGAAGAAGTAGAAAGAGGTCAAGTTCTTGCTAAACCTGGTACTGTTACTCCTCATACAAAATTTGAGGCCGAAGTATATGTACTAAGTAAAGAAGAAGGCGGACGTCATACTCCATTTATGAATAACTATAGACCACAATTTTATTTTAGAACTACAGATGTTACTGGAGTTGTAGAATTACCTAGTGGTGTTGAAATGGTTATGCCAGGAGATAAAGTTACTATGACAGTAGAATTGATTCATCCAATAGCAATTGAAAATGGAACTAAATTTTCAATTCGTGAAGGTGGAAGAACTGTTGGTGCTGGATTAGTTACAAAGGTTATAAAATAAATAAAAAACTACATTATGTAGTTTTTTTTATAGTTTAATAATATCGTCTTTCTTTTTATGAGTACTTTTATATATTGAATATTTTAATTTACTTAATACTAAATCAAACTCTCCAATATATTCAACAACTCTTGCGTTAAATCCTTTATTAAATTCAAATAATGGATAATATTTGTTTTTTGGATTAAAATCTCCGGTTATTCCATTTAAGTTAAATTTTTTAAATCCAACTTTAGAAAAGCCTTCTATTAAAACCTTATTAATTAAATAATCAGTATTAAATTCGTTGTATTGCTCATTTTTTCCTTGTGCAAAGAAAAATATTTCATCACCATATTTTATAACAATAGAACCGGATAAAATCATGTCATTTTTAGAATTAAATAATGTTGTTGCCATAACAACATCTTTTTTGTATATTCCTAATAATCTATCAGATTCCATCTTCTGATTTAATAACTCAGCTCTATTATTTGTAATCAATAAATCACTATTAATTGATGAATTTTTTATTAATTCTTTTTCATATAAATTTTTACAATTTTTTAAAAACAATTCTGGATCGATTTTAGAAAAGAAAATATCTAACATATCAAAATTTGAAAATATATTAATTAATTTATAATAATAATTAAATTTTTTGTTTTTGGGTAAGAAATTAAATAATGTTTTCAAATCATCTTTTTTTCCTTTATATATTACAACCCCTCTTCTTTGTGCTTCTTTAATTGCTTCTAAATTCTTTTCATCAAAATAATTCACTATATTAACCGGATTCTCAATATTATCTATTATAGAATTCCATCTAGGAAGTTCATTTTCAAAATATAAATTAAAACCCGTATGTCTAAATCCTATACTACCTAGATAATTTATAATTTTTAAATTATTACCAAATTCTGGAAGAGGTTTTCCATTATTATCTCTTTTTATGTATTCTATTGGAGGATCTATTTTTAATGATATAATTCTTTTCTTTTTTAAATAATCTTTTAATAAAGAAACATACTTATCAATCAAATCAAAATTTTCAAAATCTATTAAAAATCCTCTTGGAGAGTATGCTGTTTTAAAATTAGGGAAGACTCTTTTAACTAGTATTAAAGAAGCCGCAATGATTTTTCCATCGAAATCCATTAAAGCAAGATAAAAATCTTTATATCCATTTCTAGACATAAATTCACCATATTGTGATGTTTGATAAAAATTTCTATTTTTATGTGTTATGGCGTATTCATCAAATTGTCTTTGATTAATTTCTACTATTCTCATTTAGCCAACCTCTCATATTTGGAGTTATCCATATAATACTAATATTATTATATCAAAAAATCAATAGAGTTTATACATATTAAATATATTTTACATAAAAATTAAGATATAATATTATTGGAGGGTATATGTTTAACAATAAAAAAATATTTATTTTAGGAATGGCAAGAAGTGGTTATGAAGTTGCAAAATTATTATCAAGCTTAAACAATGAAATAGTAATAAATGATCAAAAAGAAGATCAAGATATTGAACACTTAAAGGAATTAAAAGATTTAAATATAAAAGTACATCTTGGTAACCATCCAGACGATTTATTTGATAATACTTTTGATGTATTAATAAAAAATCCAGGAATAAAAGATGACCACAAATATGTAGTTAAAGCAAAAGAATACAAAATTCCAGTTATTAATGAAGTTGAAATAGCATATTTATTAATGCCTAAAGAAATATCTTTGATTGGAATTACAGGAAGTAATGGTAAAACTACAACAACTACATTGATTTATGAAATGATTAAAACTCAATATAACAATATTCATTTAACTGGTAATATTGGATTCCCTTTATCTGCCTTTGTAAATAATATAAAACCCAATGATATTGTTGTTATGGAAGTATCTGTACAACAATTATTAAATTTAGAAAAATTTAAAACTAATGTATCAGTTTTGTTAAACTTATCAGAATCACACTTAGATCATGTGGGTAGTTATGAAAACTACAAGAATATTAAAAAGAAAATATTCAATAATCACACTAATAAAGATGTTTCTATATTAAATTTAGATGATAATGAAGTTTTAGAATTAACAAATGATATAAAATCAAACAAATTATATTTTTCAAAAGACAAACCCGTAAATTGTTATATGAAAAATAATAATATATATATAAATGAAGAATTATTAATTAATATTAATGATATTAAAATAAAAGGAAATCATAATTATGAAAATATAATGGCAGCTGTATTAGTATCTAAAATATATAATATTTCTAATGATAACATAAATAAAGTTTTAAAAGAATTTAATGGTGTTGAACATAGGATAGAATTTGTAAAAGAAATTAATGGTATAAAAATATATAATGATTCAAAATCCACTAATATTGTGGCAACAAAAACAGCACTTAAGTCATTTAATAATCCAACTATACTATTGCTTGGTGGATTAGATAGAGGTCAATCCTTTATGGAATTGAAAGATTATTTAGAGAATGTAAAAGTTGTAGTAGCGTATGGAGAAAACAAACAAAAAATATATGACGAAATGACATTATTAAATAAGAAATGTATAATTTGTAATGTTTTAGAAGAAGCAACAAATATTGCTTTTAATAATTCAAAAAATGGAGATATAATATTACTAAGTCCTGGTTCAGCTTCTTGGGATCAATTTCCTAATTTTGAAGAAAGAGGCAAAAAATTTAAAGAATATATAGGTAAATTAGTTTAATAATTATGATTTTTTTGATACAATGGATTAGCGAGGTGAATTATGAATATATTAAGAAATATATTTGACCATGAATATAAAGAATTAAATAAATTTAGTAAATATGCAGATAAAATCGAAGAGTTAAGTGATAAATATTCTAAGTTATCAGATAAAAAAATAAAAGAAAAAACCTTAGAATTAAAGGAAAGATATAAAAAAGGAGAAATTTTAGAAGATTTATTACCAGAAGCTTTTGCTAATGCAAGAGAAGCTTCTTTTAGAGCTATTGGAGAAAAACCTTTTTATTGTCAATTACTTGGAGCTATTGCTATTCATTTTGGTAATATTGCGGAAATGAAAACTGGTGAAGGAAAGACTTTGACAACAGTAATGCCTGCCTATTTAAATGCTATTACTGGTAATGGAGTCCATGTAATTACAGTTAATGAATATTTAACTTCAAGAAACGCAGAGTGGATGGGAAAAATATTTGATATGTTAGATGTATCTGTTGGAGTTAATTTAAGAGAACTTTCACCATCAGAAAAAAAAGAAGCTTATGATAAAGATATTTTATATACAACTAATAATGAGTTGGGTTTTGATTATTTAAGAGATAATATGATAGTAGAATCAAAAAATAGAGTTCAAAGAGGATTAAATTACGCAATATTAGATGAGGTTGACTCTATGTTAATAGATGAAGCTAGAACACCATTAATAATATCTGGTGGCGCTATGAAATCTATGAATTTATATGTTTCTACAGATATGTTTGTTAAAACATTAAATAAAGAAAAAGATTATACTATTGAAGAAAAAACAAATAGTATAGTTTTAACTGATGAAGGTAACGAAAAGGCTTCTAAATATTTTAAAATAGATAATATTTATGATATTGAAAATTCTGGATTAATACATCATATAAATCAAGCTTTAAGAGCAAATTATATGATGCAAAGAGATGTTGATTATGTAGTAGATAACAACGAAATAGTAATAGTAGATCAATTTACAGGAAGATTAATGAAGGGAAGAGCATATAGTGAAGGGTTACATCAAGCTATAGAAGCAAAAGAAGGAGTTAAAGTTCAAGACGAAACTAAAACTTTAGCAACTATTACTTTTCAAAATTTATTTAGAATGTATAAAAAATTGTCTGGTATGACTGGTACCGCAAAAACGGAAGAAGAAGAATTTAGAAACATTTATAATATGTATGTAATACAAATTCCTACTAATAAACCTATTATTAGGGAAGATTTAGCGGATTTATTATATTCAACTAAACAAGCTAAGTTTAATGCAATAGTAAATGAAGTTGAAAGAAGACACAAAGAAGGACAACCTATATTAGTGGGTACTATAGCAATAGAAACAAGTGAATTAGTAAGTACATTATTAAACAGAAGAAGTATTAAACATGAGGTATTAAATGCTAAGAATCATGGTAGAGAAGCTGAAATAATAGCGAAAGCTGGAGAAAAAGGTTCTGTTACAATAGCGACTAATATGGCTGGTCGTGGTACTGATATTAAACTTGGAAAAGGTGTAGTTGATCTTGGAGGATTATGTGTTATAGGTACAGAAAGACATGAAGCAAGAAGAATCGATAATCAATTAAGAGGTCGTTCTGGTAGACAAGGAGATCCTGGAGTTACACAATTCTTTATATCATTAGAAGATGATATAATGCTTAAGTTCGGAACTGATAGATTAAAAACAACATTACAAACTATGGGATTAGATGGAGATGCAGCAATAAGAAGTAAAATGTTTTCTAGAGCGGTTGAATCAGCTCAAAAAAGAGTAGAAGGAAACAACTTTGATACTCGTAAACAACTTCTTCAATATGATAATGTAATGAATGAACATAGAGAAATAATCTATACAATGAGAAACGAAATAATTGATTCTGAATCAATTAGAGATAAAGTAATTGATATATTTAATACCTTTGTTAATAGTACGGTTGAAAATTATATTAATACTGCAGAAAATTATAAACCTGAAGATAATGAAGAGAAGATTGATAATTATCAAGAATTAACTAATCATCTTAACAAAAATATATTAAGAAATAATATTATAAAAACTTCTGATATAAAAAATAAAGATATAGAAAAGGTAAAAGAAATAATATTAGAAAAGTTCACTAAATTTTATGAGAATAAAGTTAAAGAAATGCCTATTGAAATAACAAATGAATTTGAAAAAGCAATAGCGTTAAGAGTAGTTGATTCAAGATGGATGGATCATATTAACGATATGGAACATTTAAAAGAAGGAATAGGTCTAAGAGGATACGCTAATGAAAACCCTTTACAAGCATATATAAAAGAAGGTTATGAAACTTTCGATGTTATGATTGATAAAATTAATAAAGAAACTTGTTTATATTTATTAAGCGCAGAAATAAGAAGAAATGTAGAAAGGGAACAAGTAGCAAAACCTATTGCTGATAATAGTGGAGAAGCAAAATCAGCTCCAATAAAAAAGAAAGAAAAAATAGGAAGAAATGATCCTTGTCCATGTGGAAGTGGGAAAAAATATAAACAGTGTTGTGGTAAATAGCCCATAAAATAAGGGTTTGTGAGGTTTTGAAATTTAAAAAAATACTCAAAAATAGCCAAAATGTTTGTAAATTGTTTGTAAAAAATACAAATTGTTTGTAAAAAATGGCTCAAACCTAGGTAAATAAAGGGGAAAATACTTACAAACAAATATATAAACATTAAAGATAGCATTCAGTTGCTATCTTTTTTCTTCGTTTTAAATGGATGTAAGGGAGGAAAAAACGATGGGAAATGTTTATGTTCAAAAAAGGGGTAGTGTTTTTCAATATCAATTCCAAATTGCTTCAGTAGATGGAAAAAGGAAGTATAAAAATAAAAGTGGTTTTTTGACTAGGAATGAAGCATTTAAGGAAGGCGTAAAAGCTTATACTGAATATATGAATACTGGTCATGATTTTACTCCAAATGAAATATCTTATAGTGATTATTTAGATTATTGGTTAGATAATTATTGTAAGACTAATTTAAGATATAGAACTGTACAGACATATACAACTCTTATTAATAAATATATAAAATTAAAATAGGGATGTATAGATTATCTACTATAACAAGTGTAAGGTTAAATATGTTTATTACTGATTTAATAAAGGAATATGATTTTTCTAGAGCATATTTTAAAAATATATTAAAAGTTATTAAAGGTTCTTTTAGAGAAGCTTGTGATGTATATGGATTAATTAAGTATAATCCAACACTTACATTAAGACTTCCTAAAATGGATATTGAAAAAGAGGAGGTAAAACATTTATATTCCTTAGATGAAATAACTAAGATATTAAATAGATTTAAAGGGCAAGATGCTTTTACTTGCTCTTTTTTAACATCTTGCTTTACTGGTATGAGAACTGGTGAAGTATTTGCTTTAACTTGGGATGATATTGATTTAGAAAATAGGATAATACATATTAAACATAGTATTTATAATAAACCTAAAGATGAAAAAGGTAGATGGTATATAGGACCAACTAAAACTATATCTGGTACAAGAGATGTTTATATAAGTGCAACACTTTTTATAGCTTTAAGTAATTTTAAGAGAAAACAAGATTATTTAAAAAAGATATATGGAAAAAAATACATTTATTATCATACTGAAGAAGTTAGAAATAGTTATGGTAAAGTAATAGAAACTAGAATTATTGAGAATAAAAAGGGATTTAAGTATGATAGTAATATTAATTTAATATTTACTAAAGATAATGGCAAATATACTGGTACTGATTTAATTCGTTATCCTTTTAAAATTATTAGAGAAGAACTGGGATTTAATAATTGTAGATTCTATGATCTAAGAGGTAGTTATGCTACTAAGATATTGAATAATGGAATTGAAAGACGAGAGGTCGCTGATATATTAGGTCATAGAGATGTATCAACTACTGAGAATTATTATATATCTAGTACAAGTGATACTAGAAAAAATGCAACAGAAGTATTTGATAATTTAATGAAGTCTGATGTAATAGATGAGATAGTGGAATATAAGTTTTAATTTCACTATCTTTTCTTTTTTTTAAGTTATTACGCTCATTTGCGTTTTTAACAAAATTAAACTAAATACCAATACCGCAATCGACTTTTATGGTTGTTTTGTTCAAAAAAATCTTATAAATTAAAATAATGATATAGTCCTACTAGCCAAAAATATGTATACATACAAAAAATCAATAGAAATATTAAAAAAATTGTTCTCATTAAAATTAATGAAGATATATTATGAAAGTGTGTTAAAATTATTATAGAAAAAAGGTGATAGTTATGAAGAAAGCTATAATTATTATTTTAGTAATAATTGTTACGTTATTTTTATTATTTATAGTAGAAGAATGTATAAGATTAAAAAATAATGTTGATGCTAGTCCGCTATTTGTTATAAGTAAATCTAAATGTAGTAAAATTGATTGGATTTGTTATGATGAGGAAGGGAAATATACTGAAGTTTATTGGAGTTTTGGATTCGTTTTAAAAGAAGAATATTCTTTAAATATTGAATCTACTGAAGCATTAATAAAATATAATTTAGATAAAAAAGAGTTTTTGCTATTCAATAGTATTAAATTATGGAATTTGGAATAAGGATAATGTAGAAGAATGGTTAACTGAAATACAAGTACCTATTAAATAGAAAGAGAGTGAAAATATGGCTAACGAAGATAAAAAAGACTTTAATGCTAAAATGAACAATAGTAAAGATATGCCTAAAATAGTTGAATTAGATAATGAAGCATCAAAAAAATGGGGAGGAAAGACAATGGTTATTGCTCCCCCAATTGATTATGATGAATTAATGAAAAAGGTACCAAAAGGTAAACTTATAACTATTGATGCATTAAGAAAAGCAATGGCAAAAAAATATAAAACTGATATTACTTGTCCACTAACTTGTGGAATCTTTGTAAATATTTGTGCATGGGCTAGTTATCAAAGAGATAAAAATATTACACCATATTGGAGAACATTAAAATCAGATGGGGAATTAAATGTTAAATATCCAGAAGCAATAGAACTACAAAAAAGATTACTTGAAGAAGAAGGACATACAATTATTTCAAAAGGTACAAAGAATATAAAATACTATGTTAAAGATTTTGAAAAAAGTTTGATAGAACTATAAATTATAATTTATTGAAATAATTGCACTATTAAGATATATAGAACGGATGAGAATCCGTTTTTGTATGCTATAATAATAAGTGAAAGACAAACAGTAACTTCTTGTTTAGAATGGAGATAGTGTTATGGCAATGTGGAATCCTTGGAGAGGTTGTAAAAAATGTAGTGATGGTTGCTTACATTGCTATATTTACAAAGGTGATTTGAAAAGAAATGTTAATACGAATGAAATAGTAAAGACAAAAGATTTTGAAAAACCTATAGAAAAGTTAAAAAATGGAAGATATAAGATGAAATCTGGAATAGTTTATCTATGTTTTTCTACTGACTTTTTAATTGATGAAGCAGATGAATGGCGTTCTCTTTGTTGGAATATGATAAGAGAAAGGCAAGACTGTACATTTCTATTTTTAACGAAAAGAATTGATAGATTTATGAGTTGTATCCCTTATGATTGGGAAGATGGTTACGATAATGTAGTTGTATGCTGTACTATTGAAAATCAAAAAAATGCAGATTATAAATTGTCTATATTTAAAGATTTACCAATAAAGCATAAATGTATCACAGCACAACCGTTACTTGAAAAATTGATATTGAAAAATATCTTGATGATATAGTACTTGTGGTAGTTGGCGGTGAATCCGATATAAATGCTAGACCATTTAATTATGATTGGGCTTTAAGTATCAGAGAACAATGTATAAGAAAAAATGTTAATTTTGAATTTAGACAATGTGGAACTTATACTATAAAAGATGGAAAACAATATAAAATTCAAACAAAAGATTTGTGTAAGCAAGCAAAACTAGCAAATATCAATTATAAAAAGAAGTAATATAAATTATAAAATTTTAGTGAACTTGAGGTGAAAAAATGAGTAAGTATGAACCATTATGGAAATATATAAAAGAAAATAATAAAGATGAATATAAATTATCTTTTGAAGAAGTTAAGAAAATAGTAGGATTTGAATTTGAGCATGCATTTTTAACTTATAAAAAAGAATTAATCGATTATGGATATGAATTTAAAAAATTATCCTTAAAAGAAAAATGGATTTGTATAGTAAAAAAACAATCGGAAGATTAAGATATTCTGATTAATGAGAGGATAGAAATATTCTCTTTTTCTTTTCTTTCCTTGTCCTTTTTCTTGTTTTATAGTATAATTTACTTAGTTATGAAAGAAAGAACATCTTTTATAACCTAGAAAAATCGTTGTTTAAAATTTAAAACGAATGCAAACAATGTTTGTAATTTGTTTGTAAACTGTGAAATATTGATAGTAACATAAATACTATAAATAACATATATACCGAATGTTACTTGACCTACAAACACTTGAAATAACAATAATAACATAAATACTATATGTACTATATATACTAAAAGTGTATGAGCATGTGGCTCAGGTAAAAAATATAAGAATTGTTGCGGTAAATAATGCTAAAAACCCTCGTAAATCCTTATTTTACAAGGGTTTTTATAATTCAACATTTTGAGTAATTTTTATCAAAAAAAGGTGTTTAGATACGTTTTAGATAAGTTTTAGATAAGTTTTTTTCTTGATTTTTAACAATTTTAGTCT
>LFRM01126818.1_pt1 | contig 11572 bp, 11 predicted proteins | sample 618341 | NCBI WGS metagenome assembly LFRM01 (sample SAMN03654438, study PRJNA283298) | anaerobic digester metagenome | isolation source: pool of bioreactors CSTR01a, CSTR02a, and CSTR03a thermophilic anaerobic... | place: Denmark: Kgs. Lyngby | collected 2014-05-21
AAACGAGATGTATCAGGTATCGAAAATAAAATAATATCATTATACGGAAGAGGTTTATCAACGAGAGAAATCCATGATCAAATACAAGATTTATATGGAATTGATGTATCTGCGACAATGGTTAGTAATATAACAGATCAAATATTACCTAAAATAAAAGAATGGCAAGAAAGACCGTTAGAAGAAGTTTATCCAATAGTATTTATAGATGCATTACACTTTAGTGTTAGACTAGATAATATAATAGTAAAAAAGGCTGCTTATATAGTTTAGGGATTAATTCAATTGGTGAAAAAGATGTATTAGGAATATGGATTGGAGAAAACGAATCTGCTAAATTCTGGTAGGTGTATTTAATGATTTAAAACAAAGAGGAGTTAAAGATATCTTAATTATGTGTTCAGATGGTCTTGCTGGAATAAAAGAAGCGATTACAGCAGCTTACCCTAATACTGTTCAACAAGGATGTGTTGTTCATATGATAAGGAATTCAGTAAGATTTATTTACTATAAGGATTTAAAAGAATTTTGTAATGATTTAAAAACCATATATACTGCTAAAAACGAAAAAACTGGATACGAACAATTACAAAAAATAAAAGAAAAATGGAAAACTAAATATCCAACATCATTAAAAAACTGGGAAGAAAATTGGGATTTAATTTGTCCGTTCTTTAATTACTCCGACCCTGTTAGAAAAATAATGTATACAACAAATACAATCGAATCTTTAATCCGTACTTACAGAAAATATACTAAAACAAAATCAGTATTTCCGAGTGATGAATCATTAATGAAATGTTTATATTTAGCTACTCAAAACATAACAAAAAAATGGACTGGAAGATATCGTGATTGGGATAGAATTTTAGGTGAACTATCAATTATGTTTGAAGGTAGAATTTAGTTCTTTGAAAATTTAATATTATATGTTATTATTTAATTAATTAAAAAGAAGCAAAAATTAAATTGCTTCCAATATCATGGTTAGGTCATTTACACAGAATTTTTTACACACTCACCTATTAGTAAATAACTTAATTTCTTGTTAACCTTTTTAACAATTTTTTAACTTTATCAGTTGATTCTTGAGGCAATTGATATAATTGAGCTTCTTCAATTTTTTTACACTCCTCTAATAATTCAATTGTTTTATTAAATAAAATTTGATTTGCATCTTCTAAATTATCATTAATTCCGACTGATATTGAATTACCAAAATTTATTATTTTATGATTATTTGATTTATAAATTGCACACGGATAAATAGGTCTTCCCGTATTCTGTGCGATTGCTACAGCTCCAAAATCAAATTTTAAAAGTAACTTATCCGTTTTATTCCTAGTACCTTCCGGACAAACTATTACATTACTTCCTGTTAACACTCTTTTAGAAGCTGTTTCCCTAGATTGTTCCCTTATAGATTTATCATTTCTGTTAACAAAAATACAGCCTATATCTGTTAAAGTCCCTTCTGCTTTGGTATCTAAAAATTCTGCTTTTAATATTGGGTGATAGGGTCTTATTCCCATCGTTCTTATTACTAACGGAATATCCAACATATCCTTATGATTAGTTGTAATAATAATTCCATCTTCTTTTGCTATTTTGTCCGCATTTATAATTTTATGTTTTGCAAACCTATCAAACACATATTTTCCGTATTTAATAACTCTTTTTAAATTTTCTTCTCTTATTCTCACAATACCTTGATCATAAACATATTTAGTATGATAATCTCTATATGATTTATAATAATTTTCTCGTTCTTCTGGCGTCAATTGCTCTTTTATTTCTCTGTGTAGTAAACCAAACTTTTCTTCTTCTTGATGTTTTTTTATACCATTATATAGTTCCCCAAAATTAACGAATCTCAATATATTTTTACTTTTAATGTCTGCATTATTTCTAGTGGCATGAAGAAATGTTTTTGTTTTAGTTTGTTGTTCTATTATATCTGCATTATTTTTTTTATCTTCAATCATCAAGTCTAATTCATTATCAATACAAGCAGATACTTTATCCTTTAATTCCTGTCCATTTTGGTATGAACAATATACTATTTTATCGTATGGTATTCCTTTTATTTTTAATCGAAGTATTACCAATCCTCTTTGTATTTTTCCAATTATAGTATTTTCATTCGCTTTTGCTCTTGCAGTAACAGGAATTATTTTATTTCCTTCATTATGAAGTTGGTTAATTACTCTTGAAGCATCTTTTCGAAATGGTGCAAATAAAGCATATTGTATCATATATTTATACCAAAACTTTTCTTCTTCTTTTTTACTACAATTAAATACATCATCTATTCCATAACCATTTGAATTAATTTGAATATAAGGTTTTGTAAGATCGATTTCTTTACCATCGAATCCTTTACCAGTTACCGTATCTAAGACTTGTACATCGTATTTTTTTAATTTGATTCCATGATTTTTATAATACTGTTTAATATATTCTTGTCTAAAATGCTTAATTCCTTTTTTAAGTTGGAATTTTTCTTGATTAATAAGTACTCCATCAATATCCAGGTCCAATATTCATTAAAGTCCCCCCCCTTTAATTAATTGATTGCTATGTTACCATATTTTAACATTTTTTACAAATTTTGAACAATATATCCTTAAACAATAAATTAAATATTAATTATCAATCTTTTTCAAAAATTCAATGAATTTATAAGTAAAATCTTCTACGATAAAATTTGGAAAATCATTTATACATACTCTAATTTTAAATGTTGAATCTATAAAATTTTGATAACAGTCAATGGAAATATAATCGAAACCAAAACTCACAGCAGGATATGTTATAAAATCCTTTTCACTCTCTTTACAAAACTCATATATCTTTTGTTTTAATTCTTCTAATGTACCTGTAATTGTTTGTAAGTATATTAGACAAAATTGTTTATGATTTGGTAAAATGGCATTTATTTTATTATCATTCAAAATAGAAAAGAATAAATTATTGTTTTCAGCAACTATTTTAATTCTATTGTTATTTAACATTTTTATTTCGCTACTCAACAAAAAAGTCGGAAATTTTTCTGGAGGCAAACAAGCTCCAAAAACGCCTATTAAATGCCTACAATCTGTTTCAATTTTTTGTATCAAAATTACTTTATCATTTTCTGTTTTAGGATAAATAAAAGAAACTGAACCAATATGCGAATATTCTGTTGCAAGTAAATCTATTTTTGTATGACTACGCACTAAAATACATGGTGTTCCAGTTGATATTATATAAGCAATTACTTTTTTATAATCTTCACCAATAAAACAAGTCGTATCAATAATAATTCCCACATAATTATTACAATTAATATCATCATTAAAATTAAAATCACTAGCTATTGAGTCAATATAAAGAAAATTATCTTTATTTTTTATTTTAGTTATTGAATTAAGAAATTTTATTGTTTCAAAGTATGTTTCTTCATACATTAAATCAACACTACAATCGTTAGAACAAATTATTGATGATAGAAGTGAAACTATTGAACTCATACCACAATTAGAAAAATATGTTTCAGTAACAATTTTTTTATCTATATTATAAAAATCATTTGCAAAATATGGAATCTTTATAAATCCATTAAATCGCTCGTATGTATAATTATATTCAAATATATCATTAAATCCAATTCTATCTTTATTGGTTAATTCATGATAATATTTTGTACTATTTTTATTTCTAATTTCTTTTGTTATCTGTTCCTTAATAGATATAACATTAGATGGAGAAATTAAATGAGCATATTGAAAATTATTATCTATAAAATTAGATAATAATTTCAATTCTTCATTTTTCCTTTTTAAATAATTATCCATATTATTTATCACTATTATTAAAAGTAAAAATAGCCCTATTATATCTACCAACATGTTCTACATGGTAATTATCATTAGTGTATTCTTTTATTGTTCTATTCCAAAATTTTTCAGCAAGTTTAGAACATGGTAAAGATTTTATAACCCAATTACCTCGGTATTTATTTAAAATATCATAAACTGCTTTTTTTCCAACTCCATTACTTTTATGATGATTTAAAACAAACATTTCTTGAATTATATTTTCAGTTTCAGTTGTATCAACTAAAATGAATCCAACTATTTTTTCTTCTTGTTTTATAAAATATCCATAATTTTTAGAATCATCAAAATATTTATCTAAACTATCATACAAATATAAACCTGTATTTTCATCAAAATCTATCGGAAAATACAAACTAATATCATGCAAATATAATTGCATTAATCTTTCTAAAATTTTTAAATCTTTTTGTTCTATTTGAATTAATTCCATTAAATTACCTCCTCATATAATTTAATTTTTTTACAATACAATCAGTACGATCATGTTCTACATCTTTATCTATGAATATAGTTCCGTTTTCTAATACTCCTATCTCAAGCTCTGGTCTTATTAAAAAATTACACATATATACTTTATTGTCTGGAGTAATTGATACATTATCTAATCCAGCATGACAATCAAAATGATTAGAACAATAAGATGATCCAAAACTTCCACATCTTTCTATTAAAAATTCTTCTTTTGAAAATAATTTTCTAGCCATATCTATTTGTTTTAAGGCAATATCAATCATTTCTTGTGTTAGTGTTAAATCTAACTCATTTTCGGATGCCTTCCCTAAATAAATATAATTTGTGAAAGCAATTCCTTTCGCACCTATCATATAAGCAGTATAACACATTTTTAAAACTTTATCATAATTAGAAGTAGATAAAGTAGTTAATATTCTTGGCTTTATATTTTTTTCATTACATCTAATAATGTTGTCTAATATAATTTCTTTAGGAACTGGTGAAACCACAGAGTGAAGATTAAAATGATATGACATATATATTTTATCAATTTCTGCTTCTTTTATTTGCTCTAAAACAGTAGGGTATCCATGAATTATTAACCCATTTGTCATTATCATTTTTTGTCCACATTTTTTATATAATGGTAAATATTCTAAATGAGTTAAATTTTCTGCTCCATTTAATTTAATTTTATACCCTTTAGAAATTAATTCTTCTATAATACTGGTAGCTTCTTCTACATCTCTTGATCCTTGATATGTAATATAGCAATGTAAGCAATTTATATTACAGTTATTTGTTAAAAATAGTTCTACTCTTTTACCTTTATACTCTTTTCATTCCATACATAAATTACTTTCTAACTAATTTTTTAGAATGTATATCTTTTAATTCATCTGGAATAAATATTCCATTTTCTTGAATCAGTTGGTCATCAACAATAATACTACCTCCATCGTATTCTGGAGTTAACATTTTAACCATGTCCCAGTGAATAGAACCAACATTTCCATTATCACTTAAATCATGACTATTACCTAATGCTAAATGAATAGAACCTAATATTTTTTCATCAAACAAAATATTTGTTCTTGGGGTATCAATGTTTGGATTCGTTCCTATTGCAAATTCTCCAACATATCTATTTCCTTCAGAAATATCTAATAAAGAGGTTAAAGCTGAACTATTTGTATCAGATCTATGACTAATTACTCTACCATTTTCAAATGTAAGAATAACATTTGAAAACTGCTTACCAGAATAACGTGATGGAACATTAAATTTAATTGTTCCATTTAAAGATTTTAAATCTGGAGCAATAAACACCTCTCCATCTGGAATATTTATCTTTCCACTACATATCACAGCTTTACATTCAGTTATATCAAAAGATAAGTCTGTATCTGGAGCAATTATTTGAACATGCCTTCCTTTATCAAGTATATCTTTTAATGGAATCATTGCTTTATGTAATTTTCTATAATCAGTATTTACAGCATCAAAGAAATACTTTTCGTATGCTTCTGTACTCATACCAAATTGTTGTGCCGATGATACTGATGGATAATCTACTGTTATCCATCTTAATTTTGGCATTATTATCTCAAAATTAATTGGTCTAAAATAATATTGTTGATATAATGATCGCTTATCAGCAGGAATATCAGACATATCATAACAGTTATCAGAATCCATCATATTAATATATACATCAACACTTTCTAATAATGTTTGTTCATGTTTTCTCATTATTTCAAACTGCTCTTTACTACCATTTGTTATTAAGCTTCTTTGTATGTCGTTTTCTTTTATAATCACTAACGGAATTGCACCTCTACTTGCAATTAGTTCAATTAAATATTTTATCATTTCACTACAATTTTTACTGGAATCTATTAAAACTTTTTCTCCCGGTTTTATATTAAGAGAATATTTAATAATTGATTCAGCCATTTTTTTCAATCTTATATCTATCATATTTCCACCTTATTTCCTTTTTGACCTATCTATATGTTCTATGCTACAACCCATATCCATAAGAAATAATGTTTCGTTTCTTGGATCTCTACCAATAACTTGCTTTTCAACTAACTCTCCACTTGAACATAGTTGATAACCATATGGTTTTTTTATTAAACTACCATGTCCTCCTGTTAATCTTGTTATTATCGTTGGTAAATCAATCATACTCGCTAATGGAGCATTTCCCGGAATTATGGTGTTTTCTGGTAAATTTATTATTTTTTCATATTCAACACCTAATGATGAAACAGAAGATAATACTTGCCTAAAATTTTCATTTGGCGTAGTTATTTCATATTTCATCATTGGTTCTTCTAATTGCATTCCTGCATTTTTTAAAGCTCTCATAAACGCAAGAGGTACAGCCACATTAAAGTGTGATGGATCAGAACAAACTGAATCACTTTTACCACCAATTAATGTTATCATAGCATCAGTAACTTCCCAACCATATAAACCTTGTTTTGAATACATTTTTACCAATTTTTCAATTTGCTTTTGATATTTTGTAAATAGATAGTCTGTCGATACCTTTGAAGAATAATGTAAACCACTTCCGGTTGGTAAAGGACTAATTTCAAATTCTACTGCAGATACTCTATCAAAAGTACATTCACCCTTACCAACAGATATTGGTGTTTCTCGATGAATTAAAGTCGGATCAGAAAATACTGCATCAATTTGAAATCTCTCTTTTAGCATATTTGCAATTATTTCGGATTGCAAGTTCCCCATTAAATCAACACTGATTTGTCCAGTATTTTTATTATATTGCAAATTAAGCGATGGATCTTCATCATTTAACACTTCAAGAGCATTTACTAATTCATGGATATTAGAACTATCATTTGTAGTTACAGATGTATGAAACAATGGATTAACAAATGAAACTGGTTTGAAACTTGAAATCGGTTTTCCAATAAGATCTCCACATTTTGCGTCTATTCCAGTAATAATGCCTATCTCTCCAGTTTCTAATTTTTCTGTTCTAATCCTTTTAGTTCCATCAAGTTTTGTTATTGTTCTCACTTTTTGCTTCAAACCATTATCAATATTAAACTCATATCTATTTTCTAATTCACCATTTAAAACTTTTACATATAGTTCTCGAACTCCAATATCCCTTTTTACTGTGTATATATAACCAGTGAAATCTGGGGATTTTGATTTAGCTGCAGTTGGTAAATAAGTTGATATTCCATCAATTAAACGATACATACCCTCGTCTAATAAAGCACTTCCACCATAAACTAAAAATAATGTTCCACTTTGTGTCATGCTTCTAACTTGTTCTTCTAACCATTCTCTTGATATTTTCTCATCATTCAAATATTTTTCTAAAATATTATCATCATATTTTGCTAGTTCTTCTACTACATTCTCAATTTTAATATCTTTATACGAAAGAATATCATTTTGTTCTTTTTTTACTTTAACAATAGGAATTATATTTGTGCTTAATTTAGATTGCATTTCTGCAAGTACTCTATCATAATCAGCACCCATTCTATCCATTTTATTAATGAATATTAAAGTGGGAATATTTCTTTCTCTTAATATTCTCCATATAACTTGTGTCTGTGGCTCAACTCCTTCAACACCAGATACTACTAAAATTGCTCCATCAAGTACACTAATTGCTCGTTCTACTTCAGCAGAAAAATCTATATGCCCGGGGGTATCAATTAGTTGTACATTTCTATCGCTTAAAGGCAATGTTACCAAAGATGCCCTAACTGATATTCCTCTTTCACGCTCTACTTTTAAGTTATCCGTTGTAGTATCCCCATTATCCACTCTACCTCGAGTTCTTTTAACATTAGTATGATATAATAATTGTTCTGTTATAGTGGTTTTTCCTGCGTTCGCATGTGCAAATATACCTAATGTCATTACTGATTTATCATTCATTATAATTCCCCCTTAATCAATTCAGATAGAGTTTTTTCTAAATTAATATATTTGTCTTTAATTATAAAATCTTTGTTATCCAAAATGATTTGTTTAATTGCATTATTACATCTATTTGCTTCATTTATATTAAAATTATCTAATGTATGATTAGGCATATATTCATCTCTTATAAAATAATAATTATTTTTAGGAATATCTAACCATAAAGCAAAATCTAATACACCACTTAAATAATAATTTTCAAAATCATATTTATTAATAACACTTGGTATAAATTGAATATGATATTTTGTATTTTCGTAAAGATTATCAAGTCTATCATATACTTTATCAATATGTGTTAAGTCATGAACTATATTATTTTCTATTGCTCTACCATCTGATGATGTAAAGACTAACTTTACTGTTCTAACATTTAGATGTTGCATTAATAAAGGCGATAGAAATTCTAAATCATTAATATTAAGGTTATTTATTGTCATTTGAATAGTTGTATATTTATCAATTTCCTTTAAATAATCTAATACTTTAACTACATTTTCATAAGAAAATTTATTTTGTCTAATATGATTATGAATTTCTTTTGGACCATCTAAACTAATGTTTACAGCATCAACCAGATCAAATACTTCTTTGTTAAAAATCATTCCGTTTGTAAAAATACTTACTGTCATTTCATAATTTTTAGCATAATTAATTAATTCTATTAGTGGTTTAAATAACATACATTCTCCACCAGTAAACATTACATTTTTAACTTTATCTTTGTGCAATTGGTCAATAATTTTCTTTGCACTAATGAAAATTGATTCTTGATTTTCACTATTTGCTTTAGCATCAATATAGCAATGTAAACATCTTAAATTACAATTATGAGTTAAAATAATGTTTGCTCTACTTATCATTTTCTATCTCCACTCTTATATATTCTAGTAAAGGCATATATGTAAAGGGGTAGTTTGATAAATATTTTATGAATACTTTTTTATTATACATAAGAAAATTTTTGTATTCATCTGAAATAAGATATAATTTTAATATTTTCTGTAAATTATCTGTTTTAACATTACCAATCTTTAATTTTAAATAAATTAAATCATGTGGATACACATTAAAGTTATCGTCTATTAATATATGCTTCGGTAAACAACTTATTTTTTTCTTACAATGACATCCATCACATAAATAAGCGTTACAAGGATGTTCTCGTATTAAAAAACTAGGAATTATTAATCCCGATAGATTAATAGCAATTCCATCCAAAGATTTCATCAGTGTGGTTATCAACTCGTTAAATTCTGATATTTGATTTATATTTGGCTCTACATCAATAATAATTTTATTGTTATCTTTTGCATATTCAATAATAGTATCTATTGATTGTTTATTTAACTTAATATTATTAAATATGTTATCTGCAACAATGTAAATTTCTTCATTTTGATTAACTAATATAACATTATCTGGCAAAGAAAATTCCTTATATTCTTTAAAATAACTATAAATCATTAATAATATATTTGTATCTTTAAAGAAGTCCTTAATTTCTGCAATAAGCATTTCAATTTTATTATCAGATATGTGTAAAATTATTCTTTGAAAATTTTGTAATAGTATAAAATCTATATTTTTTTTAAAAAATATAGAATATTTATTTATATCATCAAACTTTAGTTCTAATGTTGCATTTTCCATTCTTAAATATTTATTCATAATAACACCCCAATTTCATTAACAATACAATAAATATCATCTTCTTGCTCGATACTTCCATTTAATTTTAAAGCTCTGGCTCTACATCCACCTTTACATTTACCACATACTGTTTTATATTTTTGACAACTTAAATATCCAAAATTCCTTGATAACTTCTCCCAAATTTCGTTAGTGTCAAAATTTTTTATATTTCCAATTTTGTATTCATCAGAAATCAAACTTGGGCATATATAAATATTTCCATCAGATTTTAGATACACAAACCGATTACCAATTCCACAATTAACTGAAATTGCATTAGGATCAATAATATTGTAATGTTTTTTATAAATACCCTTTATTAAATTGGCAGATTCTAATATATCTTCATTTAATTCAGTCGCTCTACCTTCGGGTACAATAACATCTAGTACACTTTTAACTTCCATTTTTTCAATAAACTTTACAATTTCTTCAATATGATCCTTATTATGATTACCTATCATAGTATTAATGGTTATATCTACATTATTATCTTTTAAAAGATTTATTGAACTTATTGTTTTGTCAAAACATCCAATTTGTCCTCTAAAGTCCTCATGAACTTCTTTTTTGGAAGAATCTATGCTTGTGATAACATTTTTAACTCCGTATTTTAGAATCATATTTAACTGTTTTTTATCAAAAACAGTTAAATTAGTAAAAATTCGCACTAACATTCCTGCATTATATAAATAGGAAAGTAGTTCTTCAACATGAGGATATAAAAATGGCTCTCCACCTGTTAAATCAAACTGATACACGCCATTTAATGCAGCATTATTAATAAGTACTTTTAAATCTTCTAAAGATAATTCATTACTATTCCTACATTCAAAAGAACCATAACAATGTTTACATTTTAGATTACACTTATCGGTTAATTCAGTAAAAATTCGTACATTATTTTGTTTATCTATTTTTTTTACATTTATAGAATCACTTTGAGGAGTAGTTGTTAATATTTCTAAATCGAATAACTGATTTATAAAATCTTCTCCATATTCCTGTTTTAATTGTTCTAATTCATATTTGTTCTTTTTTATATCCATAATAATATCGAAAGTATCTTCATTTATCTCATAGTCTATTCTCTTAATTCTATTATAAATAAATAATTTGCCTTCAAATATATTGTTTATTACTACAACTTCATTGTTTACATATACACTCAATCAACTTTACCCCTTTCAATAATTATAAAGGTGGTGTTGGCGTTATGCCAACACCACCTTTATGTGTGATTAGTTACAATGACATGTCCCAACAGCCATGCAAACATTTGCTCCGTTATTTTTAATAACAGAAATTGTTGGATTCACTTTTTTTACAGAATTTTTCATTGAAACCATCCTTTCTTATTCTATATAAAATTCTTATGAATTTTATACCACAAATAATTACATAGTCTAGTTTTCAAGATACTGCTTCTTAGGGGTAGTCGTACCTATATAATTGTCAATTATTATATATGTTTTATTTTAAAAGTCAACCTTTTTTGGAAAATTATGTCATTTTAGAACTTAATCTTAATGGTTTTGGTAATCACATCTGAATAAGAGAAT
>LFRM01148323.1_pt1 | contig 11564 bp, 8 predicted proteins | sample 618341 | NCBI WGS metagenome assembly LFRM01 (sample SAMN03654438, study PRJNA283298) | anaerobic digester metagenome | isolation source: pool of bioreactors CSTR01a, CSTR02a, and CSTR03a thermophilic anaerobic... | place: Denmark: Kgs. Lyngby | collected 2014-05-21
TGATACATTGTTCATAAACACCTCACCTAATATACTGTGAACCGCTAAAGTCCCCTCCTTAGTTTTGATTACTTTTACATATTTTCCAACATTAGTTGGATTCATATTACGAGGTCTAACTAAACTATCACAGCAATCAAGCTCATCAAGAATTATTTGTTTCGCAAAGGCGTGGTTCCCTAATGTAATGACGTCTATCCCTAATCGAATAAATTCTTGATATATTTTTGGCGTAATACCTTTTCCATGGGCCGCATTCTCACCATTAATAATAAGAGTATCAAATTGATACTCTTTTTTTAATATTGATAAATTGTCTCTTAAAATATTTCTTCCAGGTCGCCCAACAATGTCACCAATAAATAAAATCTTCATTACTTGGCAATCTCTTGTTTTCTAACTTCACGAATAACAGTGACTTTAATTTGTCCTGGATAGGTCATTTCATTTTCTATAGCATCTCTTATCTCTCTAGCTAATAATGTTGCTTGAGCATCTGAGATTTTATCTGGAACAACCATCACACGAACTTCACGACCTGCTTGAATAGCATACGTTTGTTCAACTCCTTCAAAGCGGTTAGAAATTGTTTCTAGTTGTTCTAAACGTTGAATATAATTTTCATACGATTCAATACGAGCACCCGGTCTTGCGGCTGAGAGTGTATCTGCAGCAGCCACTAAATTTGATATTAAATGATTCTTAGCTACATCACCATGATGACTTTCAATCGCATTTAATACAATTTGATTTTCACCATACTTCTTGGCTAAACGAACACCAAGTTCAACATGGGTACCTTCTAATTCAAAATCAAGAGCTTTACNNAATAAGTTTTGGTTTAGCCCTAATTCAGCAGCCATCATCCCTGCCATATGAGCCACTTCAACACTATGTTGTAGAGCGTTTTGACCATATGATGTTCTGAATTTTAATCGACCTATATTTTTTACTAATTCTTTATCCATGCGATGAATTCCTAAGTTAAAGGTAGCATCTTCACCCGCTTTAACAATTGTTTCATCAATTTCCTTGGATACTTTATTCACTACTTCTTCAATTCGTCCTGGTTGAATCCGACCATCTTTAATAAGAATTTCTAAAGCTTTACGAGCTATTTCACGGCGAATTGGATTGAAGCTTGAAATTTGGATAACTTCAGGTGTATCATCAATAATTAAATCAACACCCGTAGCGGCTTCAATGGCACGAATATTTCGACCTTCTCGGCCAATGATTCGGCCTTTCATATCCTCATTTGGTAAGTGAACAACAGACACCGTTCTTTCGCTTATTTCATCTTGTGAGAATCTCTCAATAGTTGTCGCAAGAATGTCTTTTGCTTTTAACTCCGCGGTGCGCTTGGCTTCGTCCTCACGATCTCTGATGTAGTTCGCAATTTCTTCGTCCATTTTGTATTCTACTTTTTGAAGAATTTGTTGTTTTGCTTCATCAATGCTTAAATTCGATACTCGCTGAAGCTCTACGATTTGTGAATCAATTTTTTCTTTTAATTCATGTTCCATCTTCTCTAATTGAAGATATTTTGTATTTAAATGTTTTGTTCTATCCTCTAAACTTTTTTCATTTGTTAAAACAACTTTTTCGCGAGAAATAACTTGATTCTCTCTGCGATCAAGACGAGATTCATAAGCACTTAATTCTGATTTTCGCTCTTTATTCTCTTTCTCTGCTGCTAATTTTAACTCATAAACGGCTGTTTTTCCTTCAAGCTGTGCTTCTCGAATAATAGTTTCAGCTTTTAGGTTGGATGTTTCAATCAATTGCTCAACTTCTCTTTTAGTTTTAATCAAGTTTAAACGACTGAATATCATAAAGATAACAAATCCAAGTATAATACCAATAAATCCAACTAGGACAGAAAATAACTGATCTGGCATACTTTCCTCCTACTTAAAATATAATAAAACAGAATGCATATAGCATCCTATTAACTAATTATAGAGGATTTATGTCAAATGTACAAGAACATACACTCTATAATCTATAAAAGAAAAACCCTTTCAATTTATGAAAAGGTTCACTTTTTATTCTTTATTAATTGGAGCAAATAAAATCTCTTTTAATTTGCCTTTCACTGTTTCGTAAATCTCAGGATTCTCTTTTAAGTACGAACGAACGGCTTCACGGCCTTGGCCAATGCGTTCTTCCCCATAGCTATACCAAGCACCTGCCTTATTAATTAAGTTGTGTTCAACACCTAAATCAATCACTTCTCCAGTTTGAGAAATTCCCTCACCATAAACTATTTCAAGAACTGCTAACTTAAATGGAGGAGCAACTTTATTCTTCACGACCCGTACATTTATCTTATTACCAACTAATTCAGTCCCCTTCTTAATTGATTCTGAACGTCTCACATCAAGACGAATACTAGAGTAGAATTTTAAAGCTCTACCACCTGGCGTTGTTTCTGGATTACCAAACATAATACCAACTTTTTCACGTAATTGATTAATGAAAATAACAGTCGTATTACTACGATTCATAACACCAGAAAGCTTACGCATTGCTTTTGACATCATTCTAGCCTGTAGACCAACTTGTTGGTCACTCATTTCTCCATCGAGTTCTTGTTGTGGGACCAGTGCCGCAACTGAGTCTACGACGACTAAATCAATTGCCCCTGAACGGATTAACACTTCAGTAATTTCTAAACCTTGTTCACCACTATCAGGTTGTGACAAGATTAAATCATCAATATTAACCCCTAAGTTTTTGGCATAATTTGGATCAATTGCGTTTTCCGCATCAATAAAGGCTGCTTTTCCACCTGCTTTTTGCACCTCAGCAATTGCATGCAAAGCTAATGTTGTTTTACCACTTGATTCTGGTCCGAATATTTCGATAATACGACCTTTAGGGTATCCACTGACGCCCAGTGCATAGTCTAAGGCTAAAGAACCTGATGAAATTGCGTCAACATCAACTGCTGCACGATCACCAAGTCTCATAATAGCGCCCTTACCAAATTGTTTTTGAATTTGTTTTAGAGCATCTTCTAATAATTGATCATTCTTTTTTTCGCTCATAGTTTCCTCTTTCTATTACATTGATTCAAAGATCAAATGTTTTGCGTTATAAATATATTGGAATCCAGAAATCAATGATATAGTTGTGGCTGCTACAACCAGTATTTGATCCATCGGAATTGATAAAGAATTAAATGGGATGTTTTTTAAACTTATTAAGATAATCGCAATCATCTGTAAAACAGTTTTTAGTTTACCTAAATTACCAGCAGCAATAACTTCGCCTTTACTTGCTGCTAACATTCTTATGCCATCTACAAAGGTATCCCTAAATAACATTAAAATAAAAAAGATTGGATGTATTCTACCGTCTACCGCAAATAATAGAAACATTGTATTTACTAATAACTTATCAGCGATTGGATCCATAAATTTTCCAAAAGTTGTAATCAAGTTATTTCTGCGTGCAATTTGACCATCCAAAAAATCTGTAATTGATCCAATAATAAAGAGCAATAAAATAACAAGTTCATTGACAGTAAAAGCTTGACCTAAGAATGTCAAACTTTGATTGAATATTGGAACAAAAAATAAGAATAAAATGACTGGAATTAATAATATTCTAATCGTTGTAAGTTTATTTGGTAGATTCATGTTTATTCCTTTCCAAAAAAGAAGTTTAGCGTAACTGATGTGCCTAATATTGCTTGCTGATTTAATTCAACTGGTTCTCCATTAACTGAAATACTACTGCCATCTAAATTTCCAAATAAGATCGTTATTTTATCTGTTGTTTCAGTGATTGGTATTTCTATAAATTCATCTGCGACATAAGTTCCTGTCAGAGGATCATTGACTGCTTTATCATTGATGTAAGTTTCGACCCACGTATCATTTGTAAAATCAATACGAAACACCATTTCATTTTTTTCAATCCCAAAGATACGGTATTTATCATAGCTTTCTTCGGTAATGGTTAAACCTTCTTCAACCGTTGGTCTTTCAACAACAATATCGGGATCGGGTGTTGGTTCATCATTAATATCTGGTTCTTGAACTTGAGCTGGCGGTTGATTATTATCAACAGGCTCTGATGTAAGATTTGGCAAAATAAGTTTAAAGAAACCAAAGACTAATACAGCTAAAATAACCAAAACAATCCCAATTACGATTAGTGTTTGATGGTCAAGCTTACTGAATTGGATATTAGTTTGACCTTTAGCTTTATGATATTTCTTTTGATTGTTTTGAATTCGTCTTTGAATATTCTCATTACTTGCTTGATGACTTTCCTTCTTCTTTAGTAACTGTGTTTCATGATACACATCTAATGTCTTTTTAAATTCTTCTTCGAAATCTTCATAATCTAAATAGACGGCTTGACAATAATATTGAAGAAAAAACTTTAAATATGAGATATCATGACGAAAATAGTCCAAATCGCCATCTTCGATAGCTTTGATGTGGACTTCTGATAATTTCGTTTTCTCATGCAGATCTTCAATACTATATCCTAATTCAATCCGCCTTTGTTTTAGCTTTTCGCCGATTGATTTCATGCGCTGCTCCTAAACTACTTATAAAATAAACAAAAACATATAAGCCATGTTCTGTCCCTTATAAAATAAGGTGGTAACCATTTATCTACACAGTGTGTCTTTTCCTTGTTTGAATTCACTTGGAAAAGTTCCCCTACCAATTTTGGGTTTCTCGCTTGTGGGGTTTACCCGTTCCAGCTATTTATTTCTAAATAGATCGTTTCTGTGGCACTTTACGCTCTTAACCATAGCTAAGCCTTAGGTTAAGAGTTCGCCGTCATCCATTGGATGCCTTAACTTATTTTTTCGTTAAGCACAAACACTACCATCATCTCAGATGGTGCGAGCATGGACTTTCCTCTACAAATCTCGTTTGCAGCGATTACCTAGTTATTGTTCATTTGAATCTTTTAATACAATTTCTTCAAGACGTGATACTCTACGAATCAAATCTAAGGTTGAAGGTTGAGTTGGACTCAAGGCTTCACTTGACGCAATCTTTGCTTTAAGGTGTTGATTTTCTTGAGATAACTCCGAAATAATATTCTCATAATGCTTGTTTGAATCTTTGAGTCGTTTAATCTCTGATTGATAGATTTGAATATCTTCCATGACATCATCTAAAAAAACATCTACATCATAGGAGCTATAACCTTTAAAATCGACAGAAAAAACTTTGTTTTCAATTTCATCAAGACTTAAGTTTAACTTTTCCATATTCCCTCTCATCATTGTATCATTAGTATGATATCAAAAATACGAGCTTTTTCCAAGCACTAAGAGTCATTGAGATCTCTAAAAAGCATGTAAAACGATATAAAAATTGGTATAATGAGGGTGGTGATTAGAATGATTGGATATCCCAATGGGAAAAGAAAACAAACTTTATCTAACAAAGTTGCTCAGAAAGCAAATTTAGGTCAGTCTTTGGAACAAGATTTAAATGCAACCAATGATTATTATCGAGTACATAATATTGCCTTGGTACATAAAAAACCTACCCCAATAACTGTTGTTGAGGTTGATTACCCTAAGAGATCCGCTGCTAAGATCACTAAAGCGTTCTATCAATTACCCTCTACAACTGATTATAATGGTGTGTACAAAGGCGTTTATATTGATTTTGAGGCAAAATCAACTAAGAATAAAACGAGGTTACCTCTTTCAATGATTCATTCACACCAATTAAGTCACCTGGATCATGTGTTAAAGCATCAAGGCTTCGGTTTCTTAATTTTACGTTTTAGTGTAATTGAGGAGACATATTTGGTAGAATATACAATATTGAAGAAGTTTCTAAAGGAAACATCTTTGAAATCTATTCCTTATGAATGGATTAAATCTAATGGTCATTTAATACCTATGTCCTATTTAAAGCCATGTGATTATATTCAGGTTTTAGATAAGATTCTAATAAAAGGAGAATAAGATTATGAGCCAACCAAAAAGAAAGAGATACTTTGTATTTCGAAAAACTATTGCGGCAGTTCTACTGACTATTTTAGTAGGTGCCCTTTTAGTTGTCGGTTTTGGATTAAATATGTTAAGAGATATGATTAATGAGCGTCCAGAACTAAACTTAGCTTTATTAGAAACAACTGAGTCATCGATAGTTTACGATGCTGATGGCGTTCAATTTGCTGAATTAGCATTAAAGCTGAGTGACAATATTACATATGAAGAATTACCTAATGCCGTTGTTGATGCATTCATTTCAATTGAGGATGCTAAATTCTTTGATCATGAAGGATTTGACTTAGCTCGATTTACAAATGAAGGGATTCAAACTATCCTTAGATTTATAAGAGGTGGTGGCTTTGGTGCTGGTGCCTCAACTATTACCATGCAGACAATCAAGAATTCGCATTTTGCAACAGATGAAGAGCAAGCTGAAGAATCAATTGATCGTAAGGCTCAAGAGATTTCTTTGTCTATGGAATTGGAAGAAATAATTGATAAGAAAAAAATTCTTGAACATTATTTGAATAAAATTAACTTTGGAGTCCCTAATTCAAGAGGGATTGCTAAAGCGTCACTGTATTATTTCAATAAATCTGTGGGAGAACTTAATATAAGTGAAGCAGCTTATTTAGCTGGTGTTATTAATGCTCCTGCTGATTACAATGCTTATACTGATATCGAAGCAGCCACTGAGAGAAGAAATGTTGTTCTTGATATGATGCTAAGACATGGATACATTACCGAAGAAGAACATTCCATTCATACAAAAGTTAAACTTGAAAACCAATTATATGGAGCAGAAAAATATTATGGAGATATACAGCCTCATCAAGAGTATTTAGATGCTGTCATTGATGAACTTGAAAATGTCTATGGACTAAGTCCTTATACCCAAGGTTTAAAGGTTTACACCGCTTTAAATCGTAGTCAACAAGAAACGATTGAAACACTTGAGGAAGGACGTCATGACTTCTACTTTGATGATGTTATTGATGCTGCCTATGTTTCTTTAAACCATACCAATGGGGAGATTATTGCCCTTGGTGGTGGGCGTAAATTTCATCAAGAAGATCAAGAAGATGTTGCTGCAAGACAATTTAATAATGCGCTTCAATTAAGAAGACAACCTGGATCGGTACTAAAACCAATCCTTCCTTATGCTTTCTCTTATGAGCATTTAGGATATGCTACAACACATACAATTGAGGATGGTCCATATGCTTATATTGGATCGCCAGTCTTTGTTTCAAACTTCACTGTTGGACTTTATCAAGGTGATGTCACTGTCAGAGATGCCGTTGCTGGATCATTAAATATCCCTGCCATTAAAACAATGGATGAATTATTAGTAGGTCCAAATGCCGTTGGCTATGAGCGTATGACTCAGTCTTTGATTGATTTAGGCTTTGATCCAGAGATTTCTGAATATATTAACTCGGCCTATGGTATAGGTGGTGGCATATTTGAAGCATCCGCTGTTCAGATTGCTGGTGCGCATGCAACAGTCATGAATGGTGGTCAATATATAAAACCACACACTATTACTCGAATTGAGATTGAAGGAAGAGAACCAATTGTTCCAAATTTTGAACCAGTTCAGGTCATGTCTCCTCAAGCTGCATATATGGCGGCTTCAACGATGCGTTATGCTGTTGAAACAACTACTGGCTTATCGACAGCCGCAAGACTTAATAGAATGCCCTTCCCTGTCTATGCTAAGACAGGTACAAGTGACCACGATGCAGCATTTGTTGGCTGTGGTATTCCTGATGGAGCGACTAAAGATAACTGGCACGCAGCATCAACCAGTGATATAACAAGTGTCGCATGGTCAGGATATATTGACTATTGTAACAATGGTGAGAGTTCAAATTATATTTATAATAACGCAATTAATGCGAATAATCTGGGGTATCAATTAAATATACTATTGCAGAATGTTGCTACATTTACTGAACCGACAGCTATTGCTAGACCTGAGGGTATTGTTGATTTACGTCATGTTGTTGGTGTTTACCCTTATGCAACACCAATTGAGGGGATGGATTCTTCCTATATTGTTAACGGAATGATTATTGATCGATTCTCTCGTTTAACGACATTAGAAACTCAAACACTTGAAAACTTAGCGTCTCAACAGGTTGAAATTAAAAACTTTACTGATGAGGGCTTAGAGCTAGAAGTTAAGTTATCAGAATATCCTGATGAAGAAAAATTAGAAGTTGCTGAAAAAACAAAAGTTATGACAGCAACCAACTCATTGGGTGAAACTCGGAGTGCAACTGGTAATCGTCTCTTTGATCCATCATGGATTTATGGCGCAGTCCAATATGTAACTGAGATTCGTATTGATGGAAATGTTGTTGAAACTGTTGAAAGTGATGAAGCAACTAGAACGATTACTTTGCCTGACATTAAATCAAACCAAAATCTACAGGTCTGTTCTTATTACAATTGGTCAGAAAATGAGATTGGTAAGAGTAATGAGATTTGTCAGACGATAAATTCTGGCAGCCAGAAGCTGTCAATGCCTGACTTTGTTGGTAGAAATGTGAGTGAAGCTCAAGAATGGATTACAGCGAATACTTCTGCTGGTATCACCTTAAGACAACAAACGCCTTCTTCAACAGATCAAGTTGGCCGAATTATTTCGATTTCACCAAATTACTCTAATACTGATACAACACAAGATGTATTTGATCGAACAAACTTTGTTATCGTTTATTACGATGGCGAAATAACAAACCTACAGTCGTATGTTGGTAAACCTGTTGCTACATTGGTGAATGATTTATCTGGATACTTTACACTGGATGGTCCAACTGATGATGTCGGCGCAAGAGTTGCGACAGTGAGCGTTAATGGTCAAGCTGTCAATAGCGTCCCAATAAGACCTGGTACGGTTATAACATTTACTGTTGAACAAGCCCCTGATCCAGGTGAGGGCGATAACTAAAATATTAAAAAAGAATTCATACCTTAATTGGTGTGAATTCTTTTATCTTATTCTATACTATCTTATTCTATTCTCTTCTTAGAGCATCAATTGGGCTTAAATTAGAGGCCTTGATAGCTGGTAATAAACCGAATATTAATCCGATTACCATTGAGAAGAATACTGAAATAATAATGATTGGCAGTGAGATAGCGGTTGGCATACCAGCAAATTGAGAGATTAATTGCGATAAACCTATACCGGCTAAGACACCAATTAAGCCACCTATAAATGTTAGAACTGCTGCTTCGGTTAAGAATTGACTCATAACATGAGACTTACGAGCTCCTATGGCTTTCTTTAGACCAATTTCTTTAGTTCTTTCTGTCACTGAGACGAGCATGATATTCATAACACCAATACCACCGACTAGTAACGAAATACTGGCAATCCAAATTAATTGTTGATTTGTTGCATTTGATAACTCTTGAAGTCTTTGGGCTTGCTCAAGCAAGTTCTCTGATTTATATGAGATAGATGACTCTTCAGAATTAATTGATTGAATTGTACCATTTAATATGTCTGCAGCCTCTTTACCGGCTGTTGGCATTGCGTCTGTTTCAACAGCTTGGATAATTAGATTGTTTGGTTCATCAAATTTGTAAATGATTGGCCAACTTTGAAGTGGGACAAAGATAGTTCCACTTTGTTCTTGATTATACATCATGTAGTCATTGAAATTATTGATGACTGGTGTAAATTGTGTTTGTACTTCAGCGACACCAACGATTTTGAATGGTTCTGATGAAATATCGATAAATTTACCTACTGGGTCTTCCGTTGGAAACAGTGTATTTGCTGCCACAGAATCAATGATAGCTACTTTTGAGAAATCGATATATTCTTTAGGCATAAAGAGTGTCCCTTGATTTGCCTTATAATTAGTTACTTCGAAGTAATTGTTATCGATTCCTAAGATTTGACCATTAAATTGATTCTTTTGATAATATACATTTTCAGACCATTGTCTTGAACTATATACTGAAGCTTTTCTTACTTCATCAATTTGTTCTATTTCTTGGCGAATGTCCTCAGATATTGGACTAACTCCTACCAGAGGTTCTCCCCATTGTGGATCATATGGGTAATCGCCTTGATTTAATTGAACTTTAACAGTATTGTTTCCAGCCCCAATAAGGTTTTGTTTAATTTGATCATTAGTGCCTTGGATGGTTGAAACAATAGCGATGATTGCGGCAATGCCAATAATAATACCTAACATCGTTAGAATTGAACGAAGCTTATGACTCCAAATACCTCCAAATGCTAATTGAATATTTTCTATCATATGTTTAACCTCCTAATGGGTTGTAGAGGTCTTCATAAGTCCCCTCCTCAACCGGTTGTCCCTCTCTAAGAGACTTACCATATGGGAAAGCAACCATGTCATCCATTGTTACATCATCGTTTAGAATCTGAATATATGATCCTTGAATGGTACGACCAATTGTTACTGGTTTTTTAACTAACTTTTCATCTTGAGCAATCCACGCATATGGATCACCATCATCGGTTCTTACAAATGCATTCATCAGCGCAAAGAATTGTTCAGGTGACTCAGATGTATCAATCCTTTGAATTTCAACCCACATACCAGTTTTTAAATCAGCACTTTTATCTACAGATATTTTAACTGGATAGGAAGATTGATTTTGAGGACCATACCCAAAGTACATGGAATTTGTTGTTGGATAGGGTGAAATTGACATCACTTGACCCTCAACATAAGCCCCAGATTCATATGAGAATATTGACATCGGATCACCAATCTTAATTTGTTGCAAATCAAGTTCTGTGATAGTCGTTTCTACAATAAAACTTCCACTACTAGATACTTGGAATAATTGTCGACCCTCAAGTTTTGCTGTTTCTTCATCAATCACTTCGCTAACAACACCATCTAATTGAGCTAAAATGAAGTTATTATTAATTTCATTTTCTAAATCACTATACTCAACGGTTGCTGTTTTGATACTTAAGTTTAGGTCGCGTATTTCAGCTTCTTTTTCTGTTCTCATTCTAAACAGCTCATTAGCAGTGTAAGTAATTGTTGGTGGACCTGGATCAATTGGAATCCCTGGATCTTCTCCACCTGGTTCTTGTTCATCTGGATCTCCTAGGCTAAGGTCTAAGAAAGTGAATAAGTTTTCTACAGTACCATTTTCTTCATCAACTAGCTTGTCAAATCGCATCGAGAATGTTTGAAGAACCTCTAGTGCTTCATCATCATCAAGGAATACATAGAATTTAGCAAACACTAAATTTGTATCACTCATAAGCTCTTCCATAAATGCAGTATTTATACTCATTTTGTCATTATACTTGAAAATATAGGGATCCTCTTGAGTACCGCTACCAATTAGTAAGTTTGGATACTTAGGTTCTGATTCTTTATCGTAAAGAGAATTAATGATATCGTTACCCTTGTATGTTACAACGACATCCTCATCATGAATTGAAGTGTAATGTTCTTCATTATTAATAATCTTATCGTTTTCATCAAGTAAAAATAGTGAATATGAATAATTCTTTCCTGCTTCTTTGATTAATAAATCCTTATACACGAATGTAAAACCA
>LFRM01386012.1_pt1 | contig 11564 bp, 9 predicted proteins | sample 618341 | NCBI WGS metagenome assembly LFRM01 (sample SAMN03654438, study PRJNA283298) | anaerobic digester metagenome | isolation source: pool of bioreactors CSTR01a, CSTR02a, and CSTR03a thermophilic anaerobic... | place: Denmark: Kgs. Lyngby | collected 2014-05-21
AGATGTGTATAAGAGACAGCAGTTAAGGGCAAGGCTGATATTTTCGGGGCGGTGTTTCGCATGGGTCGGTCCGGGAGTATCGTAGACAACAATCACAGTGGCGGCCTTTCCGCCCTGGTTGATGTTGATACAGGTGTTATTTACACAACTGCTACTGATCAAAAATATGGCCGTTATGTTTTTCATCCGGACAGCGGAGAGCAAATAGTCGGTGCAGGTATTCCTTACTGGGATGAGATTAAAGAAGAAGTCAGAGAGATCGCCTTGGTTAATCCGGACATAGGCTATGTTGGATGGGACATTGCCTTGGATAGTGAAGGGCGTCTGGAGCTGATAGAGGGCAATTATTCTGCGGATCCTGATGTTTTGCAAAAGGCAGACCAGATCGGAAAATGGAATAAATTGAAGAAGTATGAACAGCGATAAAGTACTGGCAAAGTCTACCTTCTGGTATGCAATCGGTAATTTTTCCTCCAGGGCGCTGGTGTTTTTGGCTACCCCTATTTATATCCGCTTCCTTAGTGTTGAAGAGTATGGCTTGTACAGTAATTTTGCCTCCTGGCTGACGATCTTGTCGGTTTCTTCCATTATGAACCTGCAGCATTCAATTCTGAAGGCGCGTTATGAATATGAAGATGACCTCAACAGTTATCTGAAGAGCATTTACCTGGTGATTGCAGGATTGGTCGCAGTGCTGGGCATTCTTGTCCTTGTGAATCTGCAGTGGACCAAGACTTTTCTTAATATGGGAAATGTTGAGCTTTCTCTGCTTTTCGCCTATCTTTTCGCCTATCCCGGTTTTGCAATAGCAACGACATTGCACCGTTCTTTTTACAAAATGAAGAGTTTTATTGCGGCAACTTTATTACAAATTTCAGCCACCGTTGCTGTCTCAATTTTGCTTCTTATTCTCGTACCTGGACGGCGTCTTGAGATGCTTATTATCGGACAGACTGTTCCTGCTTCAATAATCGGTTTATATTTTCTGATAAAAATCTTTCTTCAAGAGGGAAGACCTAAAAAGTTTATGCTGCGTAATGCAGTTAAACTTGGAATACCAATGATTCCACATACCTTGGGTGGGGTTTTGCTTGATCGGTCTGACAGAGTCATGATTACAAAACTGGTGGGTGAGGCGCAGACTGCATATTATTCGGTCGGTGGTAACGTATCGGCAATTCTCATAGTGGTTTCAAACTCATTAAATAATGCCTTTATACCCTGGCTAACCGGCAACTTGTCCAAAGGTGGAAAAGAAGAGGAGATCAAGAAAAATGCCGGCAGGCAGATTTTACTCTTCCTGGTAGTTGTGGTGGCCATGCTTCTCCTTGCTCCGGAAATAGTTTTCTTTTTCGGCGGCAAAGACTATGTGAGTTCTGTCGCTGTGATGGTGCCTCTCCTTTTGGGCGCTTATTTCCATCATGTCTATGTAATGTATATGAATCTGGAGTATTACAATCGTAAGACTACCGGAACTGTTATCTCAACCATAACTGTTGCAGCATTGAACATTGGTCTTAATTTTATATTTATCCCCCGCTACGGTTTCGTCGCTGCTGCCTACACAACCTTGTTCTCATATGTTCTCAGGTATCTCATGCATGTTGGCATAGCGAAAAGAATAAAGATGGATCATGTTTACGACAACAGGAAGATCTTTATTATCTCGCTGATTCTTTTATTAAGTGGGGTGCTTTTCAGCTTACTCTATATGCAAGATATCGCCAGATACATTTTAATTGCGATAGGTGCACTTGCCTTGATTGGATTCATAATCAAAAATAAAGATATGTTTAAAGTTATCTTTTCAAAAGAAAAATAGCTGAAATACAGGTGGAGTAGTATGCAAGGAAAACTGCTGAATGCAGTAAAAAATGAAGAGTCGTATAAAAATATAGCTCTTGTCGCCTATATCGGCATGCTTATGCTGAATTCAGTTTTTTTCAGGATTGCAGGTTTCCTTGGTATTGGAGGTTTTCAGTGGCTTAGTGCCATGGTGCCTGTTTTATTTCTCTTTATTGCTTTTCTCATAAGCGACAAAAAGAAAAAGAAGCTGTATTTACCATTCGCAAAATTTTACATCTGTTTCCTTATTTATGCCATCTTATCTTATCTTTTCAATCCTCAGAACCATTATTGGTTTTTTGAGTCATCTCGCGGAGTTCTTAACCAGGTGATAAGACCTGACAGCGGCTTGTACGCCTTGCTTTTTTTATCTGTCTTTCCAAGCGACGAAGAAGATGTTGAAGAGCGTATTGTAAAATATATGACTCTGGGCGTCTGGCTGATCTGGCTGCACGATATATTGCAATTTGTCGGTGCTATTCGGCGGGGCTCTTGGATTAATTTGAATTTTATCGGTGAGAGAGTTCAAAATAACTATGACCTGGCTTTTGGATACTCAATGGCTTTTACAGCAATATTCTTTATGTTCCGGTCACGCCACACTAACAGGAAAAGCATGCGTATTATTTATCGGATTATGGTGGTATTTAATCTGATAACAATATTTACAGACGGGTCAAGAGGCTCGCTAGTTATTCCCTTCGCCTTCATCCTTATCCTTTATTTGAAGAATCTTTACGAGAAAAAGAAGAATCCTGACATGGAGCGAGAGAAAAAAGAAGGTTCAAATATTTTGAGACGTTTTAAAAAGCTCGAACGCAAAAAAAGGATTTTATTGGTCAGTCTCCTTGCTATTGTTTTGATCGCCGTTGTCGTCTTAATCGCATTATCAAACAGCAGGAATCTCCAGCTTCTCCTAAGTAAGAATTTTTTGAATGATGGCGGCAGAGGTAAGCTCTATGGAATGGTTATAAGGGCATTAAGGGAGAGTCCGATTTTTGGTCTCGGCCTCTTTGGTGATCGACCGGTCGTCAATCAAAAATTTGTCTGGGGTTATTCGCACAACATCATACTCGAGTTGATGGTTGATTTTGGAATAATTCTGGGCCTGCTCCTGATAATTGCATATGCCTATATAAGTGTACAAATGATTTTTAAGGAGAAAAACAGGAAGAGATCGGAATGGTTTATCGCATTTTTTGCGGTTTCCTTGGGCCTGCTGTTCTCATCATCTTTTTGGCTTACACCCTGGCCTTGGGTGACTTTGTTAATTTATTTTAAGTTCTCTGAATCATGGCAAGAGAGCAGAAAGAAAATATCTGATATTTTGGCCGGCATCAGTTTCAATACACCGTCCGTAAGGCGCGCAGTTAAAATATCGATCCCTGTTTTGCTTGTAGTAGCCTTGCTAGCCGGATTTAATAAGACCAGTTCATACGATTTGCAATACCGTACAGAAGTGCTTTTCATAAACAAGCCAACGGTAATGGTGACTTTTGATGCCACTATGGAAAATGACTATCGGCTCGCTTATTCCTACATGAACAGAAAGGGTCTTACCGGGACCAGTTACCTCATTCCTGACAGAATCAATACACTAGGTTTTTTGACTGAAGAAAATATTGAGGAGATGAGAGCAGATGGTTGGGATTTTCAATTGGGAGCAAGCAATACACTGGACCTGGCCCGCAGATCTACTACAAAGATGGACCAAATGGTCAAGTCTTACCAGCAGTATTTTCGGGAGAATTTGGATATTCATCCTATTTCTTTGTCATCACCAAGTACCACAATGACGTCCGGTGTCCGCAAGCAACTGAGCCGGGACTTTCCGATTATTAAAGTTGCGGGCAGGCCGGATCCGTATGAAGATTATTACTATAAGTCACTCAATCTTGAAGATATGCAATCTCTATATGCCTTGGATCTCAGAGTAGCGAAGGCAAATGTAAGCAAATTGGAGCTTATAAAGGAACAGATAGACCTGGCAGAAGAGGAATCGGCCCTGCTTATCATGAGTATTCCCAGGCTGAATCTTGTCGGGAAAATAAATAATGCGCTCTATACAGGGTATTTCTACCACCTTATAGACTATCTGCTTGAGCTTGATTTTGAGTTTATTACTATGACAGAACTTAATAATTACTATAATGATGCTGCACAATCTAAAATCGATTGATAGAAGGGACGGAAGTGAGATGAAATTTGTAATTTCGGGTGCGGGTGGTTTTTTAGGCCAAAATCTTCTGGAAATTATCGCGAAAAAAACAATTGCGAAGTCGGTGCTGGCTCTTGATATTGACCTTTCAGTACTAAAAAATTATAAAAATAAACAGAGATTCTCTCTTTGCACAAACGAAGACTTTCTGACATATGATCTCGATTTAAGTGAATACACTCTAATCAATCTGGCTTACGCACGCAGTAGTAATTTTGAAGCTGTAAAAAGCAGCTGCAAATGGACTTTTGCCCTTTTTAAAAAGTTGGAAGCAAGTGGCTGTAAAAAATACGTGAATATATCGTCCCAAAGTGTTTATGATCCCCAGCGTGAATTCCCTGCGACAGAAAGTGATTTGCCGCAAGTCAGTGAACTATATGATCTGGGCAAGTACTATCTTGAGAACTGGATCAGGGAATTTTCCGAAAAACATGGTGCTCTCTACCTTAATCTGCGCTTATCCAGCCTGGTCGGCCCTAATTTTCCTCAGCGCATAACTTCACGGCTGGTCAATAAAGCCCTGAAGGATCATGAGCTGTCTATTAATCTCAATGGCCAGATTTTCTCTTACATGCATGTAAGAGATGCCTCCCTTGCTTTAGCAGCATCTGCTGAATTGGATGAAAAATCGGACTGGAACAAGGTCTACAATATAGGCACCGACGAAAAATACACGATAGAGGATATTGCTCGCTGTATCGAGGATATCTTTGCAAAGGAAAATTTGCCTTTGAAAATAAATAGAGTTCTTGCTAAGGCAAATAAGCTTAACAGCTCTGTCGATGCGACACTATTTCGGTGTGTGACAGGCTGGGCTGCTGAATACAGCTTGTATGATATTGTAGAAGAAGAGTTTTACCAAGAGCTCAGAAAGCGAGACAATTAACTTGTACAGGTCGATTGTTAAACGAATAATGGATGTAATTTTTTCGGGATTACTCCTTATATTGCTCTCGCCTCTATATTTGCTTCTCAGCATAATTATCCGGTTTAAACTGGGCAAACCTGTCCTTTTCAGGCAGCTAAGACCCGGTAAAGATGAGAAGTTTTTTTGCCTGACCAAGTTTCGTACCATGTCTAATGAGAAGGATGCTAATGGCGAATTACTGCCAGATTCTGAGCGTTTGACTTCTTTGGGTAAGTTTTTGCGCTCATCTTCGCTGGATGAACTTCCGGAGCTCTGGAACATCTTTAAAGGTGATATGTCCTTTGTGGGACCAAGGCCATTATCCAAAATGTATCTGCCTTTTTATACGGAAGCAGAAGCACGCAGGCATGAAGTTCGTCCCGGTCTGACCGGTCTGGCTCAGATCAGCGGACGCAACGCACTGGAATGGGATAAACGACTGGCTCTGGATGTAGAATATGTTGATAATATCAGTTTTAAGAAAGATGCTGCGATTTTCTTCCGCACTGTAATCAAGGTGTTCAGGCGAGAAGATGTTATTGTCTCAGGTACCGGAAGTGTTGGTGATTTGGATGAAATCAGAGCAGTCCAACGACCTGCTTACTTAGACTAGTTGGAGAACAAAAGTGAGTTTGAAAAATAAAAAACTCCTGCTTCTGGGTGGTTCCCGCAATATGAAGGAAATACTTGATGTTGCCCATGAAATGGGAGTAGTAGTGGGCGTTACGGATTGGTACGACAGTAAGCGTTCTCCCATGAAACTGATGGCGGACGAACGTTTTGACTTAAGTATTGAAGATTATGACGGTCTTTTAGATTTGATAAAAACCCAATCATATGACGGTGTTTTTACCGGCTTCACAGACTCATACTTATTGCCCTATGCTGAAATCTGCAATAGGGCAGACTTAGCCTGCTATGGTACTCTTGAACAGTTTGAAATCCTGACTAACAAAAGTTCTTATAAAAAATTGTTTCGCAAATTCGGAGTTCCCACACTTCCGGAATACAATGAAAATGACATTGATCAGGACTTTAGTGCATACCCCTTGCTTCTTAAGCCTGATAGAGGTTCCGGAGGTAAAGGCTTAATAAAGATAAATTCTTATTCTGAATTTTTAGCAGCCATTGATTCATGCCATGAAGGTAATTGCCATGATTATCTGATAGAACCCTACATTGAAAAACGCCAGGAGATAACAGCCTTCTTTTTCTTTATCAATGGTGAGGTTTATCTCAGCGGGACAGCTAACAGATTTTTATCCGATGCTCAGGGTGATAAAATAGCCCTGCCCGTCCTCTACAGCATGCCTTCTTCTTATGATGCGGCCTTCCGTGAGAATACTGCTCCACCCATGATTGAAATGTTTGAAGACCTTGAGCTTCAGAATGGGATATTGTTTGCTCAGTGCATTGTGCATGATAACGTCCCCTTGGTTTATGACATCGGTTTCCGCACTACCGGTACGCTGGAATATAAGCTGCAGGAAGGGCTTTATGGCTTTAATCCTTTGAAAATGATGGTGCATCACAGTCTGACCGGAGAAAACCCCCCTGATGATTATTCTTTCATCAATGACAATATCAAACAAAATCAAAGATACGGTTTTAATGTCACGATATTGGGCAAGGAAGGCACAATATCAGAGATTGAAGGCGGAGCTGAAATCCTGGCGATTCCTCAGGTGCTCGACTGTGTTTTTAAGATGTTGCCGGCTGAGGCCATCACAAAGCCCATGATTGGAACCCTGGGGCAAATCATTGCCAGAATTTTCTTTACAACTGATTCAATAGAAGAGGCAGCTGAAGTTTTAAATGAGATCTATGATTTAATTCGAGTATATGATCAAAATGGTGAAGATATGATACTATACAGGTTCCCTTCTGCCCTTTTAACGGAAGAATACAGCTAAACAGACTGGAGCAAATTGTGCATGTATTAGTTTTTGGCAGAACTCTTCCGACAGAAAAAACAGGCTCACTAGGCTTGTTCGAATTTGAACAAGCCAGAGCTCTGGCTTCATATAGTCAGGTCGGATATATATTTCTAGAAACAGACTCAATATTTACTACCAGAAAAATAAAAAAAATTAGTAAAAATTATCAAGGCATTGATACATTCGGCTATTACTTTCCCCTTGGAAGATTTTTGGGGAAAATTTACAACTATCTAAGGTTAAAATTATTTCAAAAACTTTATAAAGAATATAGTGACCTGCATGGCAAGCCGGATCTGATCCATGTGCATTTTCCGACTATGCTGCTGACTAATGAAATAATTGATTTTATAAAAGAAAATAACATCGAACTTGTATTAACGGAACATTGGTCAAAGGTTCAGGAGAAAAAAATATCGCAAGAACAGGCGGTTGTTTTAGCACATGCCGTATCAGTAGCGAAAATGACAGTTTGTGTCAGTGAAGGTTTAAAAAACAGCGTTAAGGAACTTACAAAACACCAAGACAATGAAAAGATTACTGTCATACCTAATATGATATCCGAGGAGTTTTTTCAACCATTTGAAAGAAATAAAAAGAGGAATGATGACTTTGTTTTTACCTATATCGGCAGTTTGAGGCCTATCAAGCGAGTGGACTTGCTAATTGAGTCATTTCAAGACCTGTTAAAACATAATAAGACATTGGTATTAAATATTGTTGGAGATGGGCCGGAAAGGAAATCGCTGGAAGGATTGGTTCATAATGACTTTGATAATCAGATCAAATTTTGGGGTAATCAGCCTAAAGACAAGGTTTTCGAGATTCTGACGGAAACTGATATTTATGTTTCAGCCAGCCATTATGAGAGTTTCGGTGTTCCCTTTATTGAAGCTCTAGCCATGGGAATCCCGGTTATTGCCTCAGACAGTATGCCGATTGTGATTTACCTTGACGCCAGTAAGGGTGTAATTTTTGAAGATGAGAGTAAAGAAGACCTGACCCGGAAAATGAGCTACATGTACAAGAATATTGACAATTTCGAGGCTGAACAGGTCAGGTCAGGAATATATGAACAGTTTAACCGTGATCATATTGCAAAAAAAATAATTGCTATATACGAGTCCTAGCGGGCTTATACTGACGGTAGATAATTATGCCTAAAAAGTTAGTTTACATCATTATATTGGCCGCAATGACCGGCAATCCGGAAGCCTCCTCACTGAAAATTATAATAGCCGGTTCAATCTGGAATTTATCATTATTCAGATTCCTGCTTTTTCTTCTTTTTATTTTTACCCTGGTTAATGATTATCGAACAAAGAAAGAGATAGGCCTGGTTAAGAGGAAAGATGCACGCTTTTCTCTTTTGTTTATGTTCATCTGGCTTGTCTATGCCGTGGTTTCCATATTCTGGGTCAAAGACCGTGTTGCCTGGATTGCAGGCGTTTTCTTTTTGACGGTAGGTTTTGTTTCCGCTTTCTTGCTTACAAGATACTTGAAAAGTTCTGAAGATATTTTAGAGACAGTCCACCTGACGGCAATCATGCTGGCTTTTCATAATCTTATGGGTTGGTATGAAGTTTTTAGTGGGAATTATATTTTTTACAGCAGGCTCTTCCCGGACAGGATAGCCGAATATACAACCTTGCGATATCCTGTCAGCAACTTTAAAAATGTGAATGATTTTTCAACTCTTCTCTTGTTATCTATTTGGATTTCATACATATGCTGGAAGAGTGCGAAAAATAACTTGCTGCGTATACTGAGTATTGCTCTGATGTTGTCTAGTACTGTTTTACTTTTTCAGACGGGCTCTCGGGCCAACATTGCCGGTTTATTTCTCTCTTTAATGGTGTTTTTTATTATTAAACTTATTAAGAAAAAACAGCTTTACATCATTTTTATTGTTGGTGTTTCTCTGCTGATCGTACTGATCTTGTTGACTTTGCTTAATCCCGGATACTTATCCGCCCTGCTTCCACATAATGCCGACGAGATAAGTGTATCAGACCAGGCAAGGTTGAGACTGATTTTAAATGGGCTTCATTTTGTAGTTGTTACTTATGGCTTTGGAGTAGGTGCAGGTAATATAGCATACTGGCTGGCAAATGAAGCAAAATATGAAACTTTTTTAACCCTGCTTCATAACTGGTGGCTTGAGATTTTGGCAACCTACGGTATTGTAATATTTCTTCTTTATATTATTTTCTACCTGCGTTTGTTTATCAGTATGGTCAGGAAATATAAGGCAGCGAAAGACAGGCAGGATTCAGCAATCTCAATTGCTTTTGCCTCTTTTATTGGTGGATTTCTGATTGCGGCAATCAGCTCAAGTACACATATGACCAATGAGTGGCTTTGGGTGCTGTGGGGGCTGCTTATTGCTTACCAGGGGGTCACTCTTGAAAGCGGTAGTACAACTGTTACTATGGAAGAAAACCGCTTGGAGAGACAGATATGAAAATCCTGATATTATCGCATTATTTCGAACCATATAAGCTGGTCGGTGCCAGAAGAATGTCTTCTTTAGTGCGGTTTCTGGCCGGAGCTGGTCATGAGATTTGTGTTCTGAAAGCAAGTAATGAACTTTATGCCGGTGATATCGATCCCGATACTGCTCCTATAGAGAATGTTGAAACATTTGATGTTAAACCCGGGAAGGCTTCTAATTCATGGACCGGGTGGATCCGGGCATACAAAAAGGCAATCGATGATGTTACTGTCGGACGCAACTTTGATATTGCTTTGATCTGTGGCGGACCCTTCAATTATTTTTTGACCGGGCCTTATATGAAACGGAAGTACGGAATTCCTTATATCCTGGATTTTCGTGATGTTGCAGCACATAAGCTGGTTGCCCCCGGTGCAGTTTTATATAGGACCGGCCCTAGGCGCTTGCTGGTTTTTGTCAAAAATCGCTTAATAGAGGCTTTGTCTGTTAGGAAGGCAAGCAGAATAGTTGCAACTAGTCCTAAGATGGAAGAATTTTATCGCGATAGGTTTCCTAAACACAGGGGACGTATGCTGACTATTTACAATGGCTATGATGATGCAGCTCTAGCGTCCTTTGAGAGAAAAGAGCCCGACAGAAGTTCTTTGTCGATCGGGATCTTTGGAAAATTTACTTATTACGGCAATGAGCACGTAAAGATTTTGAAAGAAGCTTTAACGGAGTTGGAGCACGAGGGGATCAGCCACAGGATTGTCCATATTGGAGCTAAAGAGCCGGTAGTAGAAAAGGAGCTGGCTTCGCTGAATTATGTTCATTATGAAACCTTGCCTTACAGTAAAGGTATGTCAGTTCTGAGTAGTTGCCGGGCCCTGGCTGTGAGTCATTACCAGAAAGAAGCTATTGCTACCAAGGTATTTGATTATATGTACCTCAACCACCCGGTTATTGCTTTTTTGCCGGAGGACTCTGATTCAAAGCTGCTTCTATCTCAGTTCGAACATGCATATTTTCCTCAAACTTCTGAAGAGTTATCTGGGCAGCTACGCTACATTTACGAACAAGATATTACGCAGCTTTCGGCTGAAATTGAGGATATTGCTCAGTACAGCCGTAGATCACAAAATACGCGTTACCGCGACTTGCTGGAAACTGTGATCGGTGAGTCTTGAAAAACCAGGGACTAATAGGATGAAGATACTATTTCTGACAAATCTGAGGATAGAAAAACCGGGCGGACTGCTTAAGGCGAGCTATGAAAGAATCAGCCGACATCAGCAGCACAACGACTGTTATGTAATAAACAATAATTATTGCGACTCCGGCTCAATTCGTAGATTAAAGAAAATATTAGGGCGCAAGCCGGCAGAGTGTTATGAAGAAGAATATTTTGAAGGTAATTTGAAAATAAAAAATATAAATTTTCAGAAAACACCGAAGTTTTTTGTGAAGAATTTATTTCAGATGGAGCACAGCATCCTGGAAGATTTGATTGATAGTTATATAAAAAAATACCGCAATATAATTTCTGAAATGGATATAATCCATGCTCATTTCGGTTTCCCCACCGGATATATAGCGTATAGATTGAGCAGGAAGTTCAAGATCCCTTATTTCATTACCTTTCATGGCAGCGACATTAATTTCATTACAGAGAACAATGTTCCATTGCTTTTGGAATCTATGGAGCAGGCTGAGAATTGTTTTTTTGTCAGCAAACAATTGTGCCAAGCTGCGCTTGAACTGAATTACTCAGGTTCAAATGCTGAAATAACTTACAATGGTGTCGACTTGAATCTGTTCCGGATCCCCGAGGCCAGGAAGGAGCAGAAAAACAGAAAAGTTGCAGGCTTTATCGGATCTTTGATTAGGACCAAGGGAGCGGATTTTTTACCGGAAATATTCACTAATATTGCAAGTATGAGTGAAGTTGAGCTTGATTTTGTAGTGGTAGGCGATGGTGAGCTCAGGACGACTTTGGAAAATGAGTGTAAGGAAAGAAAACTTAATGTTCGATTTACAGGCTATGTTGAAAATGATGCTTTGCCTGAAATATTAGACGACTTCGATGTCTTGCTCGTTCCCAGCCGCAATGAAGGCCTGGGCATAGTTATTCTTGAAGCGTACGCAATGGGAATTCCGGTCGTAGGTGCAAATGTCGGCGGCATTCCCGAGGCGATCGGCTTTGAAGATAATCTGGTAGAA
>LFRM01058286.1_pt1 | contig 11563 bp, 8 predicted proteins | sample 618341 | NCBI WGS metagenome assembly LFRM01 (sample SAMN03654438, study PRJNA283298) | anaerobic digester metagenome | isolation source: pool of bioreactors CSTR01a, CSTR02a, and CSTR03a thermophilic anaerobic... | place: Denmark: Kgs. Lyngby | collected 2014-05-21
TGGCCAGTAAATCATGGGGAACCAAACGATACATGAACATGAACCACCTGTATGATATGCAAAAGGAAGAGTCTAATCAGGTAGCTGGCTAGGTTGGTTTCCAAGCGGTTGGATTCAAATTTGCGAAAAAATCTTGACGGTACCGGAATTGTCTGGAATAATAAGATAAAACGATGCTTAGAGCATCTTTAGGCCCGCCGCGATTGCTTTCGCATGTGGGCCGCAAGAATTCGGGCCAAATCATGTTGGAAGTGCGATGCGGGGGTTCTATTTTCGAGAAATCTTTGCAGCAAAGGCTTGCTTCTGAGGAAGAAAACGTCTCAAATCCTTCTCCAGGCCTCTTATTTCACCTTTCGACGCCCAGGTTGGTGTTCGCCGGTTTGCCTGATATTCGTTGGGCGATTATAATTCATATTAACACTCCTGCATACTACCTGATTAGCCCAAGTAAAGTTCACAATTGAAGAGAGGTGATATTCGTGGTTTATGCTGTGATTCTGGCCGGCGGCACAGGCGAACGGTTTTGGCCATTGTCCAGGCAGGACAACCCCAAGCAGTTCCTGCGCCTCTTTGGAGAGCAGACCATGCTGCAGCAGACGGTGTCACGTGTGGCAGAATTGGTTGAACCGGATCATATCTATGTGGTGACTGGACAGCAGTATCATCAGCAGGTTGTGTCTCAGCTATCACAACTCCCACTGCCGAATATCATCTGTGAACCGTTTGGCCGAGATACCGCCCCTGCCATCGGCCTTGCTGCCGAGTACATTAATCGCCGGGACCCCGGAGGAACGATGGTGGTTCTTCCAGCCGACCATTACATAACCGATGTCCACGGGTTTCATGAGTGCCTGGACGCGGCCTTTGATGCCGCTGCCAGCGGGGAATGGCTGGTTACCATCGGGATCAGGCCGTCGGAACCGGCCACCGGTTACGGGTACATCCGTATGGGCAAGATCAAGGAAGAATATGCAGGCATACCCGTCTACCGCGTTCTGGAATTCAAAGAGAAACCGGATGTTGAGCGGGCGAGGTATTATCTAAGAGAAGGCAATTATCTTTGGAACAGCGGCATGTTTATATGGAGAGTGGATCTCATCAGAAGCCTTTTTATGCAGTTTCTGCCCGATGTTGCCCGGGGGCTGGAGGCTATAGGAAAGAGCCTGGGTACCCCGGAACATTCGCAGGTGCTGGTGAAGGAATACCGGAGGTTCCCTCGGATATCTGTAGATTACGGCATTTTGGAGAAATGCAGCCAGGTGCTGGTGATTCCGGCGCGCTTTGACTGGGATGATGTGGGTTCCTGGACCTCCTGGCAGCAGCACCAGGCGGCGGACGAGAATGGCAATGTCCATCAAGGCCAAAGAGGCGTGTTCCTTGACACCCGGAACAGCTTGATTTACTCGCCTGAGCGGATGGTGGCCACCCTGGGGGTGGAGGACCTGATAATTGTAAACACTGATGACTGCCTTTTGGTTTGTCACCAGGACCGGGCCCAGGAAATCAAAAAGGTGGTAGAGGAGATGAAACTGGCCGGCTACCATGCTTTTCTATAATTTACAAAGTGAAAGGGATGATTACCCGATGATCAATGGATTCTCCGCCAAAGGTGTTAAGCAGATGCTCGACTATATCCATGGTCTGCCTGAACAACTGGAATACTGTCTGGAGCAGGATTACCGGATTCCCATAGCCAGTGGGATATCCAACGTGGTTGTTGCAGGTATGGGGGGGTCGGCCATCGGAGGGGATGTGCTCCGATGCTGCCTCAACACCCGGAAGTCGGTGCCGGTGCTGGTCAGCCGTGATTACCGCCTGCCGGGATTTGTCGGTCGGGATTCCCTGGTTCTGGCGGTAAGCTACTCCGGCAACACTGAAGAAACCATAAGCGCCTTTGAAGATGCGAGAGCGAAGGGTGCTCAGATAGCGGTCGTTACCACCGGGGGCCAATTAGGTTCCCTGGCTGAAAAAGCCGGGATTCCCCTTATCACTATTCCGGCCGGGCTGCCACCCCGGTCGGCCCTGGGGTATCTCTTTTCACCTCTGGCTCTGATAGTAGAGAAGATCGGACTGGCGGACAGTATGAGGTATGAGCTCCGGGAAACAACCGCCGTCTTGAAGGAAATCAGGGAGGAGCTTTATGCGGATGAGCCCGATGAAGCAAATCCGGCTTTGAAACTGGCCCGGGAGCTTAAGGATTGCATCCCGGTGATCTGGGCTGCCGGCTCTGATTTGGAGGTGGCAGCCATGCGCTGGAAGGGGCAGATCAACGAGAACGCCAAAGCTCCGGCTTATTACAACTGTTTCCCCGAGCTGAATCATAATGAGTTTACCGGCCTGGAATGCCCGGAAACGCTGACCAAAAAACTAGCGGTAATTATCCTGCGTGGAGGAGAAGAGAACCCGCGGATCGGCCGCCGGGTGGATATAACCCGTGAAATCCTGAGTGATAAAATAACAAAATTTTTGACGGTTGAGGCCCGGGGCAGGTCCCGGATGGCTCAACTGTTCAGCCTGATGTATACCGGGGATTTCGTGAGCGCGTACCTGGCTGCCATTTACGGCATCGATCCGGTTCCGGTCACTCTGATCGAAGCATTAAAGAAGAAGTTGAAAGACAGCTGAAGAAAAAATTTGCGGATGTATTTCCAAGTGGATTATGGGAGGAATGCCATGATAAGCAGGAACATCTTCCGGCAGTACGATATACGGGGCCTTGTGCCCGAGGAGTTGGATGATGATACCGTACGCAGAATTGCGCAGGCATTTGCCACCATGGCTGCGGAAAAGGGGTTGAACAAGGTGGTCCTGGGGAGGGACAACCGGAAATCCTCGCCTCATCTGCGGGAGGTGGCGGTGGAGGCTCTTACCGATTCCGGTTGTCAGGTGATCGACCTGGGGGTCGTGGTAAGCCCGATGTTTTACTTTGCGGCCCGGCACTTGGAGATTCCGGCCGGACTAATGATCACCGCCAGCCATAACCCCGGGGAGTATAACGGGTTCAAGGTCCTGATCGGGGAGAACACCATATACGGAGACGAAATTCAGAGGTTGTACCGCCTGGCACAGGATGGGGTGTTCACTCCCCAATCCCCTAAAGGCAAGGTAACCAATTTGGATATCACCGAAGATTATATAAACAATATTAAACAGAGGATAAGCCTGGGACCCCGCCGTTTAAAGCTCGTTGTTGACTGCGGCAACGGAACGGCTTCCTTCTTTGCGCCCCGCCTGTTTCGAGAACTGGGATGTGAGGTGGTGGAACTCTACTGTGAATCGGACCCTGATTTCCCCAACCACCATCCCGATCCGGTCAAGGTGGAGAACTGCCAGGACCTGATAAGAGCAGTAAAAAGCGAAAAGGCCGATCTGGGCATCGGCCTGGACGGTGACGGCGACCGTCTGGGAGTAGTGGCTGAGGATGGCCGCATTATCTGGGGAGACTTGCTGATGATTCTATACTGGAGGGAAATCCTGCCCCGCCATCCCGGCGTCGACTGCATTGTCGAGGTGAAATGCTCGCAGGCCTTGATTGATGAAATCGAAAGGCTGGGAGGGCGTCCCCTGCTGTACAAGACCGGTCACTCGCTGATTAAAGCCAAAATGAAGGAGATAGGAGCCATCTTTACCGGTGAGATGTCAGGGCACATGTTTTTCGCCGATGAATACTACGGCTATGATGATGCTCTGTATGCCGCCGCTCGTTTGCTGCGCATACTCTCCAACACCGACCGGAGTATGAGCCAGCTCCTGGCGGATGTTCCCCAGTACTGGACCACACCGGAAATCAGGGTCAAAAGCTCGGATACTGAAAAGTTCCTGGTGGTGGAAAAGGTCGGGGAAAGATTTCGCAAAGAATACGAGGTTATCGATGTTGACGGAGCTCGCATAATATTCCCGGATGGCTGGGGTCTGGTGCGGGCGTCCAACACCGGCCCGGAGTTGATCGTGCGTTATGAAAGCCGGACCGAGGAGGGGCTGAAACGGATAGGGGATGAGCTGTGCAGTTTCCTGAGCAGTTTAGGTTTGGAGATAAAAGTGTGAAACAGCCCCAAAGAGTGAGATTTTACCGCTCCTCTGGTTTGCTTGGCACCAATGATTGTTTCTAAAATAAATTTGGAAAGACATGTAAAGGAGGTGTTATACTCGGTATTCCTCGGGGTTGAGTTAAAGGTTGCATTGCTTTGTCCGGGACATGCTACTTTATAATTTTTGGGGGTGATGTGATGAATCGCTACTTGATGATTGGTACCTATGTGCCAATTAAGTGTGGGATTGCAACGTTCTCTAAGGATTTAAAGGATAGTCTTTGTTCCCGGGGTGAAGACGTAAGGATTGCGTCGGTGAGCGACTCCAAGTACCTTTATCCTTTCGAGGTGGTCTACTGGTTAAGCAAGGAGCGGCGTTCCGATTACACCGGGTGTGCCAGCTGGGTCAACAGGTCGCGTGACATCGATGTGGTTATAATTCAGCATGAGTACGGTATATATGGGGGAGAAGACGGCGAATTTATACTCGATTTTGCTGCCCGGCTCCAAAAGCCTATCATGCTTGTTGCTCATACAGTCCTTCCTCGACCATCAGCCCATCGCCAGGAGGTGTTTAATCGACTGGCGGGTTATGCCACGGCTGTGGTGTGCATGACAAATCGGGCCCGGGACATCTTGCTGGGACCGGTTTACAGCCTTCCGCCCAACAAAGTACACGTTATTCCCCACGGCGTTCCACAGTTTCAAGCCAAAGACCGGGATGCTCTAAAGGAACAGTATGGATACAAGGGACGACGCATAATTGCCACCTTTGGCCTGATTGGGCCCGGGAAGGGACTGGAAATAGGAATCAGGGCTTTTCACCGGGTGGCGGAAAGATATCCCGATTGTGTGTATATTATTGCAGGCAGTACCCACCCCAATCTTCTTCGGCAGGAAGGGGAGAGGTACCGGGAAGAGGTTATGCGGCTCGTTTCCGAGTTGGGGATGGAAAAGAAGGTTGTGTTTATTAACCGATTCCTGGATATGGAGGAATTGGGAGACTGGCTCTACATGACTGATGTATACCTGAGTCCGTATCCCACCCTTGATCAGGCTGTTTCCGGCACCCTGTCCTTTGCCATCGGTTGCGGGAGGGCAACAGTGGCCACTCCTTACGAATACGCCCGTGAGCTTCTGGCAGAGGGGAGGGGGCTGGTGGCCAGGGATGCATCACCCGAGGCTCTGGCCGAGCTGCTGGATGCGGTACTGGGAGATCCTGAGTTCCAGGCCGCTTTGGAGGAGAAAGCCTGGGAGTATGGGAAGACCTTGACCTGGAACAGTGTTGCGGGTTATTACAGCCAGGTAGCCGACGAGGCGATTACACAATACGGGCTGGAACGTGTTCGGGGAGGAAAAGAACAAGCATGAACTACAGCCATCTGGCGCGCCTGACCTGTGATTACGGTATAATCCAGTTTGCGCCCCACGGCGAACCCGATATAAACAGCGGGTGTACGACTGATGACAACGCCCGAGCTTTGCTGGTGGCGCTGAACATGGAGGGCTCTCAGCGTGAAGAATATGCCAACCTTTACTGCGAGGCGCTTCAGAAAGCGTGGCGCCGGGGTGAGGGATGGCGCAACTGGTGGCTCCCGAACCGGGGATATGTCACCGATCTGGATTCGGAGGACAGCCAGGGCCGGGCCTTTATGGCCTGCTGTTTTGGGGCTGTTTCGGGATTGCCGGGGGTGTCGAAAGCCTGCCGGGAAATGGCTGCCGATGCCCTGCCGTTTATTGAGACTTTGGAGTTTCCTCGAAGCAATGCTTACGTCTTAATCGGTTGTACGGTCCTCGCCCGTGAATTGCCGGAGGATGACCGCCGGATATCCGGCATAATCCAACGTTGTGTTGAGCAGTTGACCGGCCTCTACCAGCGATATAATTCGCCCGGGTGGAGGTGGTTTGAGGACCGCATGACTTACTGCAATGCCATTCTCCCCCACGCCCTTTTTTCCTATTGCGGCATCAAGGCAGACAAGAAAGTGCAGGGTATAGCCCGGGATTCACTGATGTTTCTGGGGGACAGCCTGCTGGCGAAGGGATACTTTACCCCTGTAGGTAACCGAGGGTGGTGGACAAAGGGCAAAAAGATACCGCTTTTTGACCAGCAGCCGGTGGAAGCCGGTTCTATGATATTGGCCTGCCGCGAGGCTTTTCGCGTAACGGGGCAGAAGGACTTTCAATCCATGATGGAGATCATCTGGGAGTGGTATCTGGGGAAAAACATCCATGATCTGCCCCTGATCAATTCTGAAACCGGGGGCTGTCACGATGGGTTAACCCCCGACGGATTAAATCCCAACCAGGGAGCCGAGGCCTTGGTAACCATGCTGTTGTCAAATCAATTGCTGCATTCCTAATCGGTTTATATTATTCGCTTTCATAAACTGCTCCCCGGTATTTGCGTCTTATTTCTTCGGGGAGCAGGTCTCCAACCCTGCACGTTGCCATGCAGAGATGGGAGTCGGCGGCACCGTAGTATACCAGGAGCTCATCATCTTCGTACAGTAAATCTTTGTCTTCAGCCGGAACCGCTCCGCAGGTGAAGACTACGTTGCACACCCAGGCTTTGCCGGGAATGCCTATTTCACATTCCGTTTCGGGCGAAAGCACGGGATTGGGAGAACGGTAGAGAAGGCGTTCCGGATCGCGGGCATCAACCAGCATGACTCCCAGGCGATATACCCGATCCCTGTCCACGCCGTGGTAAATCATGAGCCACCCAAAGTCCGTTTTCAAGGGCTGGGTACCGGCACCGATCTTGACCGAATCCCACATACGCCCGGAACGGGGCCCCATGATAATGGAATGTCTTCCCCGAGGTGCCGGGAACTTGAGTTCATCCAGGTACGACACCCAGATACCGGGTTCTATGCGATGGTATATGACATAGCGGCCTTTGATCTTCTCGGGAAAGAGAATCGCATCCTTATCCCATACATCTTCAAAGGCCAGGCCTTTCCTCTCCCACCGGTCGAACCTGCGGTTGAGGAAATCGTCAAGGGAGATGGCGGCGGCTGATACCTGAGCGATAACACCATCATAGGCCGTATACATCATATAGATGTAACCGTCGATTACCACGACCCGGGGGTCTTCAACCCCCTTTTTCTCCTTTGGACCCAGCGGGGTGTATACGGGGTATGGCAGTCGCTCCAGTACCCGGTAACCATCGGTTATCGCCAGACCTATCCGGGATATTTCATCATCTCCATACGCCCGGTAAAGGATATAAACCCGGTCTTTAATGCGCAGGGAAGCGGCATTCAAAACATAGCGCGACTCCCAGAAATGCTCTTTGATAGGTGATAATATCGGATTTCCCGGGTAGCGAACCAGGCTCTTGGTCGGGGGGAACGGATAGGTATCCTGGGAGACTGCGACCACATTCTCAGCTGTTGCTCCCAGCACCGCGGTCAGCAGATCCTCATTGGAACGGCCTTCGCCCACCAGTTGAATGGCCTGTTCATCAACCACCGCAGTGTCATAACCAAGGGAGGAAAAGATCTCCTCCAGCAGGTCATGGTTAAACCATCGCTCTTCCACATGGCTGGACAGAGGGGTGGGCAATCCCTGGCCGCCTTTGTAGCTGTAGCTGGCCCAGGTCCAGGCGGAACAGGGAAGGAAGGTCCCATCGGCCAAGGTCTGGCTCAGCCCATAGGATTGCACCATCAGCTCCAGCATTTTGGCGGCGGACATCCGGCCGGAAGCCTTTAACCTGGCGACCAGTGCCTCAAAAAATCCGACCAGCAGACGGTGATTGGTGTTCTCCATAATATTGTTGACAGAGAAGGTGCCGGCCCGGTACCAACCTGCCAGGGAATTGCCGATCTTATCCCCCAGATTCCTGCGTTCGCGGACATAGATTCGCCATAAACGCGAGTAGTTGACGGATATGGCTGCCTGGCGGACAACCGACAGGCAGTAACGGAGCCGGGGGTACCGACCGCCCACTCCTTTACTGAGCGGACTGGCCAATATCCGAGCTACCAGTATATTAAAGTTGGAGGTGGTGAGCAGCCGATACGAACCGTGCATGTCCTGATTTCCCAGGATCAGCGGTTTAAGATCAACCTCCTCCATATCTTCAGGACTTAAGTTTTCAAGAAGCCACTCCTGGGTCTGTTCGATGAACAGCTGGTTTTCCATCAGACCGGCCAGGCTCACGGCATCTCTTACATCCATATCGGCCACCAGTTTTTGGACATCATGATAACCCCGGGAGATGATCAGGTTCGAGGCGCGAAACTTAATGAGCATCTCCCGCAGGACATCGCTTTTGACCGCCAATACCCGGGGGAATGAAAAGAGATCGAAAATACCTTTGAGAAGCTGGTCAATCCCTTCTTCAGTGTAGAGATCACCAGGAAGGATTTCTTCCAGTATGTTTTCCAGGTCAGCCATAAACCCGGCCACACCGGCGACCAGTGCGCGTGAGTCCGCATCGCCGGGAAGGTTCAGCCCCTCGTGAACAAACTTGTTGAAACGGTCTTGATATCGGTTTTGCAATCGGGTAAATACTTCTTCGATCCGAACGGTCGCATTGCCGGGGCCGACAATGGTCTTGGGAAGTATAACCGGAACCCCGGGGATGAATTCCATATAATGGGCCGGTACAATTACCGGTCGGGTATCAAGAGCCGCTTGCCGCCAATCCTCGGATAATCCTTCGCTCAGCATGTAGAACGCCTGTCTTTGCAGTTCTCTGGCCGCCTCGACCGCACCCGGCGGAAATGAATATTGCTCAATCGGGAGTTTATCCGGGGCTGTGAATGTGCCTGCGGTTGTTTCGGCCAAAAAACCGGCCATACGCCCGTTAAAGAGGGAAGTCAGGCTGATAAGAAGGTCATCAACCGGTATTTCCTTTTTAAAGGCATATGCCAGCAGGTAATTATTGACCACGGCGGCCCACAGATGCGGCCCAAAGCTGAAGCGGCTGGTATAGAATTGAACTTCGTCTTTTAAGTGTTCGGCAATGTCCGAGGGGAGCAGGGAATCCAACAGATTACCGTATTGACTGCACCCGCTTTTGAAGGACCCGACCAGGTCAATGAATGAAAAAGCCGGATTCATTGGGACATCAGAAACGAAAGGCCGGCCGAAAACATCCAGGTGCTTTAGGATTTGAGGACGGTTTGACCAGTACTTATCATCCCGGGTTATGCACTCAAAAAGTGACAGGGCGTTATCCTTGAAGACAAGGTCCACCTTCTCCCGGGAAGGCCGCGCCAGTTTACTTTCAAGCTTTACCTCGCAGACGGCTTTGTTCCAACGCAGGGCTCGGGTTATGAGCCAGGGATCGATACCGTAGCCTCTGGTAGTATCAGTCCACAGTCTGATATCCTGGCAGTAGTTTTCCAGGAGGTCGTGGCTAACCGCATAAATTCCGCTGGTGGGATCGGTAACCCGAAAACCGTAAAACACTTCGAGAAGCGGTCCGGTAAAAAGCACGCCTACCGGGTCTTCCAGCTGATGTCGTTGAAAACATCCCAGAGCCAGGTCATAGTCTTTTTGAATCGGCAGAGCCAACCTCTTTACCCAATCCGGGCGGAAGCCCCGCCCATGTTCCTGCTTGAGATCTGCAGCCAGCACTATCAAATCTGCTTCCAGGTAATTGGCGATCTCAATTAAGGCTCTGATGCTGGCGCCCCGGCCATTAATCCCCGGCGCCAATACGTATTCAAAATGCGGAATAGGAAGGTTTAATCTTTTAATGGCTTCCAATATATCACTGCCGGCAGGATCTCCGATACAGGCGATCATGGTGTTGGGGGATGGCAAGTTTTCCGGGTTGCTGCACAAAAGCTGCAGCATTTCCAGGAGCGAGGTCTTCTCGTTAAAAAATGGTATACCAACTACTGTGTCAATATGAGCAAATCCCTCGAGGAGGGGAATCAATTCGCGGACGGTCTCGCTGAAGTGTTTTTCAAAGCTGTTTAAGCTATTGCTGCACATAGCAAACCTCCTTGAAGCACCTGCTGTGTTATGAGATTACGTGTTTAAACTTCCCATTATTATAATTATAGTTAAATTTAACGGGCTTGGAAAGGCCGCCCAGGGGAGTTTAGCCCAATTTTTCAGGATTCTTGCTCTTGGATATCGGGTTTCGGCTTCAATCAAACCGGGGGCTCTCCACTGGTTACGTTTCTCCGTGATTGTCTAAAAATGGCGCGCTTAGTTGCTTTTAAGCCGCTGGAAATCTATAATTAAAGCAGTTTGAGTGCTAGGGGACATGCCAATTTGGCACGGTCAGCCACATATTATGGCGATCAATTGTGGGGCACCAAATTTCGCGGATACAGATTGAAACTTTTTAAGGAGGTATGGATGTGAATCTTAAGGAACTGTTTGATTTGTCCGGAAAAACTGCCATTGTTACCGGCGGCTCAGTTGGTCTTGGCAATCAGATGTGTCACGCCTTGGCCGAAGCGGGTGCCAATGTGGTTGTTGCCGCCCGTAAGGTAGAACGGTGTGAAGCCCTGGCCAATGAGCTGGTTAAGTACGGTATCAAGGCTCTTCCTGCCCGCTGCGACGTATCCAAGGGCGAGGAGATCGAAAACCTGGTAGACCTTACATTGAAGGAGTTCGGCAAAGTAGATATCCTGGTTAACAATGCGGGGGTCACCTGGGGTGCCGACGCCATGAACTTCCCCATGGACAGGTTCCGCTGGGTTTTCGAGGTTAACGTAATAGGGTTGTTCCACCTGAGTATGTTGTGTGCTCGCAGTATGAAAGAGATCGGTTACGGTAAGATAGTCAATATTGCCTCCATTGCCGGTTTGGGCGGGACTTTCCCCGAGGAGCAGGATACTGTTGCTTACAACGCCAGTAAAGCTGCGGTTATAAACCTCACCAAAGATCTGGCGGTCAAGTGGGGTCGTTACAACATCTATGTCAACGCTATCCTCCCCGGCCCGTTCCCGACCCATATGACTGAGAGACACTGGGAAAACCTTGGCGGCGAACAGGTCTTCTATGATAAAACTCCACTGCGCAAGGTGGGCGGTCCGGATGATATGAAGGGAGCTGTAGTTTTCCTTTGCTCAAAAGCTTCCGACCATATTACCGGTCATTCCATACCCATCGATGGCGGGATGCACGCCCATATAGGTTAGTACCTGAGTGAGAGCAAATATAATGCTGGCCTAACTCAAAATCAAGGCTGGGCGATAGTTTTTCCGACCGGCATACTTAACCGAGCTGTTACCATATCGGTTATGTTTATAACGCTCTTTGGGACGGTTACAGCGTTTCATCCGGTATGGTAGCAGCTCATCAAATTCCAGCAGATAGGAGGCTGTTCATATGAAGGCTGTTGCCATCGAGGGTAAATGTCAACTGAAGCTGATCGAAGCCGAACAACCACAAGCAACTGACTCCAAACTGTTAATAAAGGTAGAAAGAACCGGTATCTGCGGTTCTGATATCCACATGTGGCATAATGGAGCCCCGGTAGGACTGATCATGGGGCACGAGTTTGGCGGGATCATAGCTGATCCAGGCCCGGCAAAGGATGTGTTTAAGGTTGGGGA
>LFRM01021007.1_pt1 | contig 11560 bp, 10 predicted proteins | sample 618341 | NCBI WGS metagenome assembly LFRM01 (sample SAMN03654438, study PRJNA283298) | anaerobic digester metagenome | isolation source: pool of bioreactors CSTR01a, CSTR02a, and CSTR03a thermophilic anaerobic... | place: Denmark: Kgs. Lyngby | collected 2014-05-21
ATTCAAAATAGCAATCATATCCTCTTCTTGAAGTGATTCGAAAAAATTGTTAATTCTAAATATAAGTGTAATTTTCTCTTCATTTGAAAGTTTTGAAATCTTATCTAGATTTTTTCCTTCATACAATAATTCCTTTGGATCAGGTAGTTGAACTTTATTTTCAAGAAATGATAGAAAAGTTCTAGCAGCTTCAGAACCAACTATTGCTGCGGATACAACATAACCGTAGTTTTTAATGTCTTCTTCCGACATCAAAGATAAAACATTAGCTAATTTATACCAGCTTCTTGGACTAGGTCTAAGATTTAATCTCATAGATACAATTGTATCAGAAGAAAGGTATTCAGGATATTCTTTAATGAAAGAAACGATTTCAGGTGATACATTATTGCTAGTAGACCACTCAACCCAATCATCAACATCAGGAGAAAGTTCTAAATGGAAAAATCTTGACATAAATGCAGGATCTGTTATCAAATCAACTTGGTCATATTCTTCATCAGGAGGATTAGCAGCTCCCATAATCCAGGCACCTTCAGGAAGAACATGATTATGAATTCTTTTATCAATAAGAAGCTGCATAATAGCATTTCGAATGGATCTATGTGCACGGTTAACTTCATCTATCATTATTAATACGTTGTCTTCATCTGGCCACCAATCAGGTTTTAAAAAAACTGTCCTATCAGATCCACGAGCGGGTAAACCTATTAAATCTCCTGGTTCCATTTGAGAAATTATTAATATTATTAATTCTCTGCCAGTTTCTGAGGCTATTTCTCGAGCTATATCTGTTTTTCCAACGCCAAAATGTCCCCAAATTAATGGAATTTCACCGGCTTCCATTATTTTTTTTGAAAGATATTTTACAGTAGATGGTTTCAATAATAACTACCTCCTATTTTTTCTCTACTTACTCACTTTAGAATTTACGAAATTCTCATTATATAGATGTTTTAGAATGGATTTTTACAAAATAGGGCTTAAAGTTTTTGGTAACTTGTACNNTTTAATTTTTAACTTGAAATAATAGCTCACTTAAATATTCAATCAAGGTTTTTCTAAACCTGGAATTCTATAATTTGAATCTGTTTTGAATAATAATGGATAGATTTCATTTTCTGAGTTATTTATCTGACCAACACCGATAATCTCACCTTCATCTGAGATTTCAAAAGAATATACTAATTCCTGATCTTCTCTACCGTATATTTTTTGTTCAAGTACAATACCATTTAAGTTAGTGACTTCAAGAAACACATCGTAATTAGGCCATTGTTCTACACATACCCCAGCAATAACAACTGTATTATCAACAACTTTTAGTTCTTCAATTCTTGATAATGGCTTTATAGATAAGATTTCAAAAAACTCGACATCTAAAAGGTTATTATTTTTGATTGAATTTGATACCTTCATAAAGAAACTTTTCCATTCTTTTTCATTTAAGGAAGAAGCATATCCTCCTATATATATGTTTCCTTGATTGTCACTTGCTACAGATTTGGGATACTCGTTATATACGGTATTACCGTATTCATCGTAAAATATTAGAGAGCCTTCTTTACTATATTCTAAAAACAACAGATTATATTGTTTTTCAATATTTGAGTTTGAAGTACCAACAGCAATGATATTGTTTGAATTAACGATAACATCGACTATTTTTTCTTCATTTTCTCTTCCGAATGTATTTTCCCAAATTCTATCTCCTTTTTGATTTAATAAAGAAAGATAAGCTTGTACATTGTTATTTACTGAGATTTGTCCGGCGACTAAATATCCATTTGAGGTACTTTTAATAGTATTGAATATTCCTTGATAGTTTAATATATTAGACCAATTCATCGAACCACTTTTTGAGGTATTTAACACATAGGGTTTTCCATTTTTTTGTCCCACAAAAGTAAAATTATCGTTGTTAATGACTAGATCGTTAAGTTTAACGTTCCCGCTATCGATAAATACTTTGTTTTTAATTTCTCCATTATCGTTAATAAAATAAACATAGTATTGGTCTTTGATTTCTACTAACAGAACAAATTGATTACTACCTATCTTTTTAATCTTTTTAAAGATTGTGTTCTTTTCATCAATTTGATGGAAGTAAAAATTTCCAACATTCTCTGTCAATTTTGCCTTTTCTTCTGATGTTATATATTCTAAGAAAGGGATTTTTTCATGTTCAGAATTTGTGGTTAAATAAGCTATAGATATGTCTTCTTTTGAAAATAAAAGAATTGTACTAACAATAAAAGTTAATCCCAGACCAGCAACTATAATATAAAACGGGATTTTTCTTTTCATGTATTTCCTCCTAATAATTTGTAACACGTACCCATTATAACTTCAAAATGCTATCTTTAGAAAATTCTTTATTTCTAAAGTACTTAATTGATAGCACAGATGTATGATTCAAATTATACCTTATATTTAATGCTATATGAGTTAGGATCATGCCAATTAAATAAAAAGTCAACCTTTAAATTTAACTTCTTTTCCATGTCTTCTTTGAGTGAAGAAGTTAAATATCCTGATAAATTATGAAAAGCATTAATTTCTATAGCTTTTATTTGATCCTTCTTTATCTCTTTTATAGAAGTTTCAATCTCTTTTAGTAATTTTCCAAAAACTATAGATGGAGATACTATCTTTCCTGTTCCATGACAAACTGGGCAAGAAAAATAAACGACTGAGTCTAAAGCAGGTGTAGTACGTTTACGAATCAGCTCTAAAAGTCCTAAATTTGTAAATCCTACAACAGTTAATTTAGATTTATCTTTTTGAGCCTCCTCTTTTATTACTTCGATGACCTCTTTTCGATGCAAGGGATCTTTCATGTCGATGAAATCTACTATTATCATACCTCCAATGTTTCTCAATCTTAGTTGTCTAACTATCTCCTTTGCGGCCTCTATATTTGTTATATAAGAAGTCTCTTCAACATTTTTACCTTCAAGGTTACTTGCCGAGTCTACATCGATAACAGTTAAAGCTTCTGCCCTATCAATGGTTATAATTCCACCATTTTCCAGATCGACTTTCTTGTTAAAGATCTCGTTCATTTGATTATATATACCATATTCTTTAAACGAATCACCTTTAACTAACTCTAGTAAAGGTTTAAATTTAAAATTTTTCAAAAGTTTTCTTAATTTTCTATAAATTTGTTTGTTATCAACAATGATTTTTTTTGTATTTGAATCTAATCTTTCCCTTAATATATATTCCATAAAATCAGTTTCTTCAAACAAAATTTGAGGCTTATTTGACGATTCATATTTTTCGAGTATATTTTTAAATATATTTCTTAGATTATCTAATTCATGTGCTAATTCAGTCTCTTCCATTCCTTCAGAATTTGTTCTAAAAATAATTCCTTCGCCCTTGTTTAATATCTTCTTTGAAATATCCCTGAGTCTTTGGCGTTCGTATTGACGAGTGATTTTTCTAGATATTCCTATATTATCGTTTGAATAAGGTAAATATACTAAATATTTACCTGGAATACTTATATGCATAGATAATTGAGGACCTTTACGACTGCTACCATCTTTTTTTACCTGGACCATAACTTTGTCCCCAACTTTATATTTTTCTGCTTTCCCAATAGTATCTCTAAATCGTAAAAAACCATTTTTCCCCGTTCCGATATTGACAAAAAATGCTTCAAGACCCGGTACTACATTTTCAATTTTACCTACAAATATTTTACCTGTATTAGTGTCTGTCTCAAAATCTTCGAAAAAAATTTCGGTTAACTTATTGTTCTCTAAAATAGCTATTCTAATTTCTTCAAGTATTTTACTAAAAACCATGATTTTTTCTTCATTCATTGATAGAACTCCTTTTCACTGTCCATTTTCTAAAAAATTCTTTCCATTAAATTTATTCATTGCCTCTTCTATTTTACCATCTAATATATAATCTATGGCTTGGCATACTACATCAAGTACAATATACAGTTCATACAATTCTTCCTCTGTAAAAGGAGCTAGAACATAATTAGCTAAATCACCACTTCCATGAACATAATTTTTATTAATACCGATCCTAATTCTAGGAAATTCAGTGCTTTTTAACACCGAGATTAGTGATTTCATTCCTTTGTGTCCACCATCAGAACCATTTTTTCTTATTCTTATTTCACCAAAGTTGAGCCAAATATCATCATAAATAACAATTAAATTTTCTTCAATTTTACCATACTTTTTAAATACAGCAGGTAAAACCTCTCCACTTAAATTCATATAAGTAAGAGGTTTAATAAATAAATTCCCGTTGATACTAAATCCTTCAAAATTTCTTCCGGAAATATTTTTAATATCATAAAATTTTTCTTTCTTCTCTTTATATCTATCTAAAGCTAAAAAACCCACGTTATGCTTTGTAAAAACATAACGCGGGCCTGGGTTTCCCAAACCTATTACTAAATTCTTCATTGATTATTCTTCTTCCTTTGCTTCTGTAGGTGCTTTTTCTTTGATTACTTCAGGTTCTGTTGGAGCTTCACCTTCTTCAACCTCTTCCTCCACAACCTCTTCTTCTTCTACTATTTCTCTAGGTTCAATGACTCCTGCTAAAACTTCTTCATCATCTAAAAGAATCTCAGCGCTTTCTGGAAGAAGTTTTTTGATATCTTCGATAGTGATGTTATCTCCAATTTGTAAATCTGAGATGTCTAATTCAAGACTTTCTATAATGTCAGAAGGTAAAATTTCTACTGGAATTTCGTGTAAATAGATATTAAGCGTACCTCCTTGTTCAACTCCTGCTGGTTCACCTAAGTAGGAAATAGGAATATTAATATTCATTTTTCTTCCTTCTTGTGGACAATAAAAATCTAGATGGATAGGCTTATCAGTTACTTTATGTCTCTGTATAGTTTTAATGAAAACAGTAAGTTTTTCATTAGAACTTTCACCAGTTATATTTAACTCAATTAATGTAGTAGCTGTAGCCTTTTCAATAAGTCTTTCTACGTCATTTGTTCGTATATTTATACACTTATTTTCTTTCATAGAAGGACCATATACTACTGCCGGAACTAGATTTTCCTTTCTGTGTTTGTTGGCTTTTAATTTTGGATCTCTTTCAAGTACCTCTAAAGTATAAGCATGTGCCATATCTTAACCTCCTAAATTACCTAATTTAAAGTTATTATATAAATTCTAAAATGATAAGAGTTTAATTAAATTTGTTATCTTGTATCAAGTTAAGGTTACTACCCTTAACCCATGTTTAAATTCAAAAATATTCATCTAAATAGTATACTAACAGATAAATTTTTCCTTATTCGCACTATTGCTTCACCTAGCAAAGAAGAACAAGGTAATTCAATAAATTTATCTGGCAATTGCTTATGATATATTGTGTCTGTAACGATAATTTTATCAATTCTTGAATTTTGTAAATTTTCAACGGCGTTTTGAGAAAATACCCCATGCGTTGCACAAGCAATTATGCTTTTTGCTCCAGCTTTATTTAATGCTTCTGATGCAGCCAGGAGAGAACCGCCTGTATCTATTATATCATCAAATAGTATACAATTTGCATCTTTAACATCGCCAATAAGGTTTATAATTTCTGCTACGTTATCTTTAGGTCTTCTTTTATCTAAAATAGCTAAAGGGCAACCAAGTTTTTCTGCAAATTTTCTAGCTCTTTTAACTCCACCTACATCAGGGGAGACTACAACAGTGTTTTTAGAAGGAATTTTAATTTCTTCTAAAAAATATTTAGTGAATATTGGATAGCTCCAAAGATTGTCTACAGGGATATCAAAAAAGCCTTGAATTTGCTCAGCGTGTAAATCAATCGTAACGACCCTCGTTGCACCTGCAACAGTAATTAAATTAGCAACTAGTTTAGCAGTTATTGGATCTCTACCTCTAGCTTTTCTATCTTGTCTAGCATAACCATAGTAAGGAATTATTACAGAAATTGAACCGGCTGAGGCTCTCTTTAACGCATCAATCATAATAAGCAATTCCATGATATGGTTGTTTACGGGTGGAGAAAAGGATTGGATAACATAAACATCAAAACCTCTTACAGTTTCATTTATCCGCACATTAATTTCTCCGTCTGCAAAGGTTGAAACCTCACAGTCGCCAAGCCTTGTACCCATATATTCACCAATCTTCTTGGCTAAAGGAGGATTAGAATTACCCGCAAAGATCTTGAATTGCTGTTCATTTGTTGACATTTTTATTCTCCCTTCGAATTATTTTCCTTTTTTTCCTTTACCCAATTAAGCTTATTAATCTGTTGCGCCCTACCTAAAGCCAATGAATCTTCAGGAACATCCTTTGTTATTACAGAACCTGCTCCTATCAATGAATTTTTACCAACTTTTACAGGAGCAACTAAAGAAGTATTGCTACCGATGAATGCATAATCGTCAATATAAGTTTGATACTTATTTTTTCCATCATAGTTGCAAGTAATAGTACCTGCACCAATATTTACATTCTTACCTACATAAGTATCTCCCAAATATGTTAAATGTTGAGCTTTACTGTTTGAAGATATATGAGTTTTTTTTGTCTCAACAAAATTACCAACTTTAACATTTTCTTCTAGGAATGTTCCTTCTCTTAATCGAGAGAATGGTCCTATTTTAACATTGTCTTTTATTTCACTTAACTCACATTCTGAACGCAATATTTTGACATTATTTCCAATAATACAGTCTTTTATTCTAGTTAACGGTCCAATGTCACAATTTTCACCAATTTTTGTTTTCCCGTATATGAATGTTTGAGGCTGAATTATAGTATCCATACCAATTTCTACATCAGGGGATATATATGTTGAATAAGGATCAACAATGGTAACACCATTTAACATCAACTTTTTCATTATTTCCATTCTTATCTTTCTTTCTACTTCAAAAAGCTGAATTCTATCGTTTATACCAAGCACTTCTACATTATTTTCTAATTTAATAACCTCAGTTTTATCAAAAAATAAAAATACGTCAGTTAAATAGTATTCCCCTTGTGCATTTTGGGGAGAAATCTTATTCAAAGAATCTTTCAATTTATCAGATTTGAAAATAGCTATTCCTGTATTCACTTCTTTTATATTTTTTTCATTAACAGAAGCATCTTTATCCTCTACTATTTTAATCAAACGATTTTTTGAATCTTTTATGATTCTTCCATAACCAGTTGGATCATCTAGAACAACCGATAATACAGTGGCATCATTATTATGTTCTAAGTGAGTATTGTATAGTAAATTTAAAGTATTATACGATATAAAAGGTACATCGCCATATAATACTAAAACATTATCCCCATTTTTCAAAAAATCTTTTGCACACATAACAGCATGTGCAGTACCCAATCGTTCTTTTTGTTCATATATAGTTATGTTAGTATCAATTAATTGCTTAACTATGTCAAAACCAGTTCCCAATACGATAGCAATTTCATCTGAAACCTTTTGAGCCACTTCAATCACCCAATTAACCATGGGTTTATCGAGAATTTTGTGAGCTACTTTTGGAATTTTTGAATTCATTCTTTTTCCTTGACCAGCTGCCAATATCAAAACTCTCACTTTCTTTCCCTACCTTTATAAGTAAATTCACAACTTTGCCAAACAATTCTTAATTATATCTTCTGTTGACATATTTTTCAAGTCTAATTCGTTAATTATCTTCATAACTTCATACCTTTGAAACCCCAATGTTTCTAAAGCTTCAAGGGCATCTCTAACATTTTTGGTTGAAGATAAATCAGTTGAAAATTGTGCAAAATTGTTAAAAGCTTCCGATAGTTCAGCTATCATACGTTCTGCAGTTTTTTTACCCACACCTGGTAATCCAGAAAGTCCATTAATATCTTGTGCATTGATCATACCAACAAGCATTTCAGCACTGACTTTTTTTAAAATCTTAGAAGATGTTCTTGGCCCCATTTTAGACACTTTTTTCAAAGCTTCAAAAACATCTCTTTCAAACTTATCTTCAAATATATACATTGATGTGTTCCACTCATTTGTTTCTAAACATACATAAAAATCCACTTTATCGCCAACGTTGTGATTTTGTAACACCTTAAAAGATGGATAGGCTTCCAGTACTATATCCCCTATCCTTATAAGTATAATTTCATCTTCAATATCTTCAATTATCGCCTTAATCTTTCTTATCATGAGAACCTACCTTTTCTTATTTTGAAAAAATCAAATTGGTAGAAAGATATTCTTTAATCTTCCCAACCAAATACAAAGAACCCGTAACAAAATAGACATCGCTTTTTTCTGAAAAGAGTTTCATAAAAGCTTCAGAAGTATCTGGAATGAATTCAACATTATTATTCCATTTTTTAAATTCCTCAAATACTGCTGCTGGGTCTTTTCCTCTAGATGTTGGAACAGAAGTAATAATAATTTTATCAAAGATTGGTGATATTATTTTTGCAATATTAATATAATCTTTGTCATTCAAAATGCCTATCATCGCAGTCTTCTTATCGTTGGAACAATAAACCTCAACACTATTTTTCAGTTGCTCTGCTGCAGCTACATTATGTGCCCCATCTAAAATGAGTTTTTTTCCGTTTATTTCTGTGTAATCAAAACGTCCTTCCCAAAAAAAGTTTTTCATAGAGTCTCTAAGTTTGTCTACAGATAGATTTATTCCATATTTTTCAGCAAATGCTTCGGCAGCTGCTAAAGAAATAGTTACATTTTGCATCTGAAAAGTACCATTAGCTTTAAATTGTAGGTCGTTGAGATCTAATTTTAATCCCTTATAATTTAACATATTTTCGTTGATATGAAATCTAGGATTCTCGTAACGAAAATCCTTGTTGTATTCAAATATCTTTTTTACTCCTACTTCTTCAGCCTTATCTAAGATAACCTTCTTTGGGGCATGATCTATATTGCCCAAAATTAAAAAGTTGTCTTTTTTTAAAATGCCTGCTTTTTCATAGGCAATTTTTTCCAAAGAATCACCCAACGTCTTAGTATGGTCTATAGCAATAGATGTAATAACAGATACATCAGAATTTACAACATTTGTAGCATCTAATCTTCCCCCCAGCCCTACCTCTAATACGGCTAAATCTACCTTCTCTTTTTCAAAAAATTTAAAAGCTAAAGCAGTCATAATTTCAAAAAAAGATGGAGAAAAATCAACACCCTTATTATCCATGGCTTTTATTGCATCTTCGATTTCAATATATGTTTGGACAAACTCATTTTCTGATATATTTGTACTATTTACCTTGATTCTTTCAGTTATTGAAACAAGATGTGGTGATATATAAGTTCCGACCTTCATACCTTGACCAATAAAAATATCAGAAACAGCCTTAGTAACACTGCCTTTTCCATTTGTTCCTGTAATATGAATAATTTTAAATTTATTTTGTGGGTTTCCTATTCTTTGAACTAACTCTTCAATTCTAGACAATCCTAACTTAATTGCAAAATTTGCAGATCCTCTTTCATAAAGGTTATCTATTAAATTAGCAAATTCCATTTAATTAATCTCCTTCATCAAATGATATAATTTTTCGTACTGTTTTTTACTCTCTTCTAATTTCTCATTAGTTTCACTAACAACTTCCGGATCTGCTTTTTCTACAAAATTTTTATTAGACAACTTTTTTTCGTATAATTCAATATCTTTTTTAATCTTTTCTAATTTCTTGGAAATTCTTTGTCTTTCAGCTTCTATATCAATCAGATCTCCCAAAGGCATGTAAATTTCCATATTTTCGTCAACATAAACGGTAGCTGAACTTTCGGGTTTTTTCTCTATTTGAATAATGTTTCTCACAAATCCAAGATTTGAAATTAATTCTTTATTGACTTCAAACCAATCTTCCAAAGATTTCATAACCTTGTAATTTAAAGTAACTTCTTGAACTTGAGGAATATTCATCTCAGCCTTAACATTTCTAATTTCTCGCACTAAGTCCATTATTTTTATAAAATCTTGAGTTTCTTTTTCAAAATTTAAATTCTTGTCGCTAATGGGCCATTTTGCAGTTATCAATAATTCTGAATCCTTATCAATAGGAAGCTTTTGCCATAACTCTTCTGTTATGTAGGGCATAAAAGGATGTAACAAACGTAAAGAACTATCAAAAACCTTAACTAGAACGTTTTGAACGATTAATTTTTCTTTTCCTTCCAATTTCAATCGATTCTTAGAAGCTTCTATATACCAATCACATAATTCATTCCAAAAAAACTCATATAAAAGTTTTGCTGCTTGATCAAACAAATAATCATCAATATACTTTTCTACTTCTTCAATAGTACTATTCAATCTTGTTAAAATCCATTTATCCTCAATCTTCAAATCGCCTTCATTTAACTCAAGTTTACTATAATCATCAATATTTAGTAAAACAAATCTAGCAGCGTTCCAAATCTTGTTAGCAAACTTCCTATAAGAATCAAAAAATCTGATGTCCAATTTTAAATCTCTACCTTGAGCTGCTAAAATAGCAAGAGTGAACCTTACAGGATCTGTGCCATATTGGGCAACCATTTCTGTAGGGTCAATCCCATTGCCTAGAGATTTAGACATTTTCCTTCCATATTTATCTCTAACAAGTTGATGAATATAGACGTCGTGAAAAGGGACATCCCCCATAAATTTTACTCCAAACATTACCATTCTAGCAACCCAAAAAAATATTATATCGAATCCAGTTACCAACAAATCGGTAGGATAAAAAGTAGCAAGATCTTCTGTTTCATCTGGCCAGCCAAGTGTTGAAAAAGGCCAAAGGGCTGATGAAAACCACGTATCTAGAACGTCTTCATCTTGTTTAATATTTTTTGAGCCACAATTTCCACAGTGCTCTATATCCTCAACAGATACATTTATATGGCCACAATCTTGGCAATACCAGACTGGGATTCTGTGACCCCACCATAGTTGTCGGGAAATACACCAGTCTCTAATTTCATACATCCAGTTAAGATAAGTTTTCTTCCATCTTTCAGGATAAAATTTAATATTATCGTTTTCAACAACCTCAATAGCTTTTTGAGCTAATGGTTTTGTTTTTACAAACCATTGGTCTAAAAGAAGAGGTTCTACAATATCATTACATCTATAACAATGGCCAACCGCATGTATGTAATTTTCTTCTTTTACTAAAAATTCTTCATTTTTTAAATCTTGAATAATTCTTTTCCTAGCTTCATATCTATCTAATCCTTTATATTTTCCACCGTTTTCATTTATCTTAGCGTGTTCATCTATAACTTGAATCATATCTAAGTTATGTCTTGCCCACATCTGATAATCATTAGGGTCATGAGCTGGAGTAACTTTAACAACGCCAGTTCCAAATTTTGGATCAACAAAAGGATCTGCAATTATGGGTAATTTTCTTCCAACTAACGGTAAAATTGCAGTCTTACCAATAATATCCTTATATCTATCATCTGATGGATTCACCGCTAAAGCTGTATCTCCAAGCATAGTTTCCGGTCTAGTAGTAGCTACTACAACAAAACCATCTTCTCCTTCAAGTGGATATTTAATATACCATAGCTTACCTTTATCTTCATGATG
>LFRM01274281.1_pt1 | contig 11557 bp, 16 predicted proteins | sample 618341 | NCBI WGS metagenome assembly LFRM01 (sample SAMN03654438, study PRJNA283298) | anaerobic digester metagenome | isolation source: pool of bioreactors CSTR01a, CSTR02a, and CSTR03a thermophilic anaerobic... | place: Denmark: Kgs. Lyngby | collected 2014-05-21
GCTTCGCTCGCAACCCGGATGCTTCCCCCGTGCGAGCCGGGTTACATAATATCAGCAAACAAAAGAGGTGCGACGAGTAAATGAGAGACCATCCTAAGAAGCACATTACACACTACGACGCCCGGAAATTATTTTACACATTGATCGAGGATNNGATCCAAAGCTCTGACCGCCTCAACAAACAGACCTTCCGGATTGTGGATGACATGGTGCTACTGGAACAAATAAAACAGAAGTGCTATGAGGATGTCATTGAACGCGGGGTCATGGAGCTTTTTGAAAACGGCAAACAAGTGATGTACCGGGAAAACAAATCTGTTGACAAGATACTCAAAATTGTGGAACAGCAGCGCAAGCTACAGGCAGAACTCAAGTTGACGCCGGCTTCAGACAAGAAGGTGTCTAAGGCGGTGGAGACGGATGACGGCTTTGACAAATTCTAAGAAACAGCAGAAAAATGGTAAGCTGCTGACCACAGAATACGCTAAAGATGTTGTCGTTGGCAGACTAACGGCCTGCCGCAAGGTTAGACTTGCCTGCCAGAGGCATCTTAATGACTTAAAACGGGCCGGTACAGAAGGTTTCCCGTACATCTTTGATCCAGAACGGGCCTACCGCCCGATTAAATTCATAGAAGAATTCTGCAAACCATCCCAGGGCGACTTTGCAAAGATGAAACTTCTCCCCTGGCAGCATTTTGTCGTCGGTTCCCTTTTCGGCTGGGTACATAAAAAAACCAGGCACCGCCGCTTCAAGGAGGGGCTGATATTCGTAGCCAGGAAGAACGGGAAAACGGCGTTCTCCTCCGGCCTTTCCCTTTACGCTGTTTCAAAGGACGGCGAAAGGGGCGCCCGTGTTTACCACCTGGCCAACTCTATGAAGCAGGCCAGGCTTACTTTTGATGAGTGCAAAGCCATGGTAGAATCTTCACCGGTGCTTAAAAAATATTTCCGCGCACGGAGAGACGCAATATACTACGATAAAACATTTTCTAAGATTGAACCCCAGGCCTCGGACAGTGAACGGCTTGACGGCCTTAACACCTATTTCGGGGCCTTTGACGAGATACACGAATATAAAGACTACAAACTGATCAACGTTATAAAAAACTCCCGCGGCGCACGCAAACAGCCGCTTATTTTATACTTTACGACAGCTGGCTACCAGCTGGACGGCCCGCTGATGGACTACTACGAAAAAGGTGCCGATGTGCTGGAGGGCGTCATACAGGATGAACGCTCTTTTTATTTCATGGCGGAACTGGATGAAGAAGATGACATCGAAGATCCTTCTGTGTGGATAAAAGCAAACCCCAGCCTGGGTATTACGATCCAACTTGAGGACATGATCGAAGAATGGAACACGAACAAGCATATCCCCGCCGAACGCACCGATTTTATCACCAAACGGCTGAACATGTTCGTCCAGTCCGGCGAAGAAAACTTCGTAACATACGACGTCATCAAGCGCAACGACGGCTATATCGACCCGGAAAGCCTGAAGGGACAGATGTGTATCGGTGGTTATGACCTTTCAAATACCGAAGACTTCACCAGCGTCTGCCTGGAATTCCCGCTTAAAGATGGGCGGGTTTTTGTGTTATCGCACTCCTGGGTGCCGGAAGCGAAGGTGAAAGCCGATAACGAAAAATTGCCTTTTCGGGAATGGGAAGCGGAGGGGCTCTTGACAATTTGCCCTGGGGAGTATGTAGCTAAAGACGATGTTTACGAGTGGTTCATTAAGCAGTCAAAAAAATACTGCATCCAGCTAATCACCTATGACCCGGCGAATGCCTTCCGACTGAACCTGGAGCTGGCGAACTACGGCGGCGAAGAGTGGACAAAAGTCGTGCGCCAGGGCGCGTTAACCCTTTCCCCGGCGCTGAAAGACATAAAAGAACTACTGCTTGACGGTAAAGTGGTTTACAACCGCAATAAACTGTTCCGCTGGTATTTGAACAATATCAAGCTGGTGGAGGATCGGAACGGTAACTGGTTGCCTACGAAACAGGGCCGTTACCGGAAGATAGACGGATTCGCCGCGTGGCTTAACGCCCATACAGAAACGATGAAGCTAATGCCGACGGTGGCCGGGGGCGCTACTGGTGGAGTGACGTTCATTTCCGCCAAAGACCTGAGAGGAGGGCGGTAGATTGCAGAAACAAGGCATTATTGCAAGAATAAGACAATATCTAGGGCGCAGGATTATGGGCGAAACGGGAGAAAAAATTAAGGCTAGCACAGATAATATTTATAACCGCTTCAAGAAGTGGTTTGAACCTTATAACATTTTCACCCGTCAGAACACCCACGCCCTGGCTACGAATGAAACTATTTTTGCCGCTGTTTCCCGCCTGTCAAACTCAATGGGCGCCATGCCAATCAAGCTGAAAGACAGCAGCTACCGGGAGGTGACTGACCACTGGGCGGCAGAGCTGATAGTGCATGAACCGAACCCGAACATGACGGGCTTTGACTTCATGCGCACCATGGAGACAATCCGCAACATCACCGGCAATGCGTATGCCATCAAGGATTATGACGACTATTTTGTACCCAAAGCATTATGGATACTTGACCCCGGCAAGGTGACGGAAGTCATTGAAAAGGACACACGGGAGCTGTGGTATGAAATACAAGGCGACAACGGCAGATATTATGCCCACAATACGGAAGTAATCCATGTCAAGCATATCCATGGATTTGGTTATCGGGGTATTAGCCCCATTGATGTTTTGCGTAACACTGTTAATTTTGATGCAAAAGTCAAGGAATTTAGCCTTGAACAGATTAATAGCGCAATTACAGCATCATTCATATTGGAACTTGCGGCACATATGGATGAGGAAAAGAAAAAAGAGGTGCTGGAGAGTTTTAAGAGGTTTTATCAAGAAAACGGCGGGGTTTTGATTCAGGAACAGGGATCAAAAATTACAGAACTTGAAAAGCAGAACTTCATTGACACCAAACTTTTCGAGGTGGAGCGCATTACCCGTACCCGTGTAGCCGCTGTTTTCAACATGCCGCCGCATATGCTGGGCGAGGTCGAAGATGTGAACTATGCCAGCATGGAACAGATGAACCTGGAGTATGTACAGAATACCCTGGTGCCGATCTGCACGCAGTATGAAAAAGAATTCAACCGCAAACTGCTCCTGCCGGAAGATAGGCGGCGGGGGTTGTACTTCAAATGCAACGTCAACTCGCTTCTCCGCGGTGACATGAAAAATCGCGGAGAGTTTTATTTTAAAGGAGTCCGTACAGGTTATTTCAAACCCAACGAGGTCCGCGCCTGGGAGGACTTGCCGCCTGAGCCGGGGGGTGACAAGTTGTATATGAGTGGCGACCTGTACCCGATTGACGAGCCCCGCGAAAAAGGGAAAAAAGGGTTAAAGGGGTGATTAAGCTGGATAAGCAAAGGATAAAGCAACTAGAAGCTATCTTGAAGGAAGAAAAGCAAGCCAGGAAGTTAGCCAGGAAGTTTTGGGAGATCAAAGCAGCAGCAGACGATAATGACGTTGGAGAGGTTTATATTTACGGTTACATCACATCGTATCCCTGGGAGGATACCGATGTGTCTGCCAAGAGTTTTAAGGACGAACTAGATGAATTAGGCAACGTTAAAACACTGAATGTCTATGTTAATTCTTACGGCGGCGCAGTATTCCAGGGACAGGCTATTTACAGCATCCTGAAGCGCCACAGCGCGTATAAAAACATTTACATTGATGGCATTGCCGCCAGCATTGCGAGTCTCATCGCGATGGCCGGCGACACTGTATATATGCCGGAAAACGCCATGATGATGATCCATAATCCATTGTCATGGGGTTTTGGCAACGCCAACGATCTGCGCAAGGAAGCCGAAACTTTGGACAAGGTTCGAGAAGCTATGATCCCCGCTTACCTCAATAAGGCTGGGGAGAAGCTGACCGAAGAGAAGCTCATCGAGCTGCTTGATGACGAAACATGGCTTACGGCGCAGGAGTGCTTAGAATATGGGTTATGCGATGAGGTGCTTGCTGAAAAGCAAATAGCAGCGAGCATAAGCCCTGAGGTGTTGGGAGTTTACAAAAACGTACCCGAAAACGTGAAAAAACTGTTACTGAACCCTGTAGACAGCCAAAAAGAGGCTGAAATGAAGGAAAGAGTAGCGATGCTCAAGGAGTCAAGGTTTAACCTTGAAAGAACAAAAAATATTTTGGAGGGGATTTACAATGGCAACCAATCTGTATGATCTGAAAATGAAGATGTCTACCGTAGGCGCTCAACTGAAAAACATTGAAGAAGACCTGGTGGCTAAACTTGCTGATCCTGCCATCCCTATTGAAGAGATCCAGAACTTGAAGGCTAAAAAAGCTGACTTGCAGGAACGGTTTGACACCCTGAAGGAGGCGCATGATAGGCTGGAGGCCCAAGAAAGGGAAAAAATCAACAAGATACGGCAGCAGAACCCCGTTCAGAACGCAAAAACCAGTGCCGACAAAATTATTGCTGCCAAGGCCGAATTTATCCGGGCGAAAATACTGGGTCGTCCTATGTCTCCCGAGGCGCAGGAAATCCTGGGTGCAGACATCACCGCTCCCCTGATTGCAATTCCTGCCGGTGGGGACAACAAGACCGGCGGCGAGAACCTTCTGCCGACCACCCAGTCCAAAGAGATAATCGCCGAGCCTTTTGTCAGGAACCCGTTGCGCGGCAAAATCACCATGACATCTATCGCCGGCCTGGAGCTGCCGAAAATCGCTTTTGAACTGGACGACGATTCCTTTATTACCGACGTAGATGCCGCCAAAGAAATCGAAGCGACCGGCGATAAAGTTTCTTTCGGCAGGTTCAAATTTAAAATTAAAGTGCGTATCAGTGATACCGTGCTGCACGGCTCCGACCTTGACCTAGTGACCTACGTTGAGAATGCCCTGCGCTCCGGTCTTGCAGCGAAGGAGAAGAAAGTTTCGTTTGCACATGGAACTGCTTCTTATTCTCCGCTGCCTGTCGTTGCCGCTGAAAAGCACATGAGTTTTTATGAACTCGATGAAAGTAGCAACTCCGTCATTAAAGAGGTCGAAGGCGAAACTATGTACGAGGCCATCACGAACGCCATCGCCGATCTGCATGAGGACTTCCGCGAAAATGCGCAGGTATGCATGCGCTACAGCGACTATGTGACAATGCTGAAGGAACTCAGCAACCAGTCTGTATCGCTGTACGGCAAGCAGCCGGAAGAGATCATCGGCAAACCCGTATTTTTCTCTGACGCTGCGGCCATCTACGATACCGACGGCATTTACGGACGCCCCATTGTCGGTGACTTCAACTACATGCACCTGAATTACGACCCGTCGGTCGTCTACGACTCTGACAAAGACGTGGACAAAGGCGAATACATCTGGGTGCTGACCGCATGGTTTGACCAGCGCAAGAAACTTGCCTCTGCTTTCCGGATTGCCAAAGTTGTCGATGCGGAGCTGTAGAAGTCTTTAGAAGCGAAATTTGCGGTCAGGAGGCACGAATAATGCCCGGAATGACTTTGTTGGATAAAGTGAAGTTGCATTTAAGGATTGACGGAAGCGGGGACGATGTGCTCCTCGCTTCCCTTGTTTCCGCAGCAAAACAATACTTGCTGAATGCGGGAGTGCGTGAACCGAATGTTGAAGAAGAGGGTAACGGCAAGCTGTCATTGTACGAGCTTGCCGTTTCTTTGTATGTGGGCATGATTTACGACGGCGACGAGAAAAGTAAGCTCGACCGCGCCATGACAGCGATAATCCTACAGCTAAAAGACTACAGCGGAGGTGACGAATCTGCGTGAAATACCCGGTAATCAAGAATTTTCGCGATAAATACACCAAAATTCGCTACAGAATAGGCGATATTTACGAAACCGAGGACACAAAACGTGCAGAGTATCTGCAGAGCAAAAGGGCGCTGGGCGGGCAGATAGCGGAGGAAACAACGCCCGAAGCAGCAGCCGAAGTAAGGCAAGGCGAAGCAAAGCCCGAGGCACACCCCCGGCATGTTGGCGGCGGCTGGTATGTACTTCCGGACGGGACGCGCATACAGGGCAAAGAGAACGCCGAAAAAGCCCTGACTGGTGGTGAGAACACATGACATTGCCCAAAAGTTGGGCACAATTAAGCCAAAGAACCCTTGTTTTGCAGAAAATCACCTGGGATGGAAAAATAAATTCTGCAACCGTAGATGTGCCGCCAGCACGCGGACCTGTCCTGATAGCGATTGACAACGCAGATCAGGCAAAGGAATCGTTGACCGTCACCCTTGAACAAAAAGTCAGAATAGACGACACCAACGCATCTGCGCAGATCAGTGAGGGTGATGGCGTTGTCACCGTTACGTGCGACGAGCCAGGCCCTGATGGCGACAAATACGGCATTAAAGTGGTCGTCCCCAGCGTTGACGAGGCGACAGACCTTGATGTTGTGCTTGAAGATGACGTTATTATGGTCACTTTAGCGATGAAAGCAGACAATGATACATTTATCCCTGACAATGCAAAAAATACCGCCGCGCTTATCGCCGCCGCCATAAATGACGAAGAGGCCGGCATCCCCGGTTTTACCGCCGTGGCATCCGGGGTTGATTCTACACCCTTTACTACGGACATTGACACTGTTCAATTTTCCGGCGGCTCAACCGACGTATACTTCCCCCAGTATGACGCCGAAGGGCAAGAGCTTGAATTAACGGTCGCTGCAGGGCAACAGGTGATATTCGGCCCGTTTGATTACTTCCCGCGGTTCTTGGGTGGGAGAATCACATTAACTGCTGGAAACGCGCCCACTGACGAGGATGTAACCGTTGTCTTGGTCCAAGAAATAGGGCGGGGGTGAGGTCGATGAACCCCGGTGAACTACGCCACCGCATTTCTCTCATGCAAAAACAAACCAGTGCCGATACTGACGGCTACCCGACAGAAACCTGGGAGCCGCTTTATTCTGCCTGGGCGAAAGTTGAACCTATCTCAGGCCGGGAGTATTACCAGGCCGCGGCAGTCCAGGCACAGCACCAGGTACGCTTTACAATGCGTTACCGAAAGGATATAACCCCGGCCATGCGGCTGCGCTGGGACGGCGAGGATTACGAAATCAAAGCCGTTATTGACCTGGAGGGACGGCGCAGGTGGCTGCAAATCATGGTGGAGGCGGTGTCAAGTGGCTAAGGTCGAATTGACTGGCCTGGATGACCTGCTAAAAGAGCTGAACGCATTAAGCGAGAGGATAGCCGCCCGTGCCGAGAACAAGGCCCTGCGTGAAGGCGCAGAAATCCTGCGGGCGGCAATCAGCAAAAGAGCACCGCGCCGGACGGGTCGACTATCAAAAAGCATTGAGAAAAGCAACGTGAAAAGGTCGAAGGAAGGCGTTAAATACATCGAAGTAGGGCCAAACAGGTCGGCGTTTTATGGGGTGTTCCTCGAATTTGGCACTTCCACCATACGCGCTAAGCCCTTTATGGCCCCTGCCCTGGAAGAAAAACGCGACGAAATATATGGCACTATGGCAGACGTGCTGCGGGAGGAGTTGACAAAGAAACGATGATCACCATGAAAAGCGCCATCAAAACTGCGCTGACAAGCGATACAACTCTTACAGAAAAACTTGGCGGTTCTCGCGTCTACGCTGTCAAAGCACCTAAAGCCAACGAATACCCCAGGATAACCTTTTTTGAAATCACAAACTTTGACGCCAACTATGCCGACGATGCGGCATATTCCTCTCGGATGGTCTACCAGATGGACATCTGGTCAAAAGAAAACCCCGACCCCGTTGCGGTCGAAGTGGATAGGGTAATGAAATCAATCGGCTTCTCCAGAGCAGGAGGGGCCGATTTTTATGAGGACGATACGCAAGTTTTTCACCGCGCTTTAAGATACGGAATAACTAAGGAGGTTGATGGTTGATGGCAGTACAGGTTGGCTTAAAAGACCTACACTATGCACTGTTAACAGAGGACGGAGAAACAGGGGCAACTTATGAAGAGCCCGTTAAAATTGCTGGGGCTATTACTGCAAAGATATCACCGACGGTAAATACTAGTACCTTATATGCTGATGACGGTCCAGATGAAGTGGCTACCGCTCTGGGTGAGATTACTGTTGAGTTGAATGTTAAAGACCTACCTTTATCCATACAGGCGGCGCTACTGGGTCACACCTTGGGTGATGACGGGGTATTGATCAAAAATGCTAATGATGAAGCACCTTATGTGGCACTTGGATTTAAAAGCTTGAAGAGTAATGGTAAGTATCGGTATGTCTGGCTTTACAAAGGTAAATTCCAGATTCCTGAGCAGGAATATCAAACAAAGGAAGACACTCCTGAATTTCAGACAGCCACAATCCAGGGTACTTTCGTAAAACGGCAATATGATGGCGATTGGCAGGCTATTGGCGACGAGGACGAAACCGGGTTTACTGCCGGGGCAACTTGGTTTAATGCTGTGTACGAGAAACCGACCGCTGGGTAAGAGAGGGTTTGCGCCCTCTCTTACTATTTTAATTGGAGGTAGTGATAATGGCTAACAATGTCAAAGAGGGATTAATCCCAATCCAACTTGACCGGGAACGGAACTTAAAGTTTGACCTGAACGCTTTTATTGAGCTAGAAGAAAAATATGGCAGCATTGACGATGCGTTTAAAAGCCTAGAGGGTGGCCGGATAAAAGCAATTAGAACAATACTATGGGCCGGGCTACTCCATGAGGACGAAAATTTGACGGAGAAACAGGTTGGCGCCCTGGTCACGGTTGGTAACTTGAACGAAATAACGGACAAACTAACCGAAGCTATCAATAAAGCCCTGCCCACCGGTGACCCAAAAAACTCCCAGACCCCGGCCCTGGATACCCCGTAGATGGTTCTCCGGGCTGGGACTGGGATTTTCTTTATTATTTGGGGACAGTTGTCCTGGGGATGTCGGAACGGGAATTTTGGCGGTGTACCCCCCGAAAACTGTGGGCACTGATGGATGTGCATAGTGAACTACACGGTGGAAAGAAAAAAGAAAAGCCCAAGATGGGCTTCATTGACCAGGTGCTTTAGAATTGGTCTTTTATATTCCTTCTTTATGGCCTATACTTATAATACAAAGATTACCATAAAGGAGGATATTTATGGCATTATTCGGGAAAAGAGAAAACGCGGAGGAAAAGCAGCAGAAGGAGTTAGAGAAGTTTAAAGCAAGATACGGACTGGAGGACTTAAACCCGCAAGATTTAGCCGTAGTACAGCGCGTGGTACAGGATTTATTAGCGAACAATATTTTTAAAGCTGGGCTAGCACTCAGCTTCGCCAAAGCCGAAGAACAGGCCAAGGTAACTTATCTAAGCGCCTTAGTAGAGCAGAATTGGGTTATTATGAACCAGTTAAGCAGGTTGAATAAAAGCCTTGAAAAGTTGTTAAGCAAATAATTCAACAAAATCACTTTAAAAACACCCTTTAAACAGGGTGTTTTTTATCTAAAATAAGCAAGAAGACTCCCACCTCTTTAGGTGGGAGATGAATTGCTTTCTTTTTCTTGACGTTCTGACTGTTCAAGAGCCACTTGCAACAGATGAAAAATGGTTTGTGTGCGAGTACCAAACCCTTTTTGTTCTTTGTATTTGTCCACTTTCTCTAAAAGAGTTTTTGGAAAACGTAATACAACTGATTGCTTTTCCATGCTTTCACCCCTTAAAAATGATATACATTTAATATCAATTATGATATACTATGTATATAATAACACAAAGGGAGGTGAAAGTCATGATAGTCAATAAAGCATATAAATTTCGCATCTATCCAAACAAACAGCAAGAAGTGTTGATTAATAAAACCTTTGGATGCTGTCGATTTGTATTCAACCATTTTCTTGCTAAGTGGAACGATGCTTACAAAGAAACAGGAAAAGGATTGTCATACAATACTTGTAGTTCACAGTTAACCCAACTGAAAAAAGAATTTACATGGCTAAAAGAAGTGGATAGTATTGCACTTCAATCGTCATTAAAAAATCTTGCTGACGCTTATTCTCGTTTCTTCAAGAAACAAAACGATAAACCACGTTTTAAGTCCAAGAAAAATCCTGTTCAGTCTTACACGACAAAGTATACAAATGACAATATTGCTATTGATGATAATAAAATCAAGCTGCCTAAACTTGGATGGATTCGTTTTGCAAAGAGTCGTGAAGTAGAAGGTTGCATTCTCAATGCAACAATTAGACGTAATCCAAGTGGAAAATATTTTGTATCCATTCTTGTAGAAACAGAAGTTCAGGAATTACCTAAAACTGACTCTGCTGTTGGCATAGATGTCGGCTTGAAAGAATTTGCTATTCTTTCAGATGGAACGATTTACTCTAATCCTAAGTTTTTTCGAAGATTAGAAGAAAAATTAGCAAAAGCACAACGGATTCTATCAAGACGTAAAAAAGGTGGTTCTAATTGGAACAAACAACGAATTAAAGTTGCTCGTATTCATGAAAAAATCACAAACGCTAGAAATGATTACTTGCATAAAATCTCCACCTATATTGTCAAAAACCACGACATTATCGGGATGGAAGATTTGTCTGTAAGTAATATGTTAAAAAATAACAATCTTGCTAAAGCAATTAGCGAAGTATCGTGGTCACAATTTAAAACGATGTTGGAATACAAAGCGAAATGGTATGGAAAACAAGTAGTTACCGTATCGAAAAATTTTCCATCCAGCCAGCTTTGTTCGTGCTGTGGCTACAAAAACAAAGACGTTAAAAATCTTGCATTGCGTGAATGGGTGTGTCCTAATTGTGGGACACATCATGACAGGGATTTGAATGCGAGTATAAATCTGCGTAATGAAGCATTACGCTTAACCGCTGGGACGGCGGGGATCGCCTACTAAATATTCGCTCGATAGAGCGAAGTTCGTAGGAATCTCTCACTTCTAAGCGAAGCGAAAGTGGGAGTAGTTCAATTATAAAAGAGGTGTGGCAAATGGCCGAAGTCGGAAATCTTGTAGCAAAAGTAAGTATGGACCAGACCGGCTTTCAGCAGGGTATAACGAGACTCAACCGCGAGCTTAAAGTTGTTCAGTCCGAGTTTAAAGCTGCATCCGCACAATTGGCAGACTTCGGCAAAAGCACAGAAGGTTTAAAACTGAAGGCCGATTCCTTAACGAGGCAGTTTGAATTACAAAAGCAGAAGGTTGACGCGCTGGAGGCGGCTTACAAGAAGTCCGTGGAATCCAAAGGTGCTGATGCCAAGGCCACACAGAACCTTGCAATCCAGCTTAACAATGCCAAGGCGCAAATGACCAACACAGAGGCTGAACTTAAAAAGACCACCGCTGAGTTGGAGAAGCAAAGCAACAGGTGGCATCAGTTGGCCCAATCCTGCGAAGCGGCGAGTGGCAAACTAAAAGACGTTGGCGGGAAATTATCTGATATTGGTCAAAATATGTCGTTGAAAGTTACCGCCCCCATCGTAGCAGCGGGGACCGCATCATTCAAAATGGCGGCTGACTTGCAGGACGCCTTTGGCGCAACTGAACAGGTTTATAAAAGCGCTGCCGATGCTGT